>ERZ761602.949-NODE-949-length-57059-cov-15.759034_pt1 | contig 57059 bp, 42 predicted proteins | sample MGYA00512165_ERZ761602 | MGnify/ENA primary metagenome ERZ761602 (study PRJEB28899, sample SAMN02445085) | bioreactor sludge metagenome | biome: EBPR sludge; isolation source: Thorneside wastewater treatment plant | place: Australia: Brisbane, Thorneside... | reverse complement strand
TCGAGCGCTCGGCGCGCCGCAGCGCATCGACGGTGCTGGGATCGACGACGTCCGAGAGCGCGGTCGCGTAGTCGCGGGTGTCGGCCGACGGATCGCTCAGCCCGGGGCTGTCCTCGCTGTCGCTGGGCGGCGCGCCCGCGCCGTCGGCGGCGGTCGCCGACTCGAACGCGCCGCCGCGCGCGGTCGTGCCGATGCGCCGCGGATCGCTCTCGTCACGCACGGCGAGCTCGGCGGCGCGATCGTGCTGCCGGCGCAGCTCGGCCATGCGGTCGTAGCGGTTCGCCTGCTGCTCGAGGCGCCCGACCTCTCGCGCCAGCTCGGCCTCGACGTCGCGCAGCTCGGCGGCGCGCTGGTCGAGCTCCTCCGGATCGGCGAGCGGATCGAGCGCCTCGTCGGGGATGATGATCTTCTTCGGCGGCGGCGGCGGCGGCGCCCACGCGCGGCGCCGGCGCTCGAGGTCGGCGCGCGTCGGCCCCTTCGCGGTGACGAGCGCCTGATCGATCACGATCACCGCCGCGGCCCGCGCCCGCACGACGTCGACGTCGGCGCGCTTGAGCTTGTCGGAGAGCGCGGCGAGCGCGCGCGCGGTCTCGAGCGACGACGCCAGCTTGCCGCGCAGCGCCCGGTCGCGACGCCACGACGCCTTCTGCCGCTTGAGCTGATCGATCTCGGCCAGCTCCGCCTCGTAGCGGCGCTGGAGCTTGGACCGATCGGCGACGAGACGCCCGCGCGCGGCCTCCGCCCTGGCGACGTTCGCCGAGACGCGCTCGACCGGCGTCGGCGCCTGCGCCACCCGCGTCTTCGGCGCCGGACGGCGCACCTCCGTCGGCGCGGCACCGGCGGTGCCGACCAGGAGGGCGAGGATGAGGAGGGCCAGACGCATGGGGACGGACGTAACGATAAGCAGTCCACGTGCCATGGACAACCTTGCGGAACTGCTCGCTACCCCACCGGATCCGGCGTGTGAAAACGGCGCGTTCAGGCGCCGGTGATCGCGGAAAACTGAGAGCCGGATCGGGCACGGGCACGGGCACGGGCACGGGCACGGGCACGGGCACGGGGGCGAGATCGGCGTTGTTGTCAGGTCCGGAAATGGCCAGACATGAAGGCGCGCGGCGGCTAGAAAGGGCCCATGGACACCGGCGGCTACCTGGCGGCGATGCGCGCGCGCGACGCGCGCTTCGACGGCGTGTTCTTCGTCGGCGTCACGACCACCGGCGTCTACTGTCGGCCGGTGTGCCCGGCGCGCACGCCCGGCGCCGACCGCGTGCGCTTCTATCCGTCGGCAGCGCTCGCCGAGCGCGACGGCTTCCGCGCGTGCCTCCGCTGCCGCCCCGAGCTCGCGCCCGGCAACGAGCTCTGCGGTCCTCGCGCTCCGGTCGACGCGATCCCGGCGCTCGCGCGGGCCGCGGCGCGCCGCATCGACGCCGGCTACCTCAACGACCACTCGGTCGAGCAGCTCGCCGATCGTCTCGGCGTCACCGACCGGCACCTGCGCCGCGCGCTCGAGGCGCAGCTCGGCGCCTCGCCGCTCGAGCTCGCGCAGACCCGGCGCCTCGCGCTCGCGAAGCAGCTCCTCCACGACTCGCGGCTCGGCCTCGCCGAGATCGCGTTCGCCGCCGGCTTCGCGAGCGTGCGTCGTTTCAACGATGCGTTCCGCGCGCGCTTCGGGCGCCCGCCGTCGGCGCTGCGCAAGGACGTGCCCCGCGCCGACGAGCCCGGCGACGCGATCGCGCTGCGCCTCGACACCCGGCCTCCGTTCGACTGGGCGCGGCTGTGTGCGTTCCTCGCGGCCCGCGCCATCCCTGGCGTCGAGCAGGTCGACGGCGCCTGCTACCGACGCGGCGTCGTCGTCGACGGCGTCGCCGGCTGGCTCGAGGCGCGATCCGCGACCGGTCGTCCGGCCGCGGTGCAGCTCCGCGTCGCGACCTCCCTCGCGCCAAAGCTCATGGCGGTCCTCGCCCGCGTGCGCGCGCTGTTCGACCTCGACGCGCACCCCGCCGCGATCGCCGCGCAGCTCGGCGCCGATCGCCGGCTCGCGGCGTCGGTGAAGGCGCACCCGGGCCTGCGGGTGCCTGGCGCGTTCGATGGCTGGGAGCTCGCCCTGCGCGCGATCCTCGGCCAGCAGATCGCCGTGTCGGCCGCGACGACGCTCGCCGGCCGCCTCGTCGCGCGCCTCGGCGAACCCAACCCCGCCGCGCCCGCCGGCCTCGATCGCGTGGTGCCGTCACCGGCGCGGATCGTCGACGCCGGCGTCGCGGCGGTCGCCGCGATCGGCCTGCCCCAGGCGCGCGCGCGCACGATCGTCGCCCTCGCCGCGGCCATGCGCGCCCCGGTTTCGCTGGGGCCGCGGGGCCCGTCTCTCGACGGGCGCCGCGGCGCCATCGAGCTGTCGGGCGGCGGCGATCCCGACGCGACCATCGCCGCGCTGTGCGCGCTGCCGGGCATCGGGCCGTGGACCGCGAGCTACATCGCGATGCGCGCGCTCGCCTGGCCCGACGCCTTTCTCGGCGGTGATCTCGTCGTCCGCCGCGCCCTCGGGGTCACCACCGCCCGCGCCGCCGAGGAGCGCGCGGCGCGCTGGCGCCCCTGGCGCGCCTACGCCGTCCTCCACCTCTGGACCGGAGCCACGCCATGAACGCGATGCCGACGACCACCGACCTCGTCTCCCGCACGATGCCTTCCCCCATCGGCCCGCTCCGCCTCGTCGCGCGCGCCGATGCCCTGGTCGCGATCGACTTCCCGAACCATGACGGCGGCCTCGCCGCTCGTACGATCCGGACGCCGCACCGCGTGCTCGATCAGGCGCGCGACGAGCTCGACGCGTACTTCGCCGGCGCGCGCACGACGTTCACCGTGCCGCTCGCCGCCGCCGGCACGCCGTTCCAGCAGATGGTGTGGGACGCGCTGGTCACGATCCCGTTCGCCGAGACCTGGTCCTACGGTCAGCTCGCGCGCGCGATCGGCCGCCCGTCGGCGTCGCGCGCGGTCGGCGCCGCCAACGGCAAGAACCCGCTGCCGATCGTCGTGCCGTGCCACCGCGTCATCGGCGCGGCCGGCGCGCTCGTCGGCTTCGGCGGTGGGCTCGCCACCAAGCAGTGGCTCCTCGCCCACGAGCAGGGCCAGCGGCAGCTCGCGCTCGCCTGACCGCGCGGCGAACCGGCTCAGCCATCGCCCGACCTGTCGCCGCCGCCGACGCCGCCGATGCCGTACTTCTCGAGCTTGTAGTAGAGCGCGCTGGTCTTGATGCCGAGGAGGCGGGCGGTCTCGGTCTTGACGCCCCGGGCCTTCTCGAAGGCCTTGACGATGAGCTGGCGCTCGAGATCGTCGAGGATGTCGGGCAGGCTCATCTGGCGCGGCACGTCGAGGCGATCCTCCTCGACCGCGCCGGACGCGTGCAGGAACGCCGGCAGCGCCGAGACCCCGATCTCGGTGCCCTCGGCGAAGACCAGCGATTGCTCGATCGCGTTCTCCAGCTCGCGCACGTTGCCCGGCCAGTGGTAGGCCATGAGCCGGCCGAGCGCCGCGTCGCCGACCGCGCGCACGCGCGGGTTGGTCTTGGGCCCCAGCTTGTCGACGAAGTGCTGGGCCAGCACCGGGATGTCCTCGCGCCGCTCGCGCAAGGACGGCAGCCGCAGCGGCACGACGTGCAGGCGATAGAACAGATCCTGGCGGAAGCGGCCGGCGGCGACCTCGGCGTCGAGGTCCTTGTTGGTCGCCGACACCACGCGGACGTCGACCTTGATCGGCCGCTCGCCGCCGACGCGCTCGAACTCCTGCTCCTGGAGCGCGCGCAGGAGCTTGACCTGCATCGCCGGCGGCACGTCACCGACCTCGTCGAGGAAGAGGGTGCCGCCGTCGGCCAGCTCGAAGCGGCCGAGCTTCTGCTTGATCGCGCCGGTGAACGCGCCCTTCTCGTGGCCGAAGAGCTCGCTCTCGAGGAGCGTCTCGGTGAGCGCGCCGCAGTTGACCTTGATGAACGGCCCGGTGTGGCGGCGCGAGAGGCGGTGAATGGCGCGCGCGACCAGCTCCTTGCCGGTGCCGCTCTCGCCGGCGACGAACACGGTCGTGTCGGCGACGGCCACCTTCTCGACCGCCTTGAGGACGCTCTTGATCTTCTCGCCGCTGCCGACGATCTCGGTGAAGCGGCCGGTCTGCTCGTCGCGCAGGTAGGCGTTCTCGGCCTCGAGCTTGGTCCGCGCCCGGCGCGCGGCGCACAGCTCGAGCGCACGCTCGACCTTGAGCCGCACGACCTCCGGGGTGAACGGCTTGGTGAGGAAGTCGAACGCGCCGAGCTTCATCGCCTCGACCGCGGTCTCGACCGTGCCGAAGCCGGTGATGATCATGATCGGCACCGTCGGATCGATCGCCGTCACCTGCTTGAGCACATCGACGCCGCCGAGGCCGTCCATCTTCAGGTCGGTGATGACGAAGTCGAAGCGGCGCGTCTTCCACGCGTCGACGCCGGCCTGCCCCGACGCCGCGGCCACGACGTCGTGGCCCATCTTCTTGATCGTGTGGGTGAGCCCGTCGCGGATGGTCTCGTTGTCGTCGATGATGAGGATCGCGGACATCAGGAGCCTCTGGCCGGCAGTTTCACACGAAAGGTGGTCTCGCCGGCGTCGGATGTGACCGACACCTCGCCGCCGTGGGCGCGCACGATCTCGGCGACGAACGCGAGGCCGAGGCCCGTGCCCTTCTCGCGCGTGGTGAAGAACGGCTGGAACAGCCGGCCGCTGGTCTCCGCGGTGATCACGGGGCCGCGGTTCCACACCGAGAGCTCGACGCCGGCGCCGTCGGCGCGCGCCGCGAGCCGCACCGCCTTGCCGCGCTCGCCGACCTCGGTCGCCGCCTGGATCGCGTTCTTGCCCAGGTTGAGCAGCGCGCGGCGGAGCTGGCCGGCGTCGGCGGCGAGCGCGAGCGGCGCGTCCGGGACGTCGACCTCGACCTCGAGCCCGGTGGCGTCGGCGTCGCCGCCCAGCAGCTCGGCGACCTCGCGCACCAGCGCCGCGGCGTCGACCGGCCCCAGCTCCGGCGCCGGCCGCCGCGCGTAGTCGAGGAACTCGCGCACGACCCGCTCGAGGTAGCCGACCTCGCGATCGATCTTGGCGGCGTGGGCCGCCCGCTCGTCGCCGGCGAGCTCGTCGCGCAGGATCCCCGCGTAGAGCTGGATCCCGGCGAGCGGGTTGCGCACCTCGTGGGCGATGCCGGCGAGCATCTGCTGCGTGCGCGCGTCGCGCTCGGCGAGCTGGGCGCGCATCGTCTCCATGGTCTGGGCGAGCACGCCGAGCTCGTCGGAGCCGCCGAGGCCGATCGGCCGCTCGAGGTCACCCTGGCCGATGCGCGTGGCGGCGGCGGCGAGCGTGCGCACCGGGCGCGTGATGAGCAAGGCGGCGAGGAAGGTGGCCGCCAGGACCACGGCGGTGAGCATCGCGCCCCACAGGAGCAGGCTGTCGCGCAGGTCGTCGAGGCGGCGGAAGTACGCGGCCGGCGCCTCGGCGCCGATCGCCAGGACGATCTCGGGCTCGGTCTCCGACGCGTGCACCGGCGCGTAGCCGGCCTTCACCCGCCGGCCCTCGGCGTCGGTGAACGTGACCGACGCCGCGGTGCCGCCGGCGAAGACGCGCTCCAGCTCGACGCGATCGAGCTCGGCCTGGTAGTAGCGGGTCCCGATCGCCACGCCGGCCGCGCTGTCGGCGCGCGACGTGAACCCGCGATCGAACACGTAGAGCCGCGCGCCGGTGACCTCGCTCACCGCGCGCAGCTTCTGGACCACGTTCTGGTACCCGCGCTCCTCCTCGTCGCCGGGCCCGAGCTCGACGAGGTACTTGCCGCGCACGTGCGTCGAGGCCGACGCCGCCACCGCCTCGAGCCGCGTGCCGAGCTCGGCGTCGAGATCCTGGCGCGTCACCTCGAGCGCGACGTACCCGAAGATCGCGAACAGCGCGAGCGACGGCACGGCGAACGCCAGGAGCAGCTTGAGCAGGATCGTGGCGCGCGGCCGCATGCGGGCGCCACCACGCTATCATCCATCGCGTCGGCGGCTTGCGACAGGTGCCCCCGAGGTGCGATCGTTCCGTCCATGTCCGCACGCGTGGGCCGCTCGTGGCCTCGCCTGGTGTCGATGTCGCGCACCGGTCGCTTCGTGGCGCTGCGCGCCCGGGACTCGATCGACCTGGTCGACGCGCTGGGCACCGCGCCGCGTCAAGCGCTCTCCTCCGAGGGGGTCATCGACTTCGCGTGCGTGGGCACGATGGTGTGGCGGCTGGAGGCGCGGCGGCTCTCCCGCTTCCTGCTCGACGGCGCCCGCCCCCTCGAGCCGGCCCTCGAGCTGGCCGACGACGCGACCGCCCTCGCCGCGTCGATCGGCGAGAACGCCCACACCGCCGTCGTGCTCGGCGCGCGCCCGCACCTCGCCAACGGCCTCTACGACCGCGTGTCGGCGGAACCGATCGACGCGACCGACGACGAGGTCGTCTTCCCGCTGCACGGCCGGCGCGTCGTGCTCGCCTCCGGCAACCAGCTGCGCTTCGCCGAGGTCGGCCGCGGCGTCGCCGGTCGCGCGCTCCTGTCGGAGGCCGGCGAGGTGCGCGCGGTGGGCGCCCTCTTCGCGGGGCGCGCGATCGCGATGCTCACGCGCGACGAGAACAGCGATCTCTACTGGGTCCTGCGCCCCGACGGCTCGCTCATCCACAAGGTGATCATTCCGCGCGCCGAGCGCTGGGCGATCGCCGAGAACCGCGGCACCGCGGTGATCCGCTCCGACGAGGGCAACCTCGTCGTCGTCGATCTGCGCTACGGGCGCGTCCAGTCGGAGGCGGCGCCGCCGTTCGCCGTCGCCGACCTCGACGTCGACTCCGACGGCCAGTACGTCGCCCTCGCCGGCGAGCCGGACGCGACCGGCACCCCGGTCCTGCACGTGCCCGCGACCGACCTCTTCTCGGCGGCCGCGTCGGCCCGCCGCGCCCAGCTCAGCGCCGCGGCGGCCGAGCCCACGCGCGCGTCGGGCAGCTCGCCGTCGCTCACGCTGGTGCGAGATCCCGGCGACGACGAGGACCACCGCGGCAACGGCGCGGCCCGCGCCGCCGAGGACGACCGGGTGGTGCTCGATCACGCCGAGCGCCCCGCCGAGCGGCCGGCCGCGCGCCCGGCCGAGCGCAGCGACACGCGCCTCGCCGAGAGCGGCGTCCGCCACATCCTCACCGTCACCACGGCGGCGCCGATCGACGCCGCCACCGCCGCCGAGCCGGTGCCGCCGGAGCCCGAGGACGCGCCGCCGCCGCCACCGCCGGTCGTGGTTCCCGACGCCGCCCCGATCTCGCTCGGCCAGCCGCTGCCGCCGATCACGGCCGACGCCAACCCCGACTGGCCGCCGTACAACTCGCCGCGCGAGCACCTCGACGAGATGCTCGACCTCGTCGCCGCCCGCGCCGCCAAGGCGATCGCCGACGCGTGGAACAGCGGGCGCCTGAGCGTGCCCGCCGAGGACGGCCGCCCGTTCGAGCGCGAGGTCCGGGCGCTCCTCGGCCACGTCGGCGGCTACGCCCCCGACCTCCTCGGCGAGGCCGACGAGCGGCTCGCGCGCGTCGGCCAGCGCACCGCGGGCCGCGCCCGGTCGAGCATCGCGCGCGGCATGCGGCTGCCCTTCGTCGAGCTCTCGCGCGAGTTCCATCTCTCCTCGACGGCGGCGCACGTGCTCATGGTCGCGATGGCGCCGTCGATCCGCGGCGAGATCGCGCGCCTGTTCGGCATCCTCGGCAACGACGAGAACCGACCGATCGTCGACCGCTACCTGGTCGAGACCGTGATCGGCGGCAGCGAGCGCCAGGCCCGCGCCGAGGTCGCGCGCGAGCTCGCCGACGACGCGCCGCTCGTGCGCTACGGCCTGGTCCGGGTCGGCGGCGGCGACCGCGGCGCGCCCCTGTTCGGCCCGATCTCGGTCGATCCGGTGCTGATCGAGCGCGTGCGCGGTCGCAGCGCGAGCGGCGCGATCGGCGACGTCACCGTCGTGCGCCACGCCTCGCGCTCGCTCGAGCAGCTCCACATCAGCGCCCAGGTCAAGCGCGACCTCGTGCTCGCGCTCGCCGCGCCGCGCCGCGACGACGACCCGATCCGCGTCGTGATCCGCGGCCGCCGCGGCTCCGGCCGCCACAGCCTGATCGCCGCGCTCGCCGCGCGCGTCGGCCGCGGCATCGCCTGCATCGACTGTCACCGCCTGCCGCGCGCCGGCAAGCTGATGGCCGCCGCCCTGCGCCAGGAGCTGTTCCGCGCGCTGCTGCGCGGCTGCGTGCCGGTGGTGAGCGGCCTCGAGGCCGCCGACCCCGCCGACGCCGAGGGCCAGGACGTCATCAAGCAGACCCTGCGCTCGCACCCGGGTCCCGTCTGCATCCGCGCCGCGCCCGAGGCGAGCCTGCCCATCGATCCCGGCTTCGTGACCGCGATGCTGCCGTCGCTCAACGAGTCGGAGCGCGCCGCGTTCTGGGCCGAGGCGCTCGAGCGCGCCTCGCTCCCGGTCGCCGACATCGACACGCTGGCCGCGCGCTACCGCGTCGGCCCCGGCGTGATCGAGCAGGTGATCGCGCAGGTGGTGTCGCGCCGCAACCACGAGGGCGTGTCGCCCGACGACGACGCCGGCCCTCAGCTCGAGGAGGTCTCGGCCCAGCACATCGCGACGCGCCTCTCGCACATCGCGACCCACGTGCGCCGCCTCGCGCGCTGGGAGCAGGTCGCGCTCCCCGACGACGTGATCGACTCGATCCGCGAGTTCGTCGCCCGCATCAGCCACCGCAAGACCGTCTACGAGAAGTGGGGCTTCGACGCGAAGATGACGACGTCGCGCGGCCTCACCGCGCTGTTCTACGGGCCGCCCGGCACCGGCAAGTCGATGGTCGCCGGCCTCATCGCGCGCGAGCTCGGCCTCGACCTCTACCGCATCGATCTCGCGCGCATCGTGAGCAAGTGGATCGGCGAGACCGAGAAGAACCTGGCCGAGGTGTTCGACGCCGCCGAGGACGGCCAGGTCGTCATCCTGTTCGACGAGGCCGACTCGCTCTTCGCCAAGCGCACCGAGGTGAAGTCGTCCGTCGATCGGTACGCCAACCTCGAGGTCAACTACCTGCTCCAGCGCCTCGACACGTTCGAGGGCGTGGGCATCCTCACCACCAACCTCGAGGGCTCGATCGATCAGGCGTTCAAGCGCCGCATGTCGCTGCGCCTCCACTTCCCGTTCCCCGACGAGGACATGCGCGTGCGCCTGTGGGCGGCGCACATCCCGGCCGAGGCGCCGGTGGCGGGCGACTTCGACTTCCTCGACCTCGCGCGTCGCTTCCCGCTCTCCGGCGGCTACATCCGCAACTCGACGCTCCGCGCCGCCTTCCTCGCCGCGCAGGAGAACCGCCCGCTCGCGCAGGAGCACCTCCTGCGCGCGATCGCGCTCGAGTACCGCGAGCTCGGCAAGCTCTCGGCCTCGGGCCGCATGGAGTAGCCGCGGCTCAGGGGAACATCGGCGCCGCGCCGAGGCCCAGCGTCTCGGGCCAGCCGAAGACGGCGTTCATGCACTGGACCGCCTGGCCCGACGCGCCCTTCACCAGGTTGTCGAGCGCCGCGATCGCGAGCACGCGGCGCGCGCGCGCGTCGTAGACGGCCTGGACGTGCACGCGGTTCGAGCCGCGCACGTGCGCGGTGTCGGGGAGCGCGCCCTCGGGCAGGACGTCGACGAACGGCTCCTCGGCGTAGGCGGCGACGAGCGCGTCGCGGTAGACGCCGGCGTCGCGCCCCGCGTCGGTCGGCGCGGCGTAGACACACGACAGGATGCCGCGCGTCATCGGCAGGAGGTGCGGCGTGAACGTGACCGCGATCGCGCTCGGCTCGCGGCCGACGGCGATCGCCAGCTCCTGCTCGATCTCGACGGTGTGGCGGTGGGTGCCGCCGACCTTGTACGCGCGCACGCCCTCGGCGGCCTCGGGCACGTGCGTCGCCAGCCCCGGCGTCCGGCCGGCGCCCGACGCGCCGCTCTTGGCGTCGATGATGATGCCGTCGGGCGAGACCAGGCCGGCGGCGAGGAGCGGCGCCACCGCGAGGATGCTCGCCGTCGGATAGCAGCCGGGAACGGCGACGAGGCCGGCGCCGCGGAGCGCGGCGCGGTGACGCTCGGGGACGCCGTACACCGCGTCTGCGAGGAGCGCCGCCGCCGGGTGCGCGGGGTGCTCCTTGCCGCCGTACCACGCGGCCCACGCCGCCGCGTCGTGCAGCCGGAAGTCGGCGGAGAGATCGAGCGTGGTGACGCCGCGCGCGCGCAGCGCCGCGACGACCAGCGCCGACTCGCCGTGGGGCAGCGCCGCGAAGGCGACGTCGGCGCGCGCGGCGACGGCGTCGGGATCGAACGCCTCGATCGCCAGCGGCAGGAGCCCGCGCAGGTGGGGGAAGACCTCGTCGAGGCGCTGGCCCGCCGCGCGCTTCGCCATCACCGCCGTCACCTCGGCGCGCGGGTGCCCCAGGAGCAGGCGGCAGAGCTCGCCGCCGGTGTAGCCGGAGGCGCCGATGATGGCGACGCGGACGCGTTCGGGCGCGGACATCGGTGGGCACTGTAGACCACGGGCAGCACGCAGGAAACGCGCGACGACAGACGATGTCCGACCGGGCCGGCGCGGGCCCGCGCGAGGCTTCCTCACGAGGAGGTCCCGATGCGCGCGCTGTTCATCCCCGTGCTCGCCCTTGCGTTCGCCGCCTGCGGCCCGACCCCGCAGGGCAATGGCGACGACGACGACGACACCGACGCCGCGGGCGGCGGCATCGACGCCACCACCGACCTCACCGACGCCGACCTCACCGACTCGAGCTGCGGCGCGCAGAACACGCCGATCGCGGTCGAGAACCTCGGCGATCCACCCGACCTGCTCGTCGTGCTCGATCGCTCGGGCTCGATGTCGGGGCCGATCCCGAGCTTCCCGCCCAACTTCACGCCCAAGTGGACGATCATGCGCGACGCGCTCAACGCGCTTGCCGGCGATCTCCAGGACAACATCCGCTTCGGTCTCGCCGAGTTCCCGACCAACGACGACTGCGCCGTCGACAACGGCGCCGCCGTGCGCGTGCCGATCGATCTGAACCAGGCGCCGGAGATCATGCAGTACTTCGCGTCGCGCTCGGCCAACGGCAACACGCCCGCGCACCTCGGGCTCCAGGCCGCGCTCGCCCACTACAACTCGATCACCCCCAACCCGGCCGGGCGCTACGTGCTCTTCGCCACCGACGGCGAGCCGAACTGCGCGGCCGACGCCGCCACCGCGGCGACCCAGACCGTCGCCGCGGTCACCGCGCTGGCCAACGCCGGCATCAAGACCTACGTGCTCGGCTTCGGCGGCGGCTTCGTCGACGACTCCGTCCTCAACAACGCCGCCGTGGCCGGCCAGGTGCCGCGCGCCGGCGGCCCGCCCCACTACTACGCCGCCAACAGCGCCGCCGAGCTCAACGCCGTCCTCGACCAGATCGCCGGCGGCATCATCGTGCCGTCGTGCAGCTACGCGCTGGCCAGCGTGCCGCCCAACCCCGACGACGTCACCGTCACCCTCGACGGCATGGTGGTCCCGCGCTCGACCCAGCACACCAACGGCTGGGACTACCACCCCGACGCCATGACCATCACGTTCTTCGGCACCTACTGCGCCCAGATCATGTCGGGCGCGATCGCCAACGTCTCCTTCGTCTACGGCTGCCCCGGGCCCGTCATCGACTGATCGCCCGCGTCGCCGCTCACAAGGCCGGAAACGGCTGGAGCGAGAGCCCCGGCGGCACGCTCCGCGTGGTGCCGGAGAACGTGATCGAGCGCGTCGCACCCGCGCAGTTCTCGACGGCGACGCGATGCGTGCCGTCGCTCATGCGGAACGTGCGCGCGTCGACGCCGGCAGGGGTGCTCAAGCGATAACGATGGAGATACGCCGGGCGGAGCGGCCAGAACGAGGCGCGCAGATCGTTCACCTGCTTGATGGTGCTCTCGGCGTAGACCTCCGCCGCACGTGGGACATACCCGAGCTTGAGCCCGAGGAGGAAGGCCTGGCGCGTTCCCCAGTCCGCGTCGTCGCAGTCGACGTCGGCGTAGCCGTCGCCGTCGTCCTGCCAGAACGACTCGGGGCCCGGCGCCGCGACGAGGAAGCCGATCCGATCGCGCATGAGGTAGCGCACCATCGGCACGAAGAGGCAGCGCTGGCACGCGTCCGAGGATTCCTCCCCCGGGCCGCCGCTGTAGAAGTCGACCGGACCGCCGCCCCGCCCCAGGTAATCGAGATACCCCTGGAGGAAGCCGGCGCTCGGGAACACGTCGACGAAGCCCTCGATCACGGTGTCAGCGGAGAACCGGGCGTCGGCGAGGAGCGACGCCACCACCGTCGGCGGCCCGCTGTACCCACGTCCCACGATGTCGACGTAGAACGCGTCGGCGCCGTCGAGCTGGTTCTGCGCGTTCCAGTCGAGCAGGTACTGTGCCTTCGTCGGGTCGCCCAGGTCGGACGCGACCGGATACACGTTGGGCGGACGCGCGTAGTACCCGATGCGTGGCGAGGCACCACCGGTGGCCCACAGGCGCAGGTTGGTCCGCTCGTCGAGCCCCGACGTGTAGCGCTCGTCCATCTCCGGCGGCGGCTGCCCTTCCCAGTAGACGTTCTGCGCGCAGCACCCGCACGACTCCACCGCCTCGTTGCAGCACTGGTAGTACGGCGCGAACTGTCCCCAGAGCTGGATCCAGCCCATGCCGTCGACCCAGTCGCCGATCGCGGGCTGCGCCGCGCTGGCGTCGGTGTAGTAGTCGTTGTCGTAGCAGGCAGGACACGACCCGGCGCAGGCGAGGGTCACGTAGTCCTGGAGTCCCGAGAGCACGAAGCCCGGCGAGGACCGCATCTCGTCGGAGTACGTCGGCGTCGGCTGCCAGGTGTCGAGCACGCAGCGATAGCTGTCGAGCGCCACCTGCCACGCCGGCCGGTCAGCGTCGGCGCGCACGAACCCGAAGAGCGTGTGGTACTCGCGCGATCGCCCGGCGGGCAACGCGTCGCCGTAGTACTCGAGCCGCGCGCCGCCGCCGGCGATGTGCGTCGGGACGAGCGTCTGCGGTGACGCGTTGGCGGCGGCGAGCAGGAGCGCCGACGTCGCGTCGCCGACGATCACGAGCGGGGCGAACGTGCCGCCCGGGTACCGCATCGCCTCCTTGTTCGCGTGATCCTGCGCCGGGATCGTGAGCCCCGTGGCGGGCTCGCGTCGCGCCACGACGCCGCCGAAGCGCGGGTAGAAGACGCGATCGTCCGAGGTCGAGCTGCCGAGGACGATGCTGGACTCGTTCACCACCGGGAACGACACGGTCGCGAGGTCCTGGTACGCGGTGACCGCCAGCCGGTAGCGTCCCCACGCGTTGATCGCGAGGACCACGCGAGCGACGGCAACGCCACCAGCGCGGACGTCCATGGTGCACGAACGTCCGGGGGTGGTGCAGTCCCACGAGGTCGGCCAGCGAACCGTGTAGGTCTCGCCGCGGGCCGTCGCGAGCGTCGCCGAGGGCGGCACGGCCCTGCCGGCGTCGTTGCGGACGGCCGAGCTGGGCAAGGGGCACATCGACGGCTTCACCGAGCCGAGCTCGCGCCCGGCGACGGCGAGCTCGGACGGCGGCGGCTCGAAGCACGCGCCAAGGCAGAGGGAGATGATGGCGACGAAGGTGATCCTCACGCCCGCAGTGTGTCGGCCCGCGCGCCGCGGGCGGCGACGAACGCCGACTTGCCACCGACTGCCGGGCGAGCCGCCCCGCACAAACGAGAACGCCCGCCTCGGGTGAGGCGGGCGTCGTGTGGCGTCGGCAACCGCCGTCGCGATCAGCGCTTCGAGAACTGGAAGCGGGCGCGCGCGGCGCGCTGGCCGTACTTCTTGCGCTCCTTCTTGCGCGGGTCGCGGGTGACGTACCCGACGGCCTTGAGCTTGGGACGGAGCTCGGAGTCGATCTTCATGAGCGCGCGGGTGATGCCGTGGCGGACGGCGCCCGCCTGCGACTGGATGCCGCCGCCGGCGACGGTCGCGTGCACGTCGTACTGACCGATGAGGCCGACCTCCTCGAAGGGCTGGCGGATCACCATCAGCGCGGTGGCGCGACGGAAGTACTCCTCGTCCTGGCGCTCGTTGATGACGAACTGACCGCCGCCGGGGACGAGCCAGACGCGGGCGACCGCCGTCTTGCGGCGGCCCGTGGCGTAGGTCTTGGTGGTCGCAGTGGCCATGGATCTCGTTCCTTCTGCCTGGTACCGGCTCAGACCGCGAGCGGGCGCGGCTGCTGCGCCGAGTGATCGTGCGCGGCGCCGCGGTAGATCTTCAGCTTCTTGATGATGCGGCGGCCGAGCGGGCCCTTGGGCAGCATGCCCCAGACCGCCTGCCGGATCGCGCGCTCGGGATCCTCGGCGATGACGTGCTTGGCCAGCTTGCGCTGGAGGCCGCCCGGATAGAGCGTGTGCCGGTAGTACATCTTGGTGTCCGGCTTGGTGCCGGTCAGCTCGACGCCGCCGGCGTTGATCACGACCACGAAGTCACCCATGTCGACGTTGGGCGTGTAGGTCGGCTTGTGCTTGCCGCGCAGGACCATGGCGATCTTGGTCGCGGCGCGACCCAGGGTCTGGCCCTGGAGGTCGACGACGTACCACTCGCGCTGGGCCTCGCCGGCTTCCTTGGTGAGCCAGAAGCTCTTCTGCGTCTGCGTCATGGGGGGGGTGTCCGTGGAGCATCCGACCGGGAAACCCGGCAGGAAGGCGGATCGTCTACAGGCTCCAGGGCCAGGAGTCAAGCTGCATGGGGGCACGACGCGGATGCGGAACCCGTGGTAACACGCGGACGTGGCCAGGATCGGCTTCGTGCTCAAGACCGACGCGTCGGAGGCCGAACCCTTGCTCGCCGAGCTGGTCGCGTGGCTGATCGCCGCCGGCCACCAGGCCGTGGTGACGGGCGAGGACCGGGTCACGCCCCAAGGCGCGGAGATCGTTGCCGAAGCCCGGCTGGGTGGGCTCGACCTCCTGGTCGTGCTCGGCGGCGATGGCACGCTCCTGCGGGCGAGCCGTGCGGTGGGTGACACCCGCACGCCGGTCCTGGGCGTCAACCTGGGCCAGCTGGGCTTCCTGGCCGGGTTCGCGCCCCACGAGGCCCGGGCGGCGCTGCAGGAGGCCCTCGACGGCAAGCTGCGGATCGAGGATCGCAGCCGGCTGGCCGTGACCATGCGCCGGGCGAACGGCGACGTGCTCGAGCGCACCGCGCTCAACGACGCGGTCGTGCACCAGGGCGCGATGGCGCGCATCGTCCACGCCATGGCGTACATCGACGACGCGCTCGTCGCCGAGTACCGCGCCGACGGGCTCATCGTGTCGACGCCCACGGGCTCGACCGCCTACAACATGGCGGCGGGCGGACCGATCCTCATCCCCGGCGCCGACGGCATGACGCTCACGCCGATCTGCGCCCACTCGCTCACCAACCGCCCGCTCGTGTGCCCGGCGGAGTCGGTGATCCGCATCGAGCCCGGCCCCGGCTCGCGCGACGTCGTCCTCACCGTCGACGGCCAGTGGGCGGTGCCGTTCGCGCCCGGAGATCGCGTCGAGATCACCGCCGCGCTCAAGCCGCTCCGGCTCTTCACGGGCCCCAAGACGTTCTTCGACGTCATGCGCGACAAGCTCCACTGGGGCCTGCGCGGCGCGCGCTGATCGCGTGCGTCAGTCCTGCAGCCCGGCGGCGTGGGTCGCGTGATCGATCGCCGCCCGGACGCGGGGCGGCATCTGGAACGACGGCGCCCCCGCCTCGATCCAGTCGATCGCGTCGACGCGCGTGGCGTCGTCGAGGGGCGGCGCCGTGATCGTGCGGCGTCCGGCGCGCAGCGCGAGCGCGCCGGCGGCGTCGAAGGTGAGCGTCATCCGCCGGCGCACGCCGGGCGCCGCGTGCGGCTCGACGCGAACGGTGGCGCGCAGGTCGCCGCGCTCGGCGAGCCTCCGGTCGCGGTAGTCCGCGACCGCGTCGTCGATGAATGCGTCGAGCAGCGCCTGGGCGAGCGACTCCGGGACGCGACGGGCCGGCGCGTCCCGGCCGCCCCAGTGCACGTCGACGAACCGCGACGAGTAGCGGCCGTAGGTCTCCGCCGGCCGCCAGCAGCTGGCATACGCCGCGGCGTGGAGCACGGCGATCTGCCGCGGCGTGACGTGCATCGGTCGCGCCGGCAGCCCGTCGGCGGTCCAGGTCGCGTCGCCGTCGGCGTCGAGCGTGAGGGCACCTTGCCGGGTCTCGCCCACGCAGTGAGTGGAGCCGGAAACGAGCGTGACCGTCCAGTTCGGCCGGCGCAGATAGTCGTCGAGGAAGGCGAGGCAGCGGTGCCCGTCGACCGCCTCCGTCCACAGCGGCTCGGCGCTCACGCTCATGAGCGTCACCGGCGCGCGATCCCGGGGCACCACGAAGGGCCGGGGCTCGGGCCAGACGTGGCGGAGGTAGCCGAGCCCCCCGGCCAGCGCGCCGGCGACGAGGAGCGGGACCAGCCCGAGGCGGACGAGGGCGCGGCGGTGCGGGGGCAAGGAGGGGATCACATGGTGGGTGACACCGCGGGGCGGGCGCGGTTTCCGAACTGAACCTTTGCGCAGTGTCAGCCCGAAGCGTTAGAAATGACTCGTGCTGCGCTACCTGCGGGTCACCAACTTCGCGATCCTGAGTGATGTCACCGTCGAGCTGGGCGACGGGCTGAACGTGCTCACCGGCGAGACCGGGGCCGGCAAGTCGCTCATCGTGGAGGCGGTCAACCTGCTGCGCGGCGGGCGGGCGTCGGCGGACATCCCGCGGGCGGGCGCCCAGGAGGCGGTGGTCGAGGCGATCTTCGAGATCCCGGAGGACCTGCGGGCGCGCGTGCGCGGCGTCCTGGTGGCGGCGGGGCTGCCGCTCGCGGGCGACGACGAGGCCGCGGCGAGCGCCGGACGCGCCGGTGACGTCTCGGACGTGGTCGTGCGCCGCGTGATCCAGAAGGGCGGCAAGAGCCGGACGTACGTGAACGGCGCGCTCACGACGGCCGGGCGGCTCGCCGAGCTGGGCGCGCTGCTCGTCGACCTCTCGGGCCAGCACCAGCACCAGGGGCTGGTCGATCCGGCGCGGCATCGCGAGATCCTCGACGCGTTCGCCGCCGAGCCGGCCGTGATCGCCGAGATGACGGCGGCGTGGGGCGAGCTCGCCGGGATCGATCGCCAGCTCGCCGAGCTGAGCGGCGACGAGCGCGCGCGCGCCGAGCGGGCCGACTACCTGCGCTTCCAGGTCGACGAGCTCGAGGCCGCGGCGCCGGAGGCCGGCGAGGACGAGCGGCTCGGCGCCGAGCGCACGCGGCTGGGCGCCGTCGAGGAGCTGGGCACCGGGGCGCGATCGGCGGTGGCGGCGATCTGCGGCGACGACGGTGACGCCCTTGGTGCCGTCGACAAGCTGGCGATCGCGGCGCGCGAGCTCGACCGCATCGCGCGCGTCGACGCGTCGCTCGAGCCGACCTTGCGCCAGCTCCAGGAGGCGCGCGTGCTGGCCGACGACGCGGCCGCGGAGCTGCGCCGCTACGCCGACCGGCTCGAGGGAGATCCCGAGCGCCTGGCGTGGCTCGACGATCGCATCGAGGCGCTCCGCCGCCTCTGCCGGAAGCACGGAGGCTCGCTCGCCGACGTGATCGCACGCGGCGCGGAGCTGCGCGCCGAGCTCGACGGGCTCTCGAACCGCGAGACGCGGCTCGGCGAGCTCGAGGCCGCGCGCGGCAAGGCGCTGGCGCGCGCCGAGCGCGCCGCCGCGGCCGTCACCCAGAGCCGCACGCGCGCGGCGAAGCGGCTCGAGCGCGAGGTCGCCAAGGCGCTCGGCCAGCTCGGGATGGGCGCGGCGCGCTTCGAGGTGGCGATCGCCGCGCGCCAGGTCGGCCCGCACGGCGCCGACGACGTCGAGCTCCTGCTCGCCGCCAACAAGGGCGAGGAGCGCCGGCCGCTCGCGCGCGTCGCGTCCGGCGGCGAGCTGTCGCGCATCATGCTCGCGCTCAAGCTCGCGCTGCGCCGCGCCGACGAGGTCGCGACCTACGTGTTCGACGAGGTCGACTCCGGGATCGGCGGCGCGACCGCGCAGGCGGTCGGCGCGCTCATCCGCGCCGTCGCCGACCACCGTCAAGTCCTGTGTGTCACGCACCTGCCGCAGATCGCGGCGTACGCCGACGCGCACTACCACGTCGAGAAGCTCGAGGTCGGCGGCCGCACCGAGACACGCGTGCTGCGGCTCTCCGCCGCCGCGCGCAAGGACGAGCTCGCCCGCATGCTCGGCGGCGCGGCCACCACCCGCGCCCGCGCCCATGCGGCCGAGCTGCTCGATCAGGCGCTGCGTTCATCGCCCCGGCCGCGCGTGCGCGCGCCCTCGGCGAGGTCGAGCGGAGCGAACTGAACCGGCGCGGGTTACGGCTCAGGTCGACGTGAAGACGCGCGCCGCACGGCGCACGTAGCCGACCACCGCCACGAGACCGAACGCCGCGGCGACCACGGCGAGCACGGCGGCCCCCGGCAGCGCGACGACGAACGCGGTGACCGCGACGAACTGGGCGACGGTTGCGTGCTTGCCCGCGCGCGACGCATGAAAGTCCCACTGGTAGCGCTGGCGCGACGGCATCATGCGGTACGCGATCGCGAGCGGCCCCACCACGAGCTCGCGCGTCGCGACCAGCGCGAGCATACCGATCGGCGTGTCCACGCGCACGGCGAGCGCGACGAGCACCGTCACCGCGAACAGCTTGTCGCACAGCGGATCGAGCCACGCACCGGCCTCGGCCGCGTGCCCCGTCGCGCCGCGACGCAGCGCGCGCCGCGCGACGCGTCCATCGAGCACGTCGGTCAGCGCCGCGACGCCGATGACCACGGCCCCCCACACGCGATCGGTCGCGACGAACCAGAACAGCGCCGCGAGCGGGATCCGGACCAGGGTGAGGGCGTGCGCGAGCCACACCCGTCGATCTCACCTACGCCGCCGCACTCCCGCGCGGCAGCGTCGCCGTTCGACGCCCCATCACCTGCTGCCGGGCCGCACGAAATGCGTCGGCGATGGCGACGAACGCGTCCTCGTGCGCGGTCGCCGCGATCGCGGTCCGATCACCGCTGAGCGAGAGCTCGAGGCACGCGCTCGTGCGTCTGCGCCCGATGCGCTCCAGCCGCACGCGCGCGTGGCGCACCTCGAGCTGCGTACCCTCGAGGCGAGCCACCCATCGATGCACCGCATTCTCGACGGAGCGGTCGTGCTCGAGCTCGTGGAAGGTGACCTCGATGAACGAGTGCATTGGGTTCAGCGAATGCAGTCGACGTACCAACGCACGTGGCCGTCATCACGGGGAGGGACCGCCGCGACCCTGCCGACCCGGGGTGACGAGACCGCCGGGTATCGCGGCCGCCGGCGCTTGGAAGCGGCTGTTGGTCCCTGTTCGATGCGACCCACCACTCCGGAGGTTCAGGCTCTCATCCATGCAGCGTCGTACTCTCCTCCGCGCCGCCGGCGCCGCGAGCGCGGCGGTCGTGGTCGGCCGCTGGTTCCGCGGCACCAGCTGGGCCGAGCCGTTCGGCGAGGCGCCGCCGAGCGCCGCCTCGGTCATGCTCCCGGTGGAGCGCCAGGCGAAGCGCGTCCTCGAGATCTTCCTCTACGGTGGGCTGTCGCCGTGGGAGACGCTGTACCTGGTCCGCGGCTACGGCCGGCCGACGGATCCGATGTTCGCCAACCAGCAGTACTACACGTTCGACTTCGACGGCGCGGGCGGCACGCGCAGCGCGCTCGCCGCCTGCGGCTTCCCGGCCGGCACCGAGATCGGGCAGGGCTTCGCGCGCGACGCGCTCGGCGTCGACGTCGAGCTCGGGCCGTTCGCGCGCCGCCTGTGGATGCGGCCCGACGTGACCGCGCGCATGCGGCTCCTCGTCCAGCGTCACAAGCTCGAGCCCCACGAGGCGGCGGTGCCGCAGGCGCTGACCGGGCGGCCCGTGGGACAGCCGGCGGCGGCGGGCCTCGGCGCGCACGTGCAGCGCTACTTCCTCGATCGCGATCCCGGCGATCGCGCGGCGCCGTGGTCGTACGTGTTCGCCACCGGCGGCGTCGCCGGCGACAACGTCTCGGCAGCGGCGGCGACCGGCGTGCACCCGGGCGGTGCGCGCCCGCTGCTGGTCAAGATCGACAACGCCGACAGCTTCGCCGACATGCTCGCGCGCGACACGGTGCGCGGCGCCGGCCCGGTCGAGCCGTACGACGCGCTCATGCGCACGTACATCGACGCGTACGGCGACCGCCTGCGCTGGAAGGGTGAAGGCGACGCCGTGCGCTCGCGCCGCTTCGCCGATCTCACGATCGCCGCCGGCACCGTCGCCAAGTCCGACGCGATCGCGGGCGTCCTCGAGCCGCAGCTGTTCACGGCGCGCCCCGGCATGGCGTGCGGCGACAGCCGCGGCCGCGACATCCCGGGCATGAGCCTCGAGGCGGCGCGTCACCTGCTCACCCACCCGGTCCAGCCCGCGCGCTACGTGTGCGTGAGCGACATCGGGCTCTACGAGGCCTCCGGCGGCGGGGGTTACGACACCCACGACGCCAACGCGGCCGACACCGCGCGCAACTTCGACAACCTCCTGCGCTCGCTGCTCGCGATCATCAACGCGCCGGGCGAGAGCGATCCGACCAAGCTCTCGCTCGACGACACCCTCATCATCCTCAACACCGAGTTCGGCCGCACGCCGTGGGCGCAGGAGCGCAGCGACTTCGGGCGCAACCACCATCCCTACGGCTACGTCACCGCGATGATCGGCGCGACCATCACCGCCGCCGAGAAGGGCGTGTACGGCGCGATCGGCCCCGACGGCCGCGCCGAGACCGCGGCGACACCGTCGGAGAACCGCATCGCCGCCCTGCTCTCGCTCGGCATCTGGCCGTTCGCGCCCGAGGCGTTCGCCGTGTCCGACGTGAGCGGCGCCGTCTCCGAGGAGGACGCCGCCGAGAAAGCCACGGCGCGCGTGCTGGGGGTGCAGCTGTGAGGGCCGCGGTGGGCTTGTGCGCGGCGCTCGCGCTCGCGGTGCCCGCGTGCGGCGGGTGCGACGGCGGCGACGGCGACGACGGGCCGGGCCCCGACTCGACCTTCGATCAGTGCAAGAGCGAGCCCGGCGCCTTCGTGCGCGACGCGATGCTCGCGATCCTCGGGCGGCGCCCGGCGTCGCAGCACGAGGTCGACGCCTACGTCGCCCTGTACGAGCAGGTCGCCGCGGCGCGCGCCGCCGGCACCTCCGACGACGATCCGCGCGAGGTCGTGGCGCGCGCGCTGCTCGCGCGACCCGAGAAGCTCGAGCGCTGGACCGTGCACGTCATGGACGTCCTGCGCGTGCCCCGCGTCGAGGGCCAGCGCATGGGCAGCTGCTACGGCGTCGCGTCGGCGTCGACGGTCGACGCGTCGATCGCGACCTTCGTGCGCGACAACCCGGCGATGGCCGGCGGCACCGGCCTCGACTTCACCATGCTCGACCTGGTGAAGAGCGCGATCGTCCTCGACGACCTGTCACCGATCTACCGCGCGCACCTGTTCGCGCTGGTGAGCCGACCCATCCCGGCCGCCAACGTCCCCGACGTCGAGGCCGAGCTGGCGCGCCGCGAGGACTTCGGCAACACCTTCGACCAGACCTACCTGAACCGCGACATCGTGTGCCTCGGCTGCCACAACAGCCAGAACGCGATCACCGATCGCGAGGAGCCCGAGCTCGATCGCCACTGGCCGCTCGCCGGCCACGTCGACGCCGCGGTCTACGGCATGTCGACCGGCATCGACGCCGCGCGCGCGCACGCGCCGTTCCGCTACGACGGCTTCGTCGTGCGGCGCAACGGGCGCACGCCGTGGGGCATGTCGACGTCGTGCGGCCGCTTCACCGATCCGGCGGCCGTCGGCGACGACCTCGCGATGATCGACGGCTACTTCGCGAGCCTGCGCGGACGGCGCCTCACCGCGTTCGACCTCGAGGGCGCGCTGGCGCGGGGCTTCGAGACGGTCCGCGGCACCGGCCTGCTCGTCGACGGCGAGGGCGCGGTCGCCGATCCCGACGCGGCGTTCGCGTACATGGTCGCGACCAGCGTCGCCGAGGGCGTGTGGCGCGAGGCGGTCGGCACGCCGCTCACGATCGCCAACTACTTCCCGCGCAACCAGGCGATGCGCGACCAGCTGCAGGCGCTCACCGACCGCTTCGTCGCCAGCGGCTACTCGCTCGACGAGCTCCTGGTCGCGGTCGTGACCAGCGACTACTTCAGCCGGCTGCCGCCGGAGGCGGGCTGCGGCCCGGGCCCGTACACCTACCCCGCCGTCTTCGATCCGTGGGTCATCGACGACGCCGACCCGGCGCGCCACGGCAACGGCCCCGGCGACGCGGTGGCGGCGATCGCGCCGCGCACGCTGCTCTCGGCGGCGTACGCCGGGCTCGAATGGTCGACGCCGGTGAGCGAGCAGTTCCCCATGGACGAGGAGCGGTGCCAGGGCCTGTCGTGCTCCGAGCTGGGCGCCGAGTGTACCTTCGGCAGCTGCTGCGAGACCTACGGCGTCCAGTGTCAGGGTGAACCGCCCCGGCTCGACCCCGAGGAGCTGCCGTTCCAGCGCGCGATCGGCGCGTTCCTCAAGAACGGCGAGCGCGGCTTCCGCGGCCTCGACTTCCAGGCGCGGCTCGCGTGGGAGGACCGCTTCGGCGTGTGCGCGAAGCCGATGCGCGTCACCGGTGACGACCTCGTCGACCGGGCCCTCGCGGCCGGCGCGGCGACGCCGGGCGCGACGGTCGGCGACGTCGTCGCCGTCGTGAAGGATCGCCTCGTCGGCGAGCCCGTGGACCCGCGCGGTGGCGAGCCGGCGGCGATCGCCGCGCTCGTCGGCCAGCCGCTCGACGCACCGGCCGCCGGGCTGTCCGCCGCGGGCCTGCGCCGCTTCTGCGGCGTGCTCCTGTCGTCACCGCAGTTCGTGCTCGGCGGCGTCGCGGGCCGCGGCGGCGCGCCGGGCACCATCACGCTGCCGGGCGACGGCTTCGACGACGCGTGCGCGAAGATCGCCGCGGCGGCGGTGCCGGGATGGATGGTGACCTGCACCCCGGGCGCGCTGTCGGCGGTGGCTACGCCGGCGCCTTAGCCAGGCGGAGCACGTACCGTCCCGCGTGCTCGGCGCGCACGTCGTTGGTCTCCGGATCGAGCAGCCACGCCATGCACAGGCGCTGCGGCACGGGGATGACCGCCGGCGCCTGGTACGTGCCGAACGCCAGGTCCCACAGCGGCGAGGTCACGCCGTGGTTCGAGCGCCCGTCGACGAAGTGGTGGTGGAAGTGGTGGCGGCGGGCCCAGCGGCCGTAGGCGCCGATGCCGGCGTGGGTGTGCTCGCGGCGGTGGAGCACCTCGTAGACGCCGTAGAACGCGACGAAGCCGGCGACCCACGCGGCGCCGTACACGCCGGCGAGCAGGATCGCGGGGACGCTGAGGATCCCCGTGGTGACCGCGGCGAAGATCAGCTTCTTCCACGTCGGCGCGAAGTAGTCGCCCTCGACGTGGTGGCGCAGGTGCTCCTTGCCGAACGGGTTGCCGCGGAAGCGGCGGTCGTGTCCGAGCCAGCGGTGGATCACGTACTCGAGGAAGGACCAGGTGAGCACGCCGAGGAACACGGCGGCGACGACTCCGGCGATCATGAGAGACCCTCCAGCGCGCGCGTGACGTTGCGAGGACTGGCGCCCCAGCCGACCAGCAGCGCGCGCGTGCCGGCGACGACCAGCTGATCGATGTCGATCCCGCCGGGGGCGTGGCGCGCCAGCTTGGGCAGCTGGAGCACGCCTTGCAGCATCGTGAACAGGCAGAGCGTGCGCTCGACCGCACCTCCCGGCGCCAGGAGTCCTTCCTCCGCCGCGTCGACGAGCGCCTGCGCCAGCGGCTGGAGCGCGCCGATCACCGCCGCCGCCACCGCCTGCGCGTGCGCCTTCTCGGCGAGCAGCACGCGGGGCTCGGCCATCGTCGTCGCGAGCAACCCGAACCGGTGCGGCTCGCGCCGCGCGAACGCGCGGTAGGCCGCCACCAGCGCGGCGACCCGCGCCAGCGGGGACGTCTTCGCCGTCGCGTCGACCACCGCCTCCTCGAGCTTCCCCCGCACGTCGCCGAGCACCCGCTCGACCATCTTCGCCAGCAGCGCGTCCTTGCTGTCGAAGTACCGGTAGAGCGCCCCCGGCGTGTAGTCGACCGCGTCGGCGAGCCGCGCCATCGACAGCGACGCCAGGCCGTCGGCCGCCACCAGCTCCGTGGCCGCGTCGAGGATGCGCCCGACGTTGGCGTCGTGGCGCCGCGCCCGCGGCGTCCGCACCTCGCGGGGCGTCCCGACCTGTTCGTGAACCATGACCATAAAATAAACGACGTTTACTCTTTGTCAAGACTGGTATGCTCACGACCGCCCATGACCGCCGGTTCGACGCGCGAGCTGCCCGAGGACGATCGGGCGCCGCCGGCGGCGCGCGCCGACGGCGACCTGCCGCGGGGGACGATGATCGGCCGGTTCGTGGTCCGCGGCCGCATCGGCGCCGGTGGCATGGGCGTCGTGCTGGCCGCCGACGATCCCGATCTCGGTCGCGCGGTGGCCGTGAAGCTCGTGCGCGCCGGGGAGGACCGCCCGGGGCTGCGGGCGCGGCTCCTGCGCGAGGCCCAGGCCATGGCCCTCGTCGATCATCCCCACGTGGTGCGGGTGTACGAGGTCGGCGAGCGCGGCGCCGACCTCTACATCGCGATGGAGCTGATCGACGGCGAGACCTTGACCTCCTGGCTCGCGGCGCCGCGCACGTGGCAGGAGATCCTGGAGGTGTTCCGCCAGGCCGGCCTCGGCCTCGCCGCGATCCACGACGCGGGCATGGTCCACCGCGACGTGAAGCCCGACAACGTGCTCGTCGACCGCGGCGGGCGCGCGCGCGTTGCCGACCTCGGGCTCGTGCGCGCGATGGCCCCGGAGGTCACGCCGGCGATGGCCGCGTCGCTCACGCGCACCGGCATCGCGATGGGGACGCCCGGCTTCATGGCGCCCGAGCAACAGCGCGGCGAGAGGGTCGACGCGCGAGCCGACCAGTACAGCTTCTGCCGCGGCCTCGAGGACGCGCTCCGCGGTCGTGGCGCCCCGCGCCCGGTCGTCGCGGCGGTCGAGCGCGGCCTCGCGGTCGACCCGGCCGCGCGCTTCCCGTCGATGCACGCGCTCCTCGCCGCGCTCGCGCCACGGCGGTCGCGACGGACGCGCCTGGTGGCGACCGCCGCCTTCGTCGCGGTCGGCGCGCTGGCGGCGACCGTGCTCCTCATCCGCCCTTCCACCGACGCGCGCTCGCCCTCGCTCGCCCTCTCGCCGGGAGAACCCGCCGCGCCTCCGTCGGTGGACGCCGCGCCGGCGACCGACGCCTCGCCGGTCGCCGACGCGGCACCGGCGGCCGGCGCGGCACGGACCGAGGTCTCGCTCGCGCCTCGACGCCCCGCCGCTCGGGCCCGACCGGCGGAGCTCGTCGCCGCCCCGGGCGTGACCGGCTCCCACCGCGAGGCCCTCCGCGCCGCGATCCGCGACCTGAACTACCGCGGCTTCGATCTCGCCACGTTCGATGCCACGCTCGACCGCACCGAGGCCAGCTTCGAGGACGATCTCGCCAGGCGCCTGGCCGCCGGCGAGACCGCGACCACGGGTATCCTCGTCGACCGGGTGATGCTCGGACACGTGGCCAGGCGCCGGGGTGACTGCGGGACGGCGATCGCGCGCTACACCGACGCGCTCGCCACGCGCGTCGACATCCGGCCCGGCCACGCCCAGCAGGAGACGAACTTCCTCTGGCGCGGACGCGCCCACTTCGGACGTGCGCTGTGCGTCCTCGACGCCGGCGACCTCTCGGGCCCGGTCAAGGATCTGGAGCGGGCCAACATGATCGGCTGGGGTCAGGGCGGCCAGACCCAGCTCACCGAGATCGCCCTCGTGTGGGGCATCCGATCGTTCTCGATGGGCGACCGCCAGGCGGCGTTCCTCCGCCTCCAGAACATCCACGTCCGCGGCGACGAGCGCACCGATCGCGCGCTCGACGCCTGGCTCCACGCGGTCGGCTGGTCGCTCCGGTGAAGACGCTCACCCAGCCCGCCGACGAGGCGGCGCCGGCCGCGCCGCGCCACGTCGACCACCTCTACCTGGCGCTCGGCGCCGGCGCCCCCGGGGGCGCGCGCTGGTCCCTCGACGGGATCGACGCGATCGAGGTCGGCCGCGGGGAGCGACGATCGGCGCGTCGCGCCGGCCGGACCCTCCGCGTCGACTGCCCCGATCCTTGGATGTCATCCGTCCACCTCCGCTTCGAGCGCGAGCGCGGCCACTGGCTCGCCGCCGACGCCGGCTCGCGCAACGGCATCCTCGTCGACGGCGCCCGCCAGACGCGCACCGTCGTCCGCGATCACGATCTGGTCGAGGCCGGGCGCTCGTTCTTCTTCCTCCGCACCGCCGAGCGCGCCGCCGCCGCCGACCTCGACGTCGTGCAGACGCCCGGCGACGATCGCCCTCACACCCTCGATCCCGAGCTCGCCGACGACCTCGAGCAGCTCGCCCGCGTCGCCCGCGCCCGCATGCCGATCCTGATCGGCGGCCCCACCGGCGCCGGCAAGGAGCGCGTGGCCCGCGCCGTCCACGCCGCGTCGGGACGCGATGGCCCGCTCGTGCCCGTCAACTGCGGCGCCCTCCCCGCCGGCCTGGTGGAGAGCGAGCTCTTCGGTCACCGCAAGGGCGCGTTCTCCGGCGCGGTCTCCGAGCACCCGGGCCTGATCGTCGCGTCGGCGGGCGGCACCCTCTTCCTCGACGAGATCGGCGATCTGCCACCCGCCGCGCAGGCCGCGCTCCTGCGCGTGCTCGAGGAGCACGAGGTCCGCGCCGTGGGCGCGACCACGCCGACCAAGGTCGATCTGCGGATCATCGCCGCCACCCACCGCGACCTCGAGGCCATGGCCGCGGATGGCGGCTTCCGCGAGGATCTCTACGCCCGGCTCGCCGGGTTCACGCTCGAGCTGCCCGCGCTGGCCGCGCGCAAGGTCGACCTGGGCATCCTCGTGGGCGCCCTGGTGCCCGCCGGCACCGAGCTCGCCGCCGCCACGACCCGTGCGCTCTTCGCGTACGCGTGGCCGCGCAACGTCCGCGAGCTCGCGCGCGTCCTCGAGCGCGCGGTCGCGCTCGCCGCCGGCGGCGAGCTCAAGCTCGCCCACCTGCCCGACGCGATCGCGCAGGCGGCGTTCGCGCCACCGACCGCCGCCGCGCCGGGCGACGAGCGCCGCGCCGAGCTCGTGCGCCTCTTGCAGCTCCACCGGGGCAACGTCACGCGGGTCGCCGCCGACCTGGGCCGGGTCCGGCAGCAGGTGCAGCGCTGGCTCAAGAGCTACGGCCTCGATCCCGAGCGGTATCGCTGACCGCGGGTCGGTGCACCGCACCAGGGGCCGCACCTCGACCGCACCGGTGCGATCGCGCGCGCGCCCGACGCGCGCCTCGTCGTGACGCGGGCTTGTCCCGCTCGCGGGCGTGGCACGCGCGCTGCTTTGCGCCGCCGTCATGCGCACCGTCGTCCTCCTCGCGTTCGTCCTCGGCCTCGCCGCGCCTGCGGCCGCACAGGCGCCCCCGCTCCAGCTCGGACGCGGGTTCGCCCCGCACCCGCACGTCACGCCCCACCTGAAGGCGCGCGTCGACGACACCCGCGTCCACGACCGCGGCTGGAAGGCGTGCGACCCCGGTGGCGGCGCCTTCACGACGCGCGATCCGATGCTGGTCTGGGACCTGACCGACGAGATGCCGCTGCGCGTCCGGCTGGAGTCGCCGACGGGCGACGCGGCCGGGGTGGGCGGCGTCATCGTGTTCCCCGACCGCAGCTACGTCTGCGCCGACCGGCGCGGCGAGGTGTTCCAGGAGCGCTGGCCCAAGGGCCGCTACGCGCTCTACCTCTACGGCCACGCGGTCGGCGTCGCCGCGACCGTGCGCTTCGAAGATCCCGCCCGCGCCAGGCACGACCTCGCCGCCGCCGCCCGCGCGCTGCCGACCGTCACGCTCGGCGACGACGGCGCGCAGAACCCGCGCCACGACGAGGTGCCGGCCACGGTGAGCGTCGACGCGGCCGACGCGGGGCCGACCTGCGCCCGCGCGCGCGAGCGCGTCATGCCGCTGGCCCGCCTCGACGTGAAGCGCGCGTCGCGCTGGTACGTCGCGTCCGGCGACGCCGCGCTCTTCGTGCTCACCGCCGACGGCAAGTGCCTGGATCCGACGGGCGCGCCCGAGCTCGCCGCCGGCGAGCACACGCTGTGGACGGTGGTGCCGCGCGCCGGCGCCGCCGCGCGCTACCCGCTCGAGCTCGATGACCGCGCCGCCGGGCTCGTCCTGCCCCCCGCCGAGCGTCGCGAGGTCGGGGCGCTCGACGCGCCGCTCGTGATCGCCGGCAAGGTGCGCCCCGCCGAGCGCTGGTTCGCACGCGACGGCGCGTGCCGCGGCGCCGCCCGTGCCCCCGACTTCTACCTCCGCGCCGATCGCCCGCTGGTGAAGGTGACGCTCTCGCTGCTCTGGTCACGCGCGCCGCAGCGGCTCCACGTCATGGGGCCGCTCGAGGAGCAGACCACCAGGACCCGACCGCGTTGCGGCGACGATCGCGACGGCGCGCGCCACGGCTTCGAGCTGCTCGAGGGGACCTACGCCGTCTGGGTCGGCGGTGACGCGGCCGCCGCCGGCACCGACTACCACCTCCTCGTCCTGCGCGACGGGCTCGCGATCGACCCGATGACCACGCTCGCGCCGGTGCCGGCGGAGCTCACCCTCGCGGAGCGCGCGCTCGGCAACCACTACCCCTACTTCCGGGGCGGGTCGGTGACGACGTGGACGCCGATGTGGACGACCGCGCCCGATCAGCTCGTCGTCTACCACCGCGTGACCGGCGAGCCGTACCTCGTCAACTGGTCGAACAAGGACAAGACGAGCGCGTACCGCTACGACGGCGCGCACGTCCAGGTCGACACCCGGCTCCTCCAGACGTCGCGCCCCGACCGCGTCGTGCTGCCCGACAAGCCGGAGCTCCCCCGGGTCGAGTCGCGCTCGTCCGCCCTCGATCACGCCGGCCCCGAGGACCAGAAGGCGATCGCGACCTACCGCGCGATCGACGACCGGTACACGGCCTGCCTCTTCGCCTACCTGAAGAAGCACGACCCGACCTTCGGCAAGGGGCACGACGTCTACCGCATCCGCGGCGACAGGGTCGTGAACGTCGGCGACGCCGTCGCCGACGCCGGCGCGCGCAAGTGCGGCGAGAAGAAGCTCACCGCCGCCGGCAAGCACCTCGAGAAGCAGCTCGCGAAGACGCGCGCTGCCCGCCACGCGCGTCACCTCGCCGCCGTGCGCAAGCGCTTCGGCATCTGAAGGACCTCGTAACCACCTCAAGGAGTCACCGTCATGCAGCACAAGCCCCTCGCCATCGCCCTCTGGATCACCGCGCTCGCCATCCTGGTCGGGCTCTTCACCAAGAGCTGGTTCACGCCCGAGCGCGGCGACGGCGGCGTCGGCCTCACCGGCGTCGAGGTCTGCCGCGGCGATCGCTGCCAGACCGCGAGCTGGAGCGAGCTGAAGCGCGCGCCCAAGGACATCGGCGTCTTCGGCTGGATCGGGCTCGTCGGCGGGCTCGGCGCCGCCGGCCTGGCCGCGACCATCGGCGGCCTCGTCGCGGCCGGCAACGCCGCCAGGACCCGGACGCCGATCAAGGTGATGAACGTCGTCCTCGGCGTCGCCGCGTTCGCCACCGTCATGTTCACGATGCGCGTGCTCGGCGAGATGTCACGCGACGTCTCGATCGGCTACTCGGGGTTCCTCGCCGTCGGCGGCATCATCGCCGCCGGCGCCATCGTCACCCGAGGCGTCATGCCGCTGGCGGCGGCCGCCGCGCCGAAGGCCTGATCAGCTCGTCGGCTTCTTGGCGCGGGCGTTGCGGCCCGGCGACTTCTTCTTGCCGCGCGACTTGTCGCCCGAGCCGGGACCCGAGTAGTCGGTCCAGCGATAGCTGGGCTCGCCCGGCGCGCGGTAGTCGACGTGGATGAAGCCGGAGCGCGGATAGATGCCGATGCCCATGCCGCCGCCGTCGAGCGACTCCGCGTAGGCGTACATCTCCTTGATGGAGACGCCCTTGATGCGGATGTCCATCGCCGACGCGTGGTAGTGGCGGCTGGAGCTGCGCTCGGCGAAGCGGAAGCCGGAGACCAGCTCGATCTCCTTGCCGCCGAAGTGATCGCTGATGCGCGAGAGCTGCTCGTAGAGGCGCGGATCGACCGCGCGCACCTCGCCGGTGCGCCGGCAGCGGAAGAGCTCGTCGAGCTTGGCCAGCGCCTCCTCGTCGAACGAGCCGTCCTCCCGGTAGATGTTGACCCGGGCCCCGTCGGCGACGCTGGGCGAGCGCAGCCAGACGTCGCCCGACGGGCGCTCGAGCGGCTCGGTACGGAGCCTGGCCTTGGCGACGCCGTGGCCCTGGAACTCCTTCACGAACGTGCAGCGGCGCTTGGCCTTCTTGCCCGTGCCCTTGGTCTCGCAGAGCTTGACCTTGGCGATCCGCTTCTTGCCCTTCCCCTTCGACTTCGACTTCGACTTCGACTTCGACTTCGACTTCGACTTGGCCTTGGTCGACTTCTTCTTCGTCGACTTCGCCTCGGCGACCTGGTCACCCATCACGGCCGGCGCGACCGAGACGACACCGAGCGCCAGCGCACAGGTGAGGAGGAGGCGGCGAAACATCACGAGGGGGCCAGGCTAGTCCGAGCCAACCCGTTGGATCAAGAAAGATTCACGCCACCTTGCATCGGTCCGACCAGCTCGAGGCCGATCTGGCGAGCCACCTCGAAGATGCGCTCGTCCCGGTAGAACTCGCCGTAGCAGATGCGCACGATGCCCGCGTTCGCGATGGTCTTGAAGCAGTTCCAGCACGGCGACGCGGTCACGTAGATCGTCGCGCCGTCGATGTTCACGCCGTTGCGCGCGGCCTGGATGATCGCGTTGGACTCGGCGTGGATCGTCGCCACGCAGTGGCCGTCCTGCATCATGTGCCCGACGTCCGAGCAGTGCGGCATCCCGCGGATCGAGCCGTTGTAGCCGGTCGACAGGATCGTCTTGTTGCGCACGATGACCGAGCCGACGTACTTGCGCGGGCACGTCGACCGCGTCGCCACCACCTGGGCGATGCTCATGAAGTACTCGTCCCACGACGCGCGCGGCCGCACCTCTTCGCTCATGGCCGACAGGCTAGCGCGCCGGTCCGACGTCGCGTCGCTCGACGAGCCGGAGCCGCGGCAGGCTGCCCGCGCGCAGGACCGCCACCAGGTCGTGGGCCTCGCGCTCCTGCGCCGCCGGGTCGGCGCCGCCCATGGTCACCACGATCCGGCCGCCGGGGATGGGCGACTGGACGATCGGCGCCGACCGGACCCGCCCATCGAGCACGATCGCGAGCTTCCGCCCCAGCGCCGCCGCGGTCGCCTCCGCGAAGCGCTGGCGCCCGTCGGCGCCGAGCTCGAGCTCGACCTGCGGCTGCTGCGTGATCGGGTCGGGGAGGACGCGCGCCTTCACGACGTCCCCGCCGTCGATGATCGCGGCGCTCTCGATCACGTGCGCCCGCCAGTGGACGGGCGTCGTCCCGAACGGCTCCACGCGCTCGTAGACGACCCGGCGATCGGTGCCGAGCGCCAGCGCCGGTCCACGCGAGACCACCCACGCCTCGAGCGCCGACCGGTCCTCCGCCCAGAGGAAGTGCTCGGTGTGGCTGTCGCCATGGGGGCCCATCCACGCGTCGTCACGCACCTCGATGCCCGCGGGCGCGTCGACCCGCGCCTGCCGCGTCAGCTCGCGCATGCCGGCGTGCTCGTGGTCGACGCGGTGGATGCCCAGCTCGGCGCGGCGCCCGATGATGTCGATCAGGCGGTCGACCGGCACGTCCTCGCCGCCCACCTCGACCTGCACGCGGGCCTCGCCCGCCGCGCCCACGCTCGACCACGCCACACCGCGCGCGTCGATGCGCTCGCGGATCCCCCGGATCGCCGCGTCGCGGGCGTGGGTGATCGCCTGCCCGTCCCGCGCCTCCACCTCGTAGACGAGGAGGACGTAGGGCCCGGCGCCGCGCCGCGGCCCGTCGTCGCCGGAGAGGACGAGCGTGGCGGTCACCGCGACGGCGACGGCGGCGGCGGCGGCGGCGAGGAGGATGATCCGCGTGCGTGACACGGCCGGCACCCTGCCACGCCCCGGGCGCGGCGTGCTAGCTTGCCCCGCCATGTCGGCGAAAGAGCAGGGCAAGTACAAGGACACGGTCCGCCTCCCGACGACCGCGTTCCCGCAACGCGGCGACCTGGTCAAGCGCGAGCCGGAGCTCATCGCCCGCTGGAAGGCCGAGGACCTCTACGGTCGCATCCAGGCCGCGCGCGAGCACGAGGCGAGCTTCATCCTCCACGACGGTCCGCCCTACTCGAACGGCCACATCCACTACGGCCACATCCTCAACAAGGTGCTGAAGGACCTCGTCGTCAAGCACAAGACGATGACGGGCCTGCGCGCGCCGTACATCCCGGGCTGGGACACCCACGGCCTGCCCATCGAGCTCGCCGTCGAGCGCGAGCTCGGGGCGAAGCGCGCGGGCATGAGCCAGGCCGACGTGCGCGCCGCGTGCAAGGCGTACGCGATGAAGTTCGTCGAGATCCAGCGCCGCGAGTTCGAGCGCCTCGGCGTCTTCGGCGACTGGAGCCACCCGTACCTCACGCTGTCGCCGGTGTACGAGCAGGCGATCGTCAAGGCGCTCGCGGCGTTCGCGCGCGGCGGCTACCTCTACCGCGGCAAGAAGCCGGTCTACTGGTGCGCGCGCGACCAGACCGCGCTCGCCGAGGCCGAGATCGAGTACGCCGAGAAGCAGTCGCCGTCGATCTACGTGCGCTTCCCGCTCGAGGACACCGACGGCGGGCTGCTCCACGACACGCTCGCCGGCCAGCAGCTGGCCCTGCCGATCTGGACGACGACGCCGTGGACGCTCCCCGCGAACCTCGCGATCGTGTTGCACCCCGAGCTGCCCTACGTCGCAATACCGTCGCCGGCTTCCGCCGGCGGGGCTTCGCCGGTCGCCGGCGAGTGGCTCGTCTGCGTGGCCCCGCTCGCCGAGGACTTCACCAAGAAGATCGGCCGCCCCGAGCTCCTCGCCCAGGCGGTCGCCATCGACGGTGACCGGCTCCGCCGGCTCGAGGGCCGGCGCTACACCCACCCGTTCGTCGCGCCCCACGGCGACGCCGCCGACGCGATGTTCCGGGTCTGGTTCGCCGACTACGTCACCACCGAGCAGGGCACCGGCCTCGTGCACACCGCGCCGGGCCACGGCGTCGACGACTACAAGACCGGCCAGAAGCACGGGCTGCCGCCGTACGCGCCGCTCGACGACGCCGCGCGCTACACCGACGAGGCGCCGCCCTGGCTCGCCGGCAAGTCCACCGACGAGGCCAACCCGCTCGTCGTCGAGCACCTCGCGGCCAGCGGCCACCTCCTCAACCAGGTCGGCGAGAAGGTCAGGCACAGCTACCCGCACTGCTGGCGCTGCAAGGGGCCGATCGTCTTCCGGGCGACGTCGCAGTGGTTCGTCGCGATCGATCACGCCCAGCTGCGCCAGCGCGCGCTCACCGCGATCCGCGACGAGGTCGACTGGGTGCCGCCGTGGGGCGAGAACCGCATCTACGCCATGATCGAGGGCCGCCCCGACTGGGTGCTGTCGCGCCAGCGCCTGTGGGGCACGCCCATCCCGGCCTTCTACTGCGGCGCGTGCAACACGCCGCACGCCGACGCGAAGACGATGGAGCACATCGCCGAGATCTTCGGCAAGGAGGGCGCGGACGCCTGGTGGACGCGGCCGGCCGCCGAGCTGGTCCCGCCGGGCACGGCGTGCGCCGGCTGCGGCGCCGGGCCCGAGCGCTGGGAGAAGGAGCACAACATCGTCGACGTGTGGTTCGAGTCGGGGGTGTCGTGGCTCGCGATCGCCGAGCAGGCGCCCGACCACGCCCGCATCGATCTGTACCTCGAGGGCTCCGACCAGCACCGGGGCTGGTTCCACAGCTCGCTCCTCGCCGGCATCGGCGTCGACGGGCGCGCGCCGTACAAGACCGTGCTGACCCACGGCTTCGTCCTCGACGAGCACGGCCACGAGTTCTCGAAGACGGCGATCGAGAAGGCCAAGGCCGAGGGCCGCAAGACCAGCTACGTCCCGCCCGAGGAGCTCATCAAGAAGCTCGGCACCGAGATGCTGCGCATGTGGGTGGGCTCGACCGACTTCCGCTCGGACGTCACGTACTCGCAGCAGCACGTCGAGGGCCTGGGCGAGTGGTACCGCAAGCTGCGCAACACGGTGCGCTGGGCGCTGGGTGCGCTCGACGGCTTCGCGTCGGAGGGCGAGCACGCCGACCGCGCCCACGTCCGCCAGCACGGCGCGCGCGTCGACCGCTACATGCTCGCCAAGGTCGACGATCTGACCGCGCGGTGCCGCGCGCACTACGAGGCGTACGAGTTCCACGCCGTCCATCGCGCGCTCGTCGACTTCGTCACCGTCGAGCTGTCGGCGCTCTACGCCGACGTGACCAAGGACCGGCTCTACCTCGACGCCGCCGGGTCGCCGGCGCGGCGCGCGGCGCAGGTCGTGCTCTACGAGGCGCTGCGCGCGCTGACCACGCTCATGGCGCCCATCCTCTGCTTCACCGCCGAGGACATCTGGACGTACCTGCCGCGGCGCGACGGTGACCCCGACAGCGTGCACCTGGCGACGTACCCCGAGGGCGCGGCGCTCGCCGAGGACGACGCCGAGCTGGTCGAGTTCAGCGCGCTGCTCGCGTGGCGCGAGCGCGTGACCAAGGCGCTCGAGCCGTTCCGCGCCGCCAAGCACAAGTCGCTGGACGCGCGGGTGCGCCTCGTCGGGCCGCACAGCGAGATCCACGCGCTCGTCGACAACGCCGACGAGCTCGCCGACCTGTTCATCGTGTCGGCGGCCGTGGTCGTCGACGCCCCGGGTGAGCCGCGGGTCGAGGTCGAGGAGCACGGCGGCCACCGCTGCGAGCGCTGCTGGAAGTGGTTCGAGGCCCTCGCCGCCGAGCCGAACGACGTGTGCGACCGTTGCGCGGGCGCCCTTGCCGCGATAAAGGCGTGACCTCATGGCCAGCCGCTGGAAGCTCTTCCTCATCGTCGCGTTCGTCACCATGGCGTGCGACCAGGTGACGAAGTTCTGGGCGCGCGACGCGCTCCCCGTGCACCCGGCGGGCTGCGCGATCCCCGACGACGTCGTCGAGGGCCGGTGCGCCGGCCTCAACGAGCCGGTGATCGACGGCTACTGGGACTGGCGGCTGTCGTTCAACCAGGGCTCGGCGTTCGGCCTGTTCCACAGCCAGGGCGGCGCGCGGGTGTTCCTCTCGATCGTCGGCTTCCTCGCGCTCGGCGCGATGGTGTGGATGGTCAAGAAGGCCAAGGACGACCAGAAATGGCTGGTCTGGGCGCTCGGGCTGGTCGCCGGCGGCGCGGTCGGAAACCTCATCGATCGTGTGTATTACGGCGTGGTCACGGACTTCGTCCTGTGGCACACGCCGGCGCGGGAGGCGAAGTCCGCCTACCGCTACGCCAACGAGTGGCCGGTGTTCAACGTCGCCGACGTCGCGCTCGTGATCGGCGTCGGCATCATGCTGTTCGTGTCCGGCGACGACAAGAAGGCGCGCGAGAAGAAGCAAAAGAAGGCCGCGGCACCGTCGGAGTAGTCGGGTAGGGTTGAGGGATGCGGGCCGTCTTGCCTCTCGCCATCGCCGTCGCGGCCGGGCTCACCGCCTGTGCGGCCGAGGAGGACCACGGGCCGTTCCGCCCGGGCGGCGGCGGCAACGGCGGCGGGTCGAGCCCGGGCGGGGACGCGCGGCCGATCGACGCGCCCCCCGGCGACGGTGGCGGCGCGCTGACCGGGCGCGTCTGCGTGGTGACGGATCTGCGCGCGCCGGACGCGTGCCCGGTGGTGGCGTCGCAGGCCGGCGTGACGGTGTCGCTCCTGGGGTCGACGGCGTCGACGGCGTCGGGCGCCGACGGCCGGTTCACGCTGCCGGTGTCGTCAGCGACCGTCGTGCTCGACGCGGCCGCCGGGTCGCCGACCTTCGAGCGCGCGATCGTGCCGGCGACCGTGGGCGGCGTCGTCGACACGCCGGTGGTGACGCGGGCGGCGTACGCGGCGGTGCTGGGCTCGCTCGGCACCGTCGTGCCCGACGGTGGCGGCGCCGTGGTCGCGTACGTGGTGGACGACGCGAGCCCGGCGACCGGCGTCGCGTTCGCGACGATCGCCGGCTCCTCGCTGGCGCCGTTCTACGACAACGGCGGCGCGACGGCCTGGACCCAGAGCGGCGGCACCGGCGCGGCCGGCGTGGCGCTGCTCGTCGACGTCCCCGCGGGCTCGGTGCAACTCGACGGCACGGCGCCGGACGCGCGCGTGGCGCGGGTGACGGTCCCGGTCGTCGCCGATGCCATCACGTTCGTCGAGATCGCGCTGGCTGCGCCGCCGTGACCGTCGTCGCCATCACGGTCCTTTGCGCGCTCGTGATCGGCGTGAGCCTCGGCCTCCTGGGCGCGGGCGGCTCGATCCTGACGGTGCCGCTGCTCACGTTCGTGGGATCGATGTCGCCGCGCGAGGCGATCTCGAGCTCGCTCTTCGCCGTCGCCGTGACCGCGGCGCTGGCGGCGGCGCTCCACGGCCGCCAGGGACGCGTGCGCTGGCGGATGGGCCTGGTCTTCGGCGTCGCCGGCGTCGGCGGCGCGCTCGGCGGCGCGCGGCTGTCGATCCTCTTCCCCGAGCGGTTGCTCATGGTGCTGTTCGCCGTCCTGATGGCCACGGCGGCGGTCGCGATGCTGCGCGGCCGGCGCTGGATCGAGGAGCAGCCCGAGCGGCCGCTCACGCCGGGCGCGGTCGCGCTGATCGCGCTGCAGGGCGTCCTGCTGGGCGGCCTCACCGGGCTGCTCGGGGTGGGCGGCGGCTTCATGATCGTGCCGATCCTGACGCTGGTCGCGAGGCTGCCGCTCAAGCAGGCCGTGGGCACGTCGGTGATGATCATCTCGATCAACGCGACCGCGGGGCTGATCGGCCACCTGGGCCAGGCAACGATCGACTGGCCGATCACGCTGGCGGTCACGGCGGCGATGATGTGTGGCAGCGTCGTGGGCGGCCGGCTGTGCAGCCGGGTCGAGCCGGAGAACCTGCGCCAGGGGTTCGGCTGGTTCGTGATCGCGGTGGCCGCGTTCGTGCTGGTGAGCCAGATCTGATGAGAGCCTGAGACGGTTCGAGGAAGACGAAGACCATGTTGCTGCGTCAGCTGTACGACCACGAGAGCTCGACCTACACCTACCTGCTCGCCGATCCGGCGGCCGGCAAGGCCGCGCTCATCGATCCGGTGGCGGAGCAGCTCGAGCGCGACCTCGCGCTGGTCGGCGAGCTCGGCCTCTCGCTCGAGCTCGTGCTCGACACCCACGTCCACGCCGACCACGTGACGGCCGCGGGCGCGCTCCGCGCGCGCACCGGCGCGCGGACGGCGGCGTCGGCGCGCGGCGCCCCCTGCGTCGACGTCCCGCTCGACGGCGGCGGCCAGATCGCGGTCGGCGACATCACGATCGAGGTGCTGGCGACGCCGGGCCACACCGACGACAGCCTCTGCTACCGCGTGGGCGACAACCTGTTCACCGGCGACACGCTCCTCATCCGCGGCTGCGGCCGCGCCGACTTCCAGAACGGCGACGCGCGATCGCTCTACCGCTCCATCACCCAGACGCTGTTCGCGCTGCCCGAGCGCACGATCGTGTGGCCGGGCCACGACTACAACGGGCGGACGTCGTCCACGATCGGCGAGGAGAAGCGCCACAACCCGCGCCTGGCCGGCAAGACCGAGGCGGAGTTCGTGGCGATCATGGAGGCGCTCGGGCTGCCACCGCCCAAGAAGCTGGCGCAGTCGGTCGAGGCCAACCGCGCGTGCGGCACGCTGCCGGCGACGTACCGCGACATCGACCCGGCCACGCTCGCCGAGATCCGCGACGGCGTCGCGCTGGTCGACGTGCGCGAGCCGCACGAGTTCACCGGCGAGCTCGGCCACGTGCCCGGCAGCCGCCTCGTGCCGCTGGCCACCGTCCTCGACGCCGCCCGCGACTGGCCGCGGGACCACGACCTCGTCCTCGTCTGCCGCTCCGGCAACCGCTCGGGCCGCGCCGCGCAGGCGCTCGCCGCCGCCGGCTTCACCCGGGTCATGAACCTCGCCGGCGGCATGCTGGCGTGGAACGCCGCCGGCCTACCGATCGAGCGCTGACAGCGCGGCGCGCCAGCCGGCGGCCTTGTCCTCGGTCTCCTCGAGCTCGGCGCGCGGGTCGGAGTCGGCGACGATGCCGCCGCCGACGTGGAGGCGGAGCTCGCCGCCGGCGAGGACGGCGACGCGGATCGCGATGGCGAGCGCGAAGGCGCCGCCCTCCCCCAACCAGCCGATCGCGCCGCAGTAGGGGCCGCGGCGCGCGGGCTCGAGCTCGTCGATGATCTCCATCGCGCGGATCTTGGGGGCGCCGGTGATCGAGCCGCCGGGGAAGGTCGCGCGCAGGAGGTCGGCCCAGCCGACGTCGTCGCGGAGCGCGCAGGAGACGGTCGAGACCTTGTGGTAGAGGCCGGGCAGCTCCACGACGTAGCCGAGGTCGTCGACGCGCACCGAGCCGATGACGGCGACGCGACCGAGGTCGTTGCGCTCGAGGTCGACGATCATGAGGTGCTCGGCGTCGTCCTTGGGGTGCACGGCGAGATCGGCGGCGAGCGCGGCGTCGCGCGACGGATCGCCGGTGCGGCGGCGCGTGCCCTTGATCGGGCGCGTGTCGAGGCGGTGCCCGGCGCCGGCGCGCGCGAGGAAGCGCTCGGGCGAGCCGGACACGACGCGCACGCCGACGTCGGTCTCGACCAGGCCGCCGTACGGCGCCGGCGCGATCGCGCCGAGCGCGGCGTACAGCGCGAGCGCGTCACCGTCCTCGTCGAGCGGCGCCGTGAGCCGGCGCGCGAGGTTCACCTGGTACACGTCGCCGGCGGCGATGTACGCGCGGATCTGCTCGACGCGCGCGCAGTGCGCGTCGCCGTCCTCGTCGGCGACGAGGGCGCCGACCCGCGGCGGCGCCCCGACCTCGCGCGGCCCCTCCTCGATCGCACGCGCGAGCCGCGCGATCGCCTCGGCGTCGACACCGACGATCTCGCCATCCCCGCCCGCGCGCTTCGGCCAGCGAATGACGGCGTCGTACGCCCCCAGCCACACATCGGGCGTATCCGCGCCGCGCGCCGGCCCCGCGCCGATCCGCTCGATCGCGCGCCCGAGGTCGTAACCGAAGAAGCCCATGACCCGCGGCCTCGGATCGTCCCCCTGAGGCCCGACGCCTTCTTCCCGAGGCCCGACGCCCGAGGCCCGAGGCCCGCGCGCCGCCGGCGCGCCGTGGGCGCGCGCGAACGCGTCGATCGCCGCGAGTGGGTCACCGGCCTCGTCGCGCACGACGCGACCGGCGCCGTCGCGCTCGACGATGCGGCGTCCCCGCACCTCGAGGGTCGCGACCGGATCCGCGGCGAGGAACGACCACGCGCCGCAGCCGTCGTCGTCGCGGCCGCTGTCGAGCAGCACGCGGCCGCGCCGACCCGCGAGCCGGGCGGCGGCCGGGAGCGGCGCCAGCGCGATGGTGCTCACGCGCCCGGCGGCGACGACAGGACGGGCGACTGCTCTTCCTGCACCAGGACGACGCCCTCGCCCGTGCACTCGACGAACAGCTCGGACGCCGGGCCGCTGTCGGCGGGCGTCACGGCGCGCGGGACGACGCGGCCGATCCAGCCGGCGAGCGCCGTCGCGTCGACGTAGAGCACCCTCTCCTGCGCCAGCTTCACCGCGAGCAGCGGCCGCTCGGTGCGGAACGCGATCGCGCCGTTGCCGCGGAACTGCACGATCGGGACGCGGTTGCGCGACCCGGGGACGTGCCCGTTCTCCCAGCGCAGCGCCGGCTCGAACGCGAAGACCAGATCCTCGCGCAGGTAGAAGATGTCGTCGTCGAGCGAGACGGCGGTGAACTGCCCGCCGACCGGCGCCGCGATCAGGTGCCCCTTGCCGGTGACCGCGAACATGGGCCGACCGTCGGTCTCGAACGGCTCGGCGCGGTTCTGCCCGCGCGCGCGCCGCATCGCCGGCTCGTACGCGAGCTTGCCGCCGGTGACGTCGACGCCCTCGGTGCGCGTGTACATCTTGTCCGTGACCCGGACGATGAGCACGCCGCCGGCGCTGATCTCGAACGGATGATCGCCGTCCTCGGGGCGCACCAGGCGCGAGGTCGCGAACTCCGACAGCGGCTGCGGCGGCCGGCTGCCGGCGGCGACGCGCAGGCCGGTCGCGCCGAGCGACGCGGGCACCGCCTTGGCCACCGCCCGCGAGATCGCGCCCTTCGCGGGCTCCTCGACGGCGCCGGTGGTGATCACGAGCTCCTTGCTCTCCTCGGCCGAGGACTCCTCCGAGAGCGCGGCGTTGATGAACTTCTGCGACTCGCTCGGCTCGGTGTCCTCCACCGGGGCCGCGGCCTCGGCCGGCGCGGGGGCGACAGGCGGTGCAGGCGGCGGCGGCGGCGGTGGCGGTGGCGTGCTCCTCGCCTCCTCCGCCGGCTTGCGGATCGTGCGCTCGATCTCGGCGCGCACCTCGGGCGAGAGGTTCTCGGCGATCTCGCGCGCCAGGTCGGCCTGGCCGGCGAGGAGGAACGCGCGGTACGCCTCGACGAAGCGCCCGCCGCGCGCGTACGCGAGGCCGAGGTAGTTGACCGCGCGGTTCTGGCTCGGATCGAGATCGCGGCTCCGCTCGAGCGCGTCGATCGCGAGGTCGGCCTCGCCGAGCTTCAGATAGACGAGGCCGAGGTTGAGCTGGTAGCTGCCGTCGAGCGGCGCCGCCTTGACCAGGCGCTCGTACACCGGGCGGGCGCGGTCGAACTTGCCGCCGCGAAAGTAGGCCAGGCCGAGCAGCGCGAGCGCCTTGGCGCTCTCGGGCACGAGCTGGAGCGCCGCCTCGAGCTCCTGCTGCGCCTGCGCGAGCCGGCTCTGGCGCAGGAGCTCGCCGCCGGCGATCAGGTGCTGCTCGAATCGGTCGTCTGCCCCGAGCGGGCTGGTTACGCTCACGGGGCCGATTCTAGTCGAACGTGGCCACCCGTAGGGTCCCCGCGGGGTCGATGCTGACGGTGATGGCCCCCGAGACGTCGGTGCGCAGCACCCCGGCGCCCGCGGCCTCCCAGCGCCCCACGACGGCCGGGCCGGGGAATCCGAAGCGGTTGCCGCGCCCCAGCGACATGATGGCCCACGCCGGCCGCGTCGCGTCGACGAACGCCTGGCTCGACGAGGTCGGGCTGCCGTGGTGGGGCACCTTCACGACGTCGCATCGCCCGATCCCCGCGGCGACGAGGCTCGCCTCCCCTTCTTCCTCGAGGTCGCCGGTGAAGAGCACGCAGCGACCGGCGCGCTCGACGGAGAGGACGAGCGAGTTGTCGTTCACCGAGCGCACCGGATCGGCGGTGGCGACGACGCGCGGCCCGTGCCCCGGATCGTACGCCGGCGCCCACACGCGGATGATCACATCGCCGACCGCGTGGACGCCGAGCCGCGGGTGGACGGTCGGCGTGCCGCCGCGGGCGAGCCACGCCGTCAGCGCCTCGAAGGCGCGCGTGCCTTCCGGCGCGGTGTCGCCGGCCGCGGCCTCCTCGGCCGCCGCCCAGACGACGCCGATGGGCACGCGCGGCGCGAGCGCGGCGAGGCCCAGGTAGTGGTCGGGGTGCGGGTGGCTCACGACCGCGACGTCGACGCGCGTGATCCGGCGCGCCCGCAAGAAGCGCGCGATCTCCTCGCCCGGGCGCGCCGCCATCCGCAGCTCGGCGGCGAGCCCCGGCGCGCCGCCCGCGTCGACCAGCCACACCTCGCCGCCGGGGAGCTCGATCACCGCCGCGTCGCCCTGCCCCACGTCGAGGAAGGTGACGTGGAGCGTGTCGTCGGACGTGCGCGCGTGCGCGCGCCAGCCCCACGAGCCGGCGAGCACACCCGCGGCGAGCGCCGCCGCGGCCAGCGCGCGCCAGCCCGCGAGCCAGCCGAGCCGCACGGCGGCCCACGCGCCGTAGAGCGCGGCGCAGGCCACGAGCTCGAGCCCCGACGGCGGCGGCACGACGAGGCTGGGCGTGAGCGCGCCCAGGCGCGCGACGAGCCACGCGGTGAGCCCGGCGATCGCGACGGCGAGATCGATCACGGCGCCGCCGACCGGCGCGGCGATCGCCGCGAGGGCGAGCCCCGCGAGGCCGAGCGGGATGGTCACCAGCTCGACGAGCGGCGTCGCGATCAGGTTGCCGACCACGCCCCCGAACGAGACCTCGTGGAAGTGCCACGCCGTGATCGGCGCGGTCGCGAGCGTGACCGCGAGGGAGGTCCGCAGCGCGCGCACGAGGACGTGCCCACGCTGGCGGCTGGCGAGCACGAGCGTCGCGGCCGCCACGAAGGAGAGCTGGAAGCCGGGATCGTGGAGCGACAGCGGCGCGAGCGCGAGCACGACCAGCGCCGCCAGCCCGAGCGCGTCGGCGCCCTTCGCCCGCCGCCCGCACAGCTCGCCGACGAGCAGGACGGCGACGACGACCAGCGCGCGCACGGTCGCGACCTGCGCGCCGGTGACGAGCGTGTACGTGACCGCCATCGGCAGGGCGAACGCCGCGGCCGCCCGCCGCGGCGCCCAGCGCGTACCGAGCCCGGCCAGCGCCCACAGCCAGCCCACACCCACGAACGCGACCAGCGCGACGGCGGCGAGGTGCAGGCCGCTCACGCTGAGCGCGTGGTAGACGCCCGCGGCGCGCCACGCAGCGTCGGTGTCCTCGTCGATCGCGCTGCGATCACCGAGCACCGCGCCACGCACGAGCGCGTTGCCGACCGGATCACCGCCGCGCGCCGCGACCTCCGCGCTCGCGGCGCGCGCGAGCGCCGCCGGCCAGCGCCACGCGCTCATCCGGTCGGCCTCGGCGAGGCGCTCGAGTGATCGCGCGCGCATCTGCCACGGCGCGCCCTGGGCCTGGGCGAAGCCGGCGCGGTCGAAGGCGCCCGGGTTGCGGGCGCCGCGCACCGCCAGCACGCGTCCCGTCACGCGCACGCGGTCCCCGGGCAGGACGTCGACGGGGTCGGCGCTCACGCGCACGCGCACGTCGCCCCGCTCGACGTCGAACGCGAGGCCGCCGCGGGTCGCCTGGATCGGCCCGCTCACCCAGCCCTCGATCACGTCGTCGTGGCGGTCGTCGGCGATCGCGCCGACCGGCGCCGGCTGCGGCGCCCGCGCGCGCGCCCCCAGCGCCGCCGCCAGGAGCGCGACCACGACCAGCGCCCGGACGACCGGACGGCGGCCGAGCGCCAGCGCCGACGCCGACGCCGCGAGCACCCACGGCGCGGTCTCGGCCGCCCACGCGGTGAGGCCACCGAGCCAGATGCCGCCGGCGGCGGCGAGCGCCAGCGCCGGGAGCCGGGGGGCCCGAGCAGAGAACCGGTGCGAGGTCACGAGCGGCGTATCGCCACCGGCCGGCCGCGGTTGCGTCGAATCCGGAAGAAATCAGCGGCGCCGGCGCACGGTGCCCCACGCGATCGCCGCGAACAGGAGCGCCTGACCGACGAGCGCGCCCCACGCGGTCAGGAGCACCCGCGGCGTGTGCGCGTACTGCGGCTCCTCGGGCATGGGCACGAGCAAGGTGAGGTGGTTGGTGTCGACCGTCGCCGACAGCGCGTCGACGGCGGCGCGCGACGAGACGAGCCACGAGACGACGGACATGACGCCCGTGAGCTGGAACATGACACCGGCGAGCACCACCTGCGGCACCAGCACGATCGGGATGAAGCTCGTCGCCTTGTCGGGCGTCGCCGCCACCGCCGAGACCGCGAGCCCGAGCCCGACGCCGGCCAGGCCGGCGAGCGCGATCGTCCCGTAGATCTCGAGGAACGGCGGCAAGAGGATGCCGTCGTCGGGCAGCTCGACGCGCAGCGCGACGACGCCGACGAGGAGCGCGCTCTGCACCAGGACGAGCGCGAACAGGACGACGAGCTTCGACGCGACGTACGGCCCGGCGCGCAGGCCGGCGAGCCGCTCGCGGCGGAAGATCGGCGCCTCCTTGCAGATCTCGCGCGCCGCGTTGATGACGCCGAACCACACGCCGCTCGTCGCCAGCATGAACACGAGCTTCTTGGCGTCGATCCGGCCGCCGGTGAGGCCCTGGCTGTTCGACACGAGCACGAGGAGGAGCCCGATCACCGGCGCCTGCAGGAGCAGGAGCGCGAGGTTCTTCCGGTCGGCCGCGATGAGCTCGACGTAGCGGCGGCACAGGATCAGGAGCTGGCGCCGGCGCGAGAGCGCGAAGGTGCGCGCCCGCCGTTCCTTCTCCGAGGTCTGGGCGTGCGACGGCGCCGCCGGGGCGCGCGCCGGCCGCGCGATGGCGTAGCTCTGGTGCTGGAGCGAGCCGCGGTACTTCTCCTGCCAGGTCGTCGCGGACTCGGGGGCGTCGGTGGCGCCGCCGGTGACGAGGTAGATGTCGGCGAAGTCGGCGACCCCGAAGAACTCGAGCGCCTGCGCCGGCGGCCCGAAGTACACCAGCTTGCCGGCGACGAGGAAGGCGATGTGGTCGCAGACCGTGATGTTCTGCGTCGCGTGCGTGATGAGCACGACGGTGCGCCCGCCGTCGGCGAGGCGGCGGAGCGTGTGCATGAGCTTGCGCTCGAGCCCGGGGTCGAGCCCCGAGGTCGGCTCGTCGAGGAAGAGCAAGAGCGGGTCGGCGAGCAGCTCGCACGCGATCGACACGCGCTTGCGCTGCCCACCCGACAGCTGCTCGACGAGCTTGTCGCGGTGCGCGCCCATCTCGACCGCGTCGAGCACCTGGTCGATGCGCGCGTCGATCTCGGCCGGCGCGGTGTCGGCGGGCAGGCGCAGGCGCGCGGCGTGATGGAGCGCGCGCGCCACCGTGAGCGTGCGGTGCAGGATGTCGTCCTGCGGCACGTAGCCGACGATCGAGCGGTAGGCGTCGTAGCCGGCGTAGAGATCGTCGCCGTTGATGGCGACCTGCCCGCTGGTCGCGCGCTGGAAGCCCGAGAGCGCCATCATGAGCGTCGACTTGCCCGAGCCGCTGGCGCCGACGATGGCGACGAACTCGCACGGCTCGATCGAGAGCGTGGTCTCGTCCAGGATGACGCGGTCGCCGGCGAGCCGGCGCAGCTTGCGCACGTCGAGGCGGATGCAGCCGTGCTGGTCGAACGAGTCGAGGCTGTCGCCGTCGTAGGTGAGGCGGAACGTGCCGATCTGCACCTCGTCGCCGGGCGCGAGCGGCCGCGGGGCCACGACCGGCGCGCCGTTCACCCAGGTGCCGTGCCGCGAGCCGCAGTCGCGCAGGACGTGCCGGCCGCCCTCCCACGCGAGCTCGGCGTGGCGGCGCGACACCAGCGGCGCGTCGAGGACGATGTCGGCGCCGGCGCGCCCGATCGTGATCAGCGCCTCGCCCGGCGGGGTCGCGAAGTGGTGCATCTTCGCGATCGGCGGCGCCAGCGGGTTGCGATAGACGAGCGTGGCCAGGCTCGCCGTCGCCGGATCCGAGAGCCGGATGATGTCGCCGTCGTGGAGCACGGCGTCCTCGACGGCGGCGCCGCCGAGGAGCACGCGGGCGCCGGGCTCGGCGACCACGTGGTGCGCGCCCGCGACGAACGTGAGGCGGGCGTGCACCGGCGCCACCCACGACGCCGCCAGCACCACGTCACAGTCGGCGGCGTGGCCGATGGTCAGATCGGCGCGGCGGACGAGCACGACGCGGGTCGTCGCGCCGTCCTGCACCTCGAGCCGCGCCGGCTGCACGGCGCTCGGGTCGACGGTCGCGAAGGCGTCCGGCTGCAAGGGATTCAGAATATCCCAGGAGTAGCGCGCACTGCACCATCGCTCCCAAGTCACCCCAGCGGGGCGATTGTAGCAACGAGCAAACGCGCGCTACCGTTGCCAACACGCCTGAGCAGGGGGGAATGATGCTCTCGAAGGGATCCGTTTGGCAAAAATGGGACCTACATGTTCACTCGCCAGCATCCTTCCATTGGCGCGGCAAGAAGCTGCACGAGATGAACGGTGCTGAGCGCGACGGACTCTGCCTGCAGATGATCGCGCGAATGAACGAGGTCGACGTCGCCGCGTTCTGCATCATGGACTACTGGACCTTCGACGGGTACCTGCTGCTAAACACGTACGACAAGAAGAATCCAAACGAGCTGACGAAGACCGTTTTTCCCGGAATCGAACTTCGACTCGAGGCCGCGGTAGACTATCGCCTCAACACACATGTCCTGTTCTCGGACACAACGCCTCCAGAACAACTCACCGACTTCCTCGCAAACCTCCGAGTTGGCGGCCCCTCAGGCAAGCCACCGTCGCGCACGAACCTCATTGCCATCGCCCGCGACTACGACAGCGGAAAACTCAAGTCACAGGGCTTCAAGGAGGATGATCGCGCGAACGAAGCAAAGATGCTTCAACTAGCGACCATGACCGTTGAAATCACACGAGAGTCACTCATTGAGGCAATGAATGTCGTCGGCCGAGAAAAGTGCCTACTCATACAACCTTACGACACGAACGACGGCCTAGACAAACTCGACTGGAAGCTGCATCCGTATAACGACACCGTCCTTATGCGAATGGCAGATTGCTTCGAAACTCGCAAGGAGGAGCACGTAAACCTCTTCCTCAACAGAGGCTATCCGAAGAAGCCAGAGGTCCAGAGGGATTTCCTTAAGAATCTTGGAAATCGACCCAAACCCGTCTTCAGCGGAAGCGACGCGCACGCAATCAAGGATTATGGCGTTTACCCAAGCGAAAGGGCCACTTGGCTAAAAGCCAAACCAAACTTCGCCGGACTGAGACAGGTCTGCAACGAGCCAAGCCTTCGCTGTCACATCGGAAAGCCGCCACCGAAACTGAGCCACGTTACGGCAAATCCGACGAAGTACATGCGAGAGATCCTGATTTCAAGAAATGCTGGCTCGGCGCTTGAGGAAGATTGGTTTGACGATACCTACATTCCTCTCAACCCTGGACTCATCGCGATCATCGGCAACAAGGGCAGCGGCAAGAGCGCCCTCGCAGACGTTATTGCGCTCGCCGGCAATGCGCGCTGCGACGAAATGGAGTTCCTCAACGACACTCGCTTCCGCGCGCCGCCGAACCGTTCGAAGCACTTTACAGCGACGATCCGATGGGAGGACGGTTCATCTTCCATTGTTGGACTTCATCAGAATCCGGATCCGAACCAGCCCGAACGAGTTCGATACCTTCCGCAGCACGCGATCGAGGAACTCTGCAACGAGATCGCCACAGGCAAGGAGATGGGCTTTGAGCAGGAGCTCAAGAAGGTCATCTTTTCGCACGTGCCCGATGAGCGCCGGCTTGAGAAGGGCACACTGGATGAACTCATCGACTACGAAGCCGCGATTCGGCGAAGCGCAATTGCTCAACACCGAGTATTGCTTCATTCGCTCAACGACGAGATTATCCACCTCGAACAAGAGACGAGCGAAGACGCCTTACGCGCGCATCTCACTTCCCTCGCACTGAAGGAAGCGGAGCTTACCGCCCACGAGAACTCGCGGCCAGCCGAAGTTGCGCCACCGACCGAAGTCGATCAGAGCGACACGCTCAAAGAGTCAAATGCCAAGAGAAAAGAACTCAGTCAACTGCGGGAACGGATCACCGAACTAACAGCCGAGCGCGCACGACTCTCTGCGCGCGCGGCCGTGCTCACGCGAGCAGAGGGCCACCTATCGAACTTGGAGAAGCAAATCGAGCGGCTAGCAGCCGAGGCTGCAAAGGAACTGAGCGAGGTAGGGCTTGAGTTCGGAGACGTCTTCACGTGGGAGATTCGTCGAGTTCCAGTTCAGGACAAGAAGCAAGAGATCGACACTCGTCTCGCGACCATCGCGTCCCTTCTCGATGGCTCAGCGGAGGATGCCGGACTCAGCTCCAAGGCGAATGACTGCGAAGCCGAAATGGCGCGCCTAAATGAGCTTCTTGGAGCCCCGCAACGACAGTACCAAGAGTACCAACTGTCTCTGGAAGCGTGGGAAAAGCGACGAAGCGAGCTTATCGGCAGCGAAGATCGCCCGGACACTCTTCAGTACGTTCGCGCTAGGATTCAGAGAATAGAGGGAGAACTCCCCGATCGACTCGCGCAACTTCGTGGCGAACGACTCCAATGCGTTCGAGATATTCACAGCGAACTCCGAAGCATAACAGAGCTATACAAGGATCTCTATGCACCGGTCCAGGCAATCGCCAGAAAGACTGAATTGGCGAGTGAACTTCGCGTGCAGTTTGACGCGTTCATCCTTGCCCCCAGATTCGAAGACAACTTCCTCGACTTCATTCATCGAAACCGGAGAGGGGCTTTCTACGGCGACGAGGAAGGCCGGCAGACGTTGCGTTCGATGCTTCGCGAGAATGACCTCGGAAGCGAGGCTGGCGCTGTGCTGTTCGTCGAGACTCTTCTCGCCGCCCTGACCAAGGAGGCCGACGGCGGCGCTGGGTATGCGCGCATCGTCGCTCAACTTCGACCCAAGAAGCGAGTCGAAGATCTCTACAACTTCATCTTCGGCCTGGAGTATCTTGAGCCTCGGTATACGCTCAGGCTGGGAGAGCGGGAGATCACACAACTATCCCCTGGGGAAAAGGGAGCGCTTCTCCTAGCCTTCTATCTTCTTCTCGATCGGGAGGAGATTCCCATCATCATCGATCAGCCAGAACAGAATCTCGACAACGAGTCAGTTGTGCGACTGCTTGTCGGATGCATTCGCGAAGCCCGGGCGCGGCGACAGGTCGTAATCGTCACGCACAATCCAAATCTCGCCGTCGTGTGCGATGCAGATCAGATTATCTGCAGCAACATCAATCGCGAGGATAAGCACCGCATTGTATATTCGTCAGGGGCAATCGAGGATTATGATATCAACGCGATCGCTGTCAATGTTCTCGAAGGCACCTACAGTGCATTCGACAACAGGCGACGGAAGTACCACGAGCCGACGGTGGACTACTCGCAGCAAGCCGAGTCGCAGGCGAATGGCTGAGGCCTGTCTTCATCGGCGCCGCGCCGCGATCGCCGTGCCGCCGATGATCAGGCCGGCGCCGGCGAGCGTCGTCCACGGCGGCGTCTCGGCGAAGATCACCGCGCCGAGCGCGACCGCGAACACGACCTGCAGGTAGCCGACCGCCATCGCCCGCGCCGCCGGCACGCGCGAGAGCCCGTAGGTCAGGCAGACCTGGCCGATCTGCGTGGTCACGCCGACGCCGGCGAGCAGCGCCCACTCGCGCGCGTCCGGTGTCACCCACTGCGGGATCGCCCAGACGAGCGACGCCGGCAGCGCGACCAGCGGGAAGACGAGCACGATGACCAGGGGGTGCTCGGTCACCGCGAGCCGGCGCACGGTCACGTACGCCGCGGCCGAGGACACGGCGCCGGTGACCGCGACCGCCAGCCCGGCGCCGTCCATGTCGAACCCACCCGCGCCGGGCCGCGCCACGAGCACGACGCCGCCCATGCCACACGCGAGCGCGACGGCGGTCCCGCGACCGACCGACTCGCGCAGGACGAGCCACGCCAGGATCGCCGTCCAGATCGGCGCGGTGTGGTGCACCGTCGCGGCCTCGGCGAGCGGCAGGCGCCCGAGCGTCCAGTAGTAGCAGGCCAGCGCGAAGAACCCGAGGGTGCCGCGGAGGAGCAAGGCGCCGTTGCGCGTGCCCGACGGCCGCACGCCTGCGCGCCGCACCATCAGCCACGAGAGCACCAGCGTGATCGCGGCGCGCGCGCACACGATCTCGGCGGTGGGCAGGGTCGCCTCCGCCTCCTTCACCAGCGCGCTCATCACCGAGAACGCCGCCGCCGCGCCGACCATGAACAGGAGGCCGGACGTGTGGAGACGGCGTTCGGTCACGCCGGCAGTCTACTCGCCCCCCGTCCAGCGCAAACCCAGCCCGACGAACAGCGCCTTGCCCGAGAACGACGCGTCCATGCTCTCGATCCCGGTGGTCGACCGCGACGCGAGGTGGAGGTACTGCGCGAAGGCGTCGACCGTGAAGGCGCGCGAGGCCACGACCGAGGCGCCCGCGCTGAGCGCGGTGCGGTTGGCGTCGGGCGACGACGGCGCCAGCGTGTCGTCGGGCGCCGGCGACGGATCGTAGGCGACGCCCGCGCGCGCCACCACGCGCGCGCCGAGCCGCGCCTCGCCGCCGGCGCGGACCGCCAGGGTCTTGTGCCAGCGCGTGGGCTGGTTGACGTCGGGCGTCTGCTCCTGGGCGAAGTCGATCTCGAGCGCGCGGTACGTGCCCCACAGCGTGAGCTCCAGATCGGCGAGCGCCGTCCACCGCCCGTGCTGGTAGCGCGAGCCGAGGACGAAGCGATCGGGCAGGGTGATCGTGGCGCGCGCCTCCTGATCGGGCGTCTTGCCGGCGAAGGCGTCGGGCACCGTGAAGTCGGCGCCGCCGGCGAGCGGCAGCTTCGTGCGGCTCTTGTACGTGAGCCCGACGGCGACGTCGTCGGACGCCTGGGTCCACGCCGCCAGGTGGGCGCCGACGCCGGTGCCCGCCATGTCGATCGCGACGTCGCCCTCCATGTCGATGAAGTCGAGCTGGCGCGCGACCCGCATCCGCCCGCGATCGACGTGCAGGCCGCCGGCGACGCGCACCTTGCCGAGGTTCCAGCCGACGAACGGCGCCACCCGGAAGACCTCGAGCCGCGAGCGCACGATCTCGAAGCGGCCCTGCCAGTCGACAGGCCACACCACGCCGCCGCCGAAGGGCACGCCGGCGGCGAGGCCGAGGACGAGCTTGCCGTCCGCCCAGGCGAGGTCGACGTGGGGCGGCGTCGCCCACGGGTTCTCCGTGGCCGAGGTCCACGCGCCGTCGTCGTCCTCGCCGGTCGCCGTGATCGACGGGCGGGCCACGACGAGGCCGAGCCCCGCGCGCCAGCCGCCGCCGTCGGCGAGCGCCGCCGGGTTCGTCCACGCCGCGCCGGCCTCGTCGTCACGTGCGGCGCCGGCGCCGCCGGTGCCGGCCGCGGTGATCGTCTGCTCGGCGATCGCGAAGCCGCCGGCGGCTGCGGTGCCGCCGGTCGCGGCGAGCAGCGAGAGTCCGAGGACGGAGCGTCCGAGGATGGGAGCGATGGGCTTCACGGCAGTGCCTCCCCGTTGAGGAACGCGGCCATGTCGCGGCCGCCGCGCCCGGCCTCGGGCTCGATCGGGATCACCAGGAACGCGTGCTCGGCGATGTAGTCGCGCCGCGGCGCGCCGGTCACGCGCTCGAGCGTCCGCGTGTACGGATTCGGGATGATGAAGTCGAGGGTCGCCATCTGGATGAGCAGGTTGCGGGCGCCCGTGGCCTCGCCCAGGTTCGCGGGATCGACCGCGTCGACGACCCAGCGCGCGACGTTGAGGAAGCGCTCGCCCTCGTACGACGCGCGGTCGACGCGGAGCCGCGTGAACAGGCCGTCGACCTGCTGCCCGAACACCGACGAGTCGTCGAACATGTCGACGAGATCGGCGCCCGGCACGTTGAGGACGGCGCGGCGGATGTCCGGCGCCCCCGCGAGGTACGTGGCGCCCAGGATGCCGCCCAGCGACTGGCCGGCGTAGAAGATCCGCGACGTGTCGACCGGCGCCCCGAGCACGCCGGTCCAGTTGCCCTGGCGCAGCGAGCGCTCGAGCGCGCCCAGGTCGACGAGCGCCTGCTCGAAGTGGTCCTTGGTGTTGACGATGTGATCGACCTCGAGGAACGCCGCGCCCGACGCGACCGGGTAGTTGATCACCGGGAACATGCTCAGGTGGTTGCCCTGGCCCGACGCGTCGACGCACCGGCCCTGCGGGTTGCACGTCGTGCCGCTCCGGCACGGCGGCAGCGTCGTCACCTCGCCGGTCTGCGGGTTGACCACCGCGATCGGGCTGTTCGAGACACACACCGCGCGCGTGCCGTGGAACGGCAGATCGATCGCGATCGCCGCCATGCCCTTGGACGCGAACACGTCGCCGAGCGCGAGCACGAACCGGCGCTCGGTCATGATGCCGTGGCCGAAGATGACGACCGGCACCGGGCGTCCCGCGGGGAGCCCGCGCGGCACGGTCATGGTGAAGGCGACCTTCTCGACGCGATGCCCGCCGTCCTCGCGCAGGCCCCGCGTGGTCTCGTCGAGGTAGTACGGCGACTCGATCGTCCCGTAGACGACGCGATCGACGTTGAACAGGCTCGTGATGCCGAGCGCGAAGTCGTTGATGGCCTGGGCCGGCGTCTTCGTCGACAGGTCGCCGGGCGTGGTCGCGACGCCGACCGTCGCCGCCCGCCGCACCATGTCGTCGATGCGCGGCTTCACCAGCATCGTGGTGAACGGCCACGCCGCCACCACGTGCTCGCGCCCGAGCTGGTCGAGGAGCGGCCCGACGAGCGTGCGCGCGCCCTCGATCTTCTCGGCGTCGTCGTCGGGGACGACGCCGACCTGCGACACCCCTGCCTCGGCGATCGCGGCGTGCGCCTTGAGCAGCGCGCCCGCCGGCATCGCGACGATCGCGTCGCCCGCCATGTCCAGGACGCCGTCGGTGACGACGACCGCGTAGCCGGTGCCCGGGGCGAGCGGCTGCACCTCCGGGCGCACCGCGACGCCCTGCCCGTCGGCCATGAGCCGCACCGTCGCCGGCACGCGCACCGACGGCGAACCGAGGCGCCAGAGCTGCACCGTCTGCGCCGTCACCGACGCCGGCTGCACCGGGCCGGTGAGCTGGAAGATCATGTCGGCCGACGTCGCGAAGCCCTCGTACTCGCGCAGGCGGTACTTCACCTCGGCCTCGGTGGGCGTGTCCCACTCGGCGGTGGGCAGGTCGATCTTGCCGGTGTGCGGATCCAGGAGGAGCTGGATCGGCAGCGGCATCCGCTGCGAGGCCTTGTCCATCGCGAGCTCGACGCGCGACGTCACCGTGAAGCGCCAGACCGCGGCGACGTCGGTGCGCGGGATGCCGCGCCCCTCGAGCCAGTCGAACTGCGGCAGGAGCTCCTGGCGGAGGTCCTCGAGCTTCCTCGCGTTCTCCGCGCGCTCGGCGGCGTCGGCGCCGGGGAAGGCGCGCGCGTGCGCGGCCGTGTCCAGCGCCTCGGTCTGGCGCAGGAAGTAGAACGCGGCGTCGCACTCGACCCGCTCGCCCAGCTTGCCCTCGACGCCGTCCTCCTGCCCGCGCAGGACGACGACGTACTGCGCGCCGCGCTCCCAGCCGTGGCGAGGCGCGTCGATCGTCAGCGAGCGCTCGTCGTCGGCGATCGTGACGCGCGCGTCGGTCACGCGCTGCGGCGTGCCGCCCCACTTCCACACCTCGAGCGTGCGCTCGTTGATCGTCCCCGGCGCGATCGGCGCCGTGAACTCGACCTTGGCCGCCGACGCGCTCGACCAGCCGTCGAGCGTGTTGAGGTAGCCGTAGAGCTCGGCCTCCGCGGGTGTCAGCGTGTCGTCGATCGGCAGGTCGAGGCGCCCGGCGACATCGTCGCGCAGGACGTCCGACGGCATCGGGATCACCTTGGCGTCGGGATCGAACCGCGCGTGGATGACCGGCGGCGGGTCATCCGGGGTGAACGAAGCACATCCTCCTGCTGCGAGCGCAGAAAGACACAGACACGACACGAACGCGTGCGCGTGGCGATGCATGGCCGAAGCCTCCCTCGCCGTGGACCCTACATGAACGGCAACATAAGTTGCCAGGGTTTTTGTGCAGTGCGTTACCCACGTAAGAGCCCACACAGACGGCACTTCTCCGTCGGATACGCTGTGGGCGACGCAACGCGTCCAGATCGCTATCGAATCTGGATCGATAGCGCGCCGCGGGCCCTGTTGACCGAAACCCAGCGGGCGATCGACCTCACCTCGACATCACTGGAGACCGCGACGCAGCCGCGCGTCCATCCGAGCGCTACCGCGACGCGACCGAGCGCGCGGAGGCGGCGGTCGGGGCCGTGGATCCCGATCGCGCCGCCGGTCACGCCGCGCTCGCGCTGCGCGGCGGTCGGGAAGCCGATCGGGATGAAGGTGTCGTAGGCCCTCGAGCGCCGAGGCGCGCCCAGCGGATACGTGCCCAGCGGCGTCTTCCCGTCGCCTTCCTGCTCCTTGCCGACGCCACCCCCGCCGATCGCGACGGGGTAGCTGGCGACGAGCTTCCCGCGCTCGCACAGGGTGAGCACGCGCGTCGCCGTGTCGACGACGATCGTGGTCGCGCCCGCGTCGCATCGGGCCACGTCATCGGCGGCGGCCGGGGGCGCCGCGAGCGCCACGAGCGCCGCGACGGCGAACGCGCCGGATCGGAGGGGGCGCATCACAGGTTTGTCAGGCATAGTACCAGGCTCATGATGGAGGGAAGTCCCGCACCGCCGCACAGCCGGGCGACCCTCATCATCGGGTTGTACGGGGCGCTCGCGCTCGTCGGGCTGCTGCTCTCGTCAGGGCGCGGCGACGCCGACGTGTACCGGGCGGTCGAGGAGCGGGCCCTCTGGTGGCACGTCGTGTCGCCGGTCCTGGGCGTCGCCGTCGGGCTCGCGGTGGTCTACGCCAGCCGCCTCGTGACCATGCGCTCGGCCTGGGGCCGCGGCCTGCACGACGAGTTCCACGCGCTGCTGGGCGACATCAGCGGGCGCGAGGTCTTCATCCTCGCGGTCTTCAGCTCCGTGGGCGAGGAGGTCTTCTTCCGCGGCGCGCTGATGCCGTGGATCGGCCTCGTCCCGCAGGCGATCCTCTTCGGGCTGCTCCACATCGGGCCGAGCAAGCGCTTCCTGCCGTGGACGGCGTGGGCGCTGCTCATGGGCCTGGTCTTCGGCGGGCTGGTGGAGCTGACCGGCGATCTGGGCGGCGCCATCGCCTGCCACTTCACGATCAACTTCATGAACCTGCACTTCATCCGCAGCCGGATTTTTGCCCCCGACCGCAGCCTTCCGTAGCGTCGGGGGATGAACCGGACGACCGTCCTGGCGCTGGCCGCCCTCGCGTTCGCAGGCCCGGCGCGCGCCGACGAGACGTCGACCGCCGACAAGCTGCGCATCCTCTACTCGAGCCGCTTCACGTTCACGGACGAGGGGCTGCCGCTGGTGACGGTCGAGGTGATGAGCGGCCAGCGCGAGGTGCGACTGTCCGCGCCCGGCGGGCTGGTCATCCTGCCCGACGGCGAGGGCGGCAGCGCGACGCGGATCGCCGGCGCCACCTCGGTCGAGGTGACGAGCGAGGGCGCGATACCCGCCGAGCTCCGCGAGTGGACCGTCGTCGAGCGGCTCTCGCCCGACGACACGGGCGGCATCGCGCAGGCGCAGGCGACGTGGACCCGGCGCGGGCTCGAGCCGCACGGCTTCGAGGTGGGGACGCTCTTCGCCGTCGACGGCGAGGTCATCGACACCCGCGAGCACCTGATCGCGGTGGCGCCGGTCGCGCCCGGCAAGGGCGCGGCGAAGGCCAAGGCGATCGCGGAGGCGCACGGCGTCGTGACCACCGTGCACCGCGAGCTCGTCCGCCGCCCGCGCGGGACGATCGTCGCGCGCGCCGGCGACACCACCGTCTCCAACCCGTCGGTCCTGTGGTTCCGGCCCGCGCGCGCCGGCGACACCATCACCGTGCGCGACGTGCCGACCAACACCGGCGGCTCGCAGCTCGCGACCGGCAAGGAGGATCGCCGCTACTGGGGCGCGGTGTACGTGACCTTCGGCTCCGACGGCACGATCACCGCGGTGAACGCGGTCGCCGAGGACAAGCTGCTCGCCGGCCTGGTCCCGTCGGAGATCTTCCCCGACGCCCCCGAGGCCTCGCTCGAGGCGCAGGCGATCGCGGCGCGCACCGAGTTGCTCGAGAAGATCGGGCGGCGCAACCTGACCGAGCCGTACCTCCTGTGCTCGACGCAGCAGTGTCAGGTGTACGCGGGGGCCGGCAAGGAGCACCCGCGCACGACGCGCGCGGTGGCGAAGACGCGCGGGGTGGTGATGCTCCGCGACGGCGGCGGCCTCGTCGACGCTCGCTACAGCGCGTCGGCCGGCGGACGCACCGAGGACAACGACGCGATCTGGGGCGGCACGCCCGATCCGTCCTTGCGCGGCCGCGCCGACACGACCGACCGGAAGCTCGCCGAGCGCTTCGCCGTCATCGACGACCGGAACCTCGACGCGTTCCTCGCCGCGCCGCCCGACGCGTTCTGGAGCGGCTCGTCGCGCTGGGGCAAGAAGCATTTCCGCTGGACGGTCGAGACCAGCACCAAGGACCTCTCCGCGTACGTCGCGCGCGTCTACCCGACGGTCGGCACGGTGACCGCGCTCGAGGTCGTGCGCCGCGGCCGCAGCGGCCGGGTCCAGGCGCTGCGCGTCGTCGGCACGAAGGCCACGGTCGTCGCCGAGGGCGACCTCCACCTCCGCCGCCTGCTCGGCGGCCTCAAGTCGTCGCTCTTCGCGGTGAAGGCGACGCCGACCGGCTTCACCTTCCGCGGCGCCGGCTTCGGCCACGGCGTCGGCATGGATCAGGTCGGCGCGATCGGCATGGCGCAGGCCGGCAAGTCCCACGCCGAGATCCTCGCCAACTACTACCGCGGCATGCACCTGCACCGCCTGTACTGACCGGCGCGCGCTGGCCATCGCAACCGCAGTAGCCACGTCGTGGCCGGATCTCGGACAGCACGATCGCGCTTGCACGAAGTTGCGCGAGGCACGATCCTTGCCGAGCTCACGCTCATGAATCCGGACCGCAGCGCACCCGCGACGATCGGGGACCTTCACGACCTCAAGGCCGAGCTCAAGGCCGAGCTCAAGGCCGACCTCGAGACCGAGCTCGGCGCGCTCGAGGAGCGGCTCACGCGAACGACCGCGACGGAGCTCGGCCGCATCGCGAACGTGATCATGGAGCACACGACGTCGCTCATCCGCGCCGCCGG
>ERZ761602.948-NODE-948-length-57066-cov-16.852993_pt1 | contig 57066 bp, 50 predicted proteins | sample MGYA00512165_ERZ761602 | MGnify/ENA primary metagenome ERZ761602 (study PRJEB28899, sample SAMN02445085) | bioreactor sludge metagenome | biome: EBPR sludge; isolation source: Thorneside wastewater treatment plant | place: Australia: Brisbane, Thorneside... | reverse complement strand
ACACCGAGGGTGGCAGTGATGGCGAACACGCACGCGAGGGAGGAGCGCATCTGTGGTGCTCAGCATCGCGATCGCGCGTGCCGTCGTCCTCACCGGCGCGCTGACGACATCTGACTGATCCTGTCGACTGCCGGCCTCTGCCGCCAACCTAGGTCGCGCCGCCCGTCGCGTATCGGGCGGGTATCCGGGCGGCGTCTGACCGCTCCTCACCGCCGCCTCGCAGCTGCGTCTCCGCTGTCCGATTCTCGGACGGCGTCCGCCGCGCCGGACGATCGCGGCCGAGATCCGGACGCCCGGCGCGCTGCTTCGCGGGCTTGCAGTCGGCACGGCGCATGAAGTGCAACAGGGGGCATGGAGGTCACGTGGTATGGTGCGCTGGCGATGCTGGATCTGGACGCGCTCTCGCCGGAACAGCCGCGGCCGCTCTTGCGGATCGAGTACGAGCGGCTCGCGGCTGGCGGTGCGTTCGAGGGCGAGCACGTGGAGCTGCTGCGCGGGCAGATCGTCACCATGACGCCGCAGGACGCGGCGCACATCAACCTGACCGCGCGGATCGGGTCGATGCTGGTGCGGCAGCTGGGCAGCGAGCACCTCGTGTTGCAGCAGAGCGCGCTTGCGCTCTGGTCGCACTCGATGCCGGAGCCCGACATCGCCGTCGTGCCGTACGGGCGGCTCATCGCGCACGCCGACCGCGCCTTCCTGGTGGTGGAGGTTGCCGAGACCTCGCTGCGGAAGGACCTGCACATCAAGGCGCCGCTGTACGCGGAGGCCGGCATCCCCGCGTACTGGGTCGTCGATCGACCGAACGCGGTCGTGCACGTGCTCACCCGGCCGGCGGGCGGGCGCTATACCGAGGTCGCGGCGTGTCGGTCGGGCGAGATCCTGCGTGTCGAGGGCCTGGCAGGCGTGGCGATCGCGGTGGCCGAGCTCTTCGCGCCGTGACGCGGGTCAGATCGCGAACTCGAAGCCCTGCTTGAGCAGGCGCTCGTACTTCTTCTTGTCGAAGCGATAGAGGCGCGCCGCGCGGTGGCGGACGCCGGTCTCGACCTCGTCGGTCTCGACCACGAGGCCGAGCGAGAGGATCTTCTTCCGGAAGTTGCGCTTGTCGAGCTCACGCTCGAGCACGATCTCGTAGAGGCGCTGGAGCTGGGTGAGCGAGAAGCGCGGCGGCAGCAGCTCGAAGCCGATCGGCGCGTAGCGCACCTTGCCGCGCAGGCGCTCGACGGCGCGCGTGATGATCTCGGCGTGATCGAAGGCCAGCGGCGGCAGCTGGTCGAGCGCGTACCAGCCGACGTTCTCGGCGTCGGTCGCCGCCTTGACCCGGTAGTCCGAGAGCTTGGCCAGCGCGTAGTAGGCGACGGTGATGACGCGCCCGCGCGGATCGCGCTTCGGCGTGCCGAACGTGTAGAGCTGCTCGAGGTAGACGTCCTCGATGTTGGTCTCCTCGCGCAGCTCGCGCCGCGCCGCCTCGTCGAGGTCCTCGTCGTCCTTGACGAAGCCGCCGGGCAAGGCCCACGTGTGCTTGAACGGCTCGACGCCGCGCTGCACGAGCAGCACCTTGAGGTCGTCGGCGTCGAGGCCGAGGACGACGCAGTCGACGGTGACCGCGGGCCGCGGGTACTCGTAGACGTGGCGCCCCGGCGGCGGCGGCGCCCACGCGCCGTCGCGGCTGTCCGGCTTCTTCTCGGCGGCCGGCATCACGACCGCTCCGCGCCCGACGCGACGTACGCGCGCATGTCGGCGAGCTCGCGCTCGTAGCCGCCCGACAGGATCGGGAAGCGGCACCACGAGCGCGGATCGAGGTTCTTGTCGTCGAGGTGGAAGCTCGGCGCCAGGCGCTCGCGCTTCCACTGGTTGCGGCACCACAGCTTGAAGAAGCGCTCGACCCACGCCGCCAGGGTGGCCTGCGGGTACTGCGGGTACCGCGGCTCGAGCTCCTGCAGCACCTCGAGCGGCAGCCGCTTGTCGCGGATCGCCGCGTCCTCGACCGCCTCGAGCACGTCGTAGGGCATGAGGTCGGTCTCGTCGGTCTGGCCCTCGCCCGGCGGGCGCAGCTCGGCGGTCGGCTGCTGCCGGTTGATGTACGAGAGCGCCGGCACAGCGTGGAGCCCGTCGGGGCCGGTCGACTCCATCCAGCGCAGCCACGCCCGCAGGTACGTCTTGTCGATGCCGCCGATCGGGGCCAGGCCGCCCGAGGTGTCGCCGTCCATCGTCGCGTAGCCGACCGCCGCCTCGCTGCGGTTCGACGTGGTGAGGAGCAGGGCGTTGCGCAGGTTGGCGAAGAGCCAGATCGACGGCGAGCGCACGCGGGCCTGGATGTTCTGCAACGCGACGTCGTCGCCGGGCCACGCGAGCTGGCGCCCGATCGCCTGCTCGATGGCGCCGACGTAGCCCTTGAACAGCGGATCGACGTCGAGCAGGTGGAACTCGGCGTTCACCGCCTTCGACACCTCGCGCGCCGCCGTGCGCGTGATGTCGCCGGAGTTCTCGGTCGCCTGGTAGGCGGTGAGCAGGAGGCGCTGGGTCAGCTCGGCGACGTTCTGCGCCACGCCCAGCTGCGGCGCGTAGGCGAGCCGCGCCTTCACCCCGTCGAGGCCGAGCTCGGCGACCGCCAGCTCGAGCGCGGTCGCCACCAGCACCGCGCACGCCGCCGAGTCGGCGCCGCCGCTGATCGACACCACGTAGCCGTGCGAGCGGCTCTTGCGCATGTAGTCCCAGAGCCCGAGCGACACCGCGCGCGCGAACTCCTCGTCCTTGACGTGGTCGCCGTCCTCCCACGTGCGCGCGATCGTCGTCGGCGCCGCCGGCCGCCGAGCCGGCCACGCGAACTTCACCTCGACCACGCCGCCGTCGGCGTCGTGGCGCGGCCGGTGGCTGCCGCGGCGCGCCTGCTCGCGGCGGTTGGACTCGACGTCGATCACCGCCGTCGCGAGCTCGACGTCGGCGAAGCCGAAGCGCCGCCCGCGCGCGACCAGCTCGCCGCCCGAGGCGATGATGGCGCCGCCGTCGTAGATGACGCGCCCGGCCTCGTTGCCGAGGAGGTTGGCGTACAGGTAGCCGACGCCGAACGCGCGCGAGCCCTCGACGACGAAGCGCTGGCGCACCGCGAACTTGCCGAAGCCGAAGTGGCTGGCCGACGGGTTGAGGATGAGATCGACGCCGCGCAGCGCCAGGTCGGCGCCCGGGCGGTTGGCGACCCACGCGTCCTCGCAGATCTCGAAGCCGATGCGGACGTTGTCGACGTCGAAGAGCCAGTCGCCGAGCGGGAACCTGGCGTCGCCGCGCTCGACCTCCTCGCGCTCGCCCATCGGCCACTCCTTGAACCAGCGCGGCTCGTAGTGGATGCCGTCGCCGGCGAGGAAGCGCTTGGCGACGAACCCGGCGATCGCGCCATCGACGACGAGCGCCGCGGCGTTGTAGAGCGCCTTCTCGTAGTAGAGCGGCAGCCCGAACGACACCACCATGCCGCGGGTCTCGGGCAGGAGCGCTTCGAGCGCGGCGAACGCCTCCTCCTGCAGCCCCGGCGAGAAGAAGGCGTCCTCGCAGCCGTAGCCGGTGAGGCACAGCTCGGGCAGGCACAGGACGGTCACGTCCTCGGCGCGCGCGCGGCGGATCGCCTCGCGGATGTTGCCCAGGTTTCTCTCCCAGTCGAAGGGCGTCTGGTTGAGGCAGGCGGCGGCGACCTTGATGAGCTTCATGGCGGCGGGTCCTAGTGGTTTTCCCTGAGATGCTCGACGAGGAGCGGGGCGACCGTCTCGACCTCGAGGAAGTCGGAGGCCTGCGCGTGCGCCCGCGGGTGGCTGTCGGTGACGACGACCTTGCCGAACAGGCCGGTCGCCTGGATCTTCGCGATCGAATCGGCGGGCAGGACGCCGTGGGTCGCGATCGCGTCGATCGCGCTGGCGCCGGCGTCCCGGTAGGCGCGGGCCGCGTTGATGAGCGAGCCGCCGGTGCGGATCATGTCGTCGTAGATGACGACGTGCTTGCCGGCGACCTGCGCCGACACGCCGCTCACCTCGGTGGTGGCGCCGTCGAGCCGGCGCTTGTAGACGAACGCGGCCTGGACGCCCATGTCGTTGGCCAGGCTCTCGACCCACTTGGCGCGCCCGGCGTCGGTGCACGCGAGCACGAGCCCGTCGCCGCCGAGGCGCCGCGCCGCGTCCATCACGATCGGCTTGCCGTAGACGTGCACCGGCCGGATCGCGCCCTCGAAGTAGTGCGCGATCGTGGCGACGTGCAGGTCGAGCAGGAACACCTGGTTGCCGCGGCTGGCCTCCGGGATCGAGGACAGGAGCCGCGCCCGCGCCTTGGCCGTCACCGCCTCGCCGGAGCGGACGGCGCGCTCCATCGTCGAGTAGCCGAAGTAGGGGATGACCAGCGTGAGCCGGTACGCGCCGGCGCGCACCGCCGTCGTGGCCAGGTCGTACAGCTCGAGCGTGTTGGCGTCGTCGATCGTGCCGCCGACGATGATCACGTCGCGGTCGGCGACCTCGGTCGCGATGCGCTGGTAGCGCTCGCCGTCGGGGAACGCCTTGCGCTGGACCGCGCCCTCGGGCCACGCGGCGTGGGTCGCGATGCGCGACGCGAGGTAGCCGTACGCGGAGGTGGAGAAGACGAAGGGCGTCATGACGAATGCCTCACTGGACCTTGCCTCCCGCACGCGCCTGCGCCACCAGCGCGCGCTTGCGCTCGTGGAGCACGGGATCGAGGCCGATCGGGTAGGGCTGCGGGTTGAGGAAGCGGCGGGTGCGGGGCGAGAGCGCCGCGAGGTCGGCGGCGGCGCGGTCGCGGGCGGCGAGGAGGTCGCCCTCGGCGTGGGTGCGGGCGCCGTCCTGCACGACGGTCACGAGCACGTCCTCGCCGTCGCCGTCGACGGCGTAGCCGTGGGTCGGATCGTCGATGCTCCAGGCCGGCGCCGGCGCCGACGGCGCGCCCGCCAGCGCGTCGTGGATCACGTCGCCGGTGAACATGCCGTCCTTCCGGAAGCGGCGCACCGCCTGGATGCCAGGCGTCGAGATCTTGATCGGCTGCTCGGACAGCTTGATCGGATAGTGCCACCCGTCGCCGCTCCCCGGATCCCGCACCGCGCCGATCTTGTAGACGCCGCCGAGCGCCGGCTGGTCGTACGCCGTCACCAGCTTGGTGCCCACGCCCCACGTGTCGATGCGCGCGCCTTGCTCGCGCAGGCTCGACATCAGGTGCTCGTCGAGGTCGTTCGACGCCGTGATCCGCGTCTTCGTGAAGCCCGCCGCGTCCAGCCGGGCGCGGGCCTCGATCGACAGGTGGGCGAGGTCGCCGGAGTCGAGGCGGACGCCGAGCAGGTCGTGGCCGCGGGCGCGCAGCTCGCGGCCCACGGCGATCGCGCGCTCGACGCCCTCGAGCGTGTCGAAGGTGTCGACCAGGAAGGTCGCGTTGGCCGGCATCGCCGCCGCGTACTCGCGGAAGGCGCGATCCTCGTCGCCCCAGAACATCACCCACGAGTGGGCGTGCGTGCCCTTGACCGGGATGTCCCACAGCTTGCCGGCGAGCACGTTCGACGTCGCCGACACGCCGCCGATCCACGCGGCGCGGCTCGCCGACAGGCCGCCGTCGATGCCCTGCGCGCGCCGCAGGCCGAACTCGAGCACGGGCTCGCCGCGCGCGGCTTGCACCACGCGCGCCGCCTTGGTCGCGATCAGCGTCCCGAAGTTGATCATCGTGAGCAGCGGCGTCTCGACGAGGCTGGCCTGCAGGATCGGCGCGCGCACGCGCACCAGCGGCTCGTGCGCGAAGCACAGCCGGCCCTCGGGGATGGCGTCGACGGTGCCGGTGAAGCGCAGCGCCGCCAGGTGGTCGACGAAGCCCTGCTCGAAGAGCGGCTTGCCGTCGGCGCCGCGCAAGGACGCGAGGTACGCGCAGTCGCTCGCGTCGAAGCGCAGGTGCTCGAGGTAGTCGAGCGCCTGATCGAGCCCCGCCGCGATCGCGTGACCGCCGCCGAACGGGTGGCGTCGGAAGTGCAGGTGGAAGACGCTCTCGCGGTCGGCGACGCCGGCCTTCCAGTACCCGTACGCCATCGTGAGCTGGTACAGGTCGGTGAGCAGCGCCAGGGACGATCGATACAGCTCGTTGACGTATGATGTCCCCGCTCGGTGGCCGCTCATATGGTGTACAGTGTACACGAAGTAGTCGGATGTCAAGGCTGCCCCGGGGACGATCGATGACCGCCGTGCTCGTCTGGGGCGAGCTGCTCTGGGACCGGTTCTCCGACGGTGATCGCCTGGGCGGCGCGCCCGCGAACGTCGCCTGGCACCTCGCCCAGCTGGGCACGCCGGTCGCGCTGATCACGCGCGTCGGGGACGACGCCGACGGCCGCGCGGCGATCGCGCAGCTGGCCGCGATCGGCGTCGACACGTCGCTGGTGCAGGTCGATCCCGAGCGCGCGACCGGCGAGGTCACGGTCACCGTCGAGGCGGGCGAGCCGCGCTACCGGCTCCAGCCGGGGCGCGCGTGGGAGCGCATCGAGCTCACGCCCGCCGTCGCCGAGCGCCTCGTCACCGCGCGCGCGCTGGTCTACGGCACGCTCGCGCAGCGCGCGCCCGACGGGCTCGCGTCGCTCGGCGCCGCGCTCGCCGCCGCGTCGCCGCGGGTCGTGCGCGTCTGCGATCCCAACCTCCGGCCGAGCTCGCCGGCAGCAGGTGACGATGCGGCGCTCGCGCAGGCGCTCGCGGCCGCCGACGTCGTCAAGCTCGGCGAGCGCGAGGTCGAGCAGGTCCGCGCCCGGCTCGGGCACCCGGACCCCGTCGCGTGGCTGCTCGGCCGCGGCGCGCGGTTGGTGGCCGTCACGCGCGGCGCCGCCGGCAGCACGTGGTACGCACCATCCCCCGTGTCGTCCGCACCGTTCGCCGTCGCCGCCGTCGCCGCCGCGCCCGGTGGCGACAACGTCGGCTGTGGCGACGCGTTCGTCGCCGGCCTCGTGCACGGCCTCCTCGCCGGCTGGCCGTGGCCGCGCATCGGCCGCCTCGCCGCCGCGATCGCCGCCGAGGTCGCCGCCGCGCGCGGCGCCACGCCCGTCCTCGACGGGCCCGCGCTCGTCGCCCGCGCGGAGCAGCCCGCATGAGCGCCGGCGCCGGATCCAGCGCCACCCAGCGCGTCCGCCCCAGCGATCCGTGGCTCGACCACCTCCCGCTCGTCGCGCTGGCCGCGCTCACGGGCCTCACGTGCTGGATGTACGGCCACGTCTTCGCCGGCGAGATCTGCGGTGACGACAACACCTACCACTACGCCGAGGCGGCGTTCCTCGCCGACGCGTTCGCCCACGGCGACTTCGATCTCTGGAACCCGTCGGCCAACGGCGGCTTCCCCAGCGGCTACTACTACCAGCTCCTGCCGGCGGCGATCCCCGGCGTCCTCGGCGCGCTCTTCGGCCACGTCCTCTTCTGGTTCCAGCTCACGATCTTCCTCTCGATGGTGCTGGTGCCGGCCGCCACGTACCGCGGCCTCCGCGTCATGGGCGCCGAGCCCTGGCCGGCGTTCGGCGGGGCGGTCGCCGCGTGCTTCTTCCTCTCCGGCGAGAAGTGGGGCGCCGGCGCCGAGGGCGTGTTCTGGGTCGGGCTCTACACCCAGGGCGTCGCGATGGCCGCGTATCCGCTCGCGATCGGGTACGGCTATCGCTGGATGGCGCGCGGCAAGGGCGCCGTCGCCGCGACCGGGTGGGGGCTCTTCGTCGGGCTCAGCCATCCCGTCGCCGGCGTCGCCGCGGGCGCCGCGCTCGCGACCATGCTGCCGGTCGCGCTCGTCGAGCAACAGGAGCGTGCCGTGCGTCTGCGCTACCTGTGGCCGCTGGTGCGGCTCGTGGTCCTCGGCGTGCTCTACGTCGCCGGCTCCGCGTCGGCGTGGGTGCAGGTGCTCGTCGACTACGAGGCGTTCGGCGGCTTCCCGCATCGCGTCCCCGGCGAGGACGGCCCCGGGTTCGAGGGGCTGCAGACCTGGCTGCGCAACGGTCACTTCCTCGACTTCGAGCGGCCCGAGACGCCGCGCGTGCTCACCGCGCTGATGGTGCCGAGCCTGGTCCTCTCGGTCTTCTTCTTCTGGCTGCGCCGCTGGCGCTACCTCGTGGCGCTGTGGCTCTCCGCGTTCGCGTTCGCGTACGTGATCGCCTTCGGCCGCGCCCTCAAGACCGCCGACGATCTCTTCCCCGCGGTGCGCGTCCTCGGCCCGCTCCAGTTCTCGCTCACGATGGCGATCGGCGCCGCGTGTGTCGCCGGCGTCGTCGCCGGCGTGCGCGCGCTCGAGCCGGTGCGGCCGGCGTGGGTCGCGCGCCTCTGCCAGGGCGCGCTCGCGTTCCTCATCGGCGTCGCGCTGGTGTGCACGGTTGCGACCGCGGCCGGGCTCCACCACGAGCGGGTCAAGGTCGCCGAGGACTACCCGCGCATCCACCGCCGCGAGCTCGATCCGCTGCTCGAGGCGATGCGCAAGGCCGGCCCCGGGCGCATCCAGAACCGCGGCGGCACCACGTCCAAGGCGCCGGGCGTCGAGAACCACTGGTTCATCATCCTGCCCAGCGTGTACGCGGGGCGCGATCAGCTCGTCACCTACGGCGCGGCGGGGCTGCAGTCGTCGACCAACTTCGTCTACCTGTGGTCGACGCCCAACCCGATCCGCTCGGCGTGGATCTACGACGCGCCGCTCGTCCTCACCAACCACGAGCGCGGGCCGACCATCGGCGGCACGCTGCTCGCGTCGACCGAGCACTTCGAGCTGCGCGAGCTGCCGTCACCGGGGCTGGTCTCGGCGGCGCAGGTCGTCGGCGAGATTCCCCCGGGCCCGCGCGACAAGATGCGCAAGGTCGTGCTGCGCTGGCAGGCGACCGATCAGCCGATGCACGAGCAGCTGCTCGCGTGGCCGGGCTCCGGCATCGCGGGGCCGCCGCCCGACGGCGACGTGCTCGAGGTGAAGCGCGGCCGGTCGCGGATCACGTTCCGGGCGCAGGTGCGCTCGAAGACGACGTTCCTCGTGCGCGAGGGCTGGCACCCGCGCTGGGTCGCGACCGTCGACGGGAAGCCGGCGCGGATCCGCCGCGTGACCCCCGACATGATGGCGCTCGACCTCGAGCCCGGCGAGCACACCGTGGTCCTCCGCTTCGAGCGCCCGCTCTGGCTGTGGCTTTTGTGGCTGTGCGTCCCGCTGGCGATGCTCGCCGGCTGGCTCGCCGAGCGGCTACTCCGGCGAGACGCCGCCCTTGCGTAGCACGACCTCGAGCGACGACGGCGTCACCGAGCAGACGTCGGTGCCCGAGCCGGCCTCGATGCCGACCTCACCGGTGAACACGATGGCGCCGGGCGGCAGCGGGGCGTCGCACGGATCGCTCCCCACGCCATCGCCGCGGCCGGGACCGCGGCTGCGGGCCTGGAACGGGGCCCAGGCCGAGCCGCCGCCGTAGGTGGTGACGGAGTTCTCGTACGACGAGCCGGGGCCGAGCAAGAGCTGCGTGAAGTCGTGGCCGAGCGGCATGACGAGGACCTCGGTCGGCATCACGAACTCGGCGTGCGTCGATGTCGCCGCGCTGGTGATCGTGTAGGGCCTCCGCTCGGCCACGCCGCACGTGAAGTCGAGCGGCGCGGTCGCCGACAGGGCGAGGTCGGCCCCCCAGATCGAGCGGGTGAAGTCGAGATCGTACGTGTTACCGAGCTGCTCGTTGGTCGTGCAACGCAGCGTCGTCGTGGCCGCGCCGGCGCGGATCGGCGTACCGGTCGCGACCGTGACGTCGACCTGGCCGCTGCTCCCCGGACCGGCGCCGCCGGGGGTGAACTGGGCCGCGAAGTCGTTCGTGCCCAGGTCCGCGCAGCTCATGGTGAGCGCCTGGTTGCCGCCGTTGGTGAAGTCGATCGGGCCGCTGATGGTCGCGCCCACCGGGCAGTCGGCGGCGGCGCCGTACGTGTAGATGTTGCTGACGTACGGACCGTTGCCGGCGGTGAACGTGAAGGTCACCGGGCCGGAGCAGGCGCCGGGCGCCGTGATGGTCGCGGTCGCGGTCTCGGTGCCCAGCGCGGTCGGCTCGAAGGTCATCGTCCCGCTGCCGCTGGCGCCGCTCGCCACCATCGCCGGCAGCGCGAACGAGAACGGCGCCGTCACGGTTGCCTGGAGCGTGGCGGCCGCGTTGCCCGTGTTCGAGATCGTCACCGGGCCGGTGCGCGCGCCGCCGAGCGCCGCGTAGCCGAAGTCCTGGGACGTCGGCGTCGCGGCCAGGAACGGACCGGTCAAGGTCTGCGTCACCGCGACGTCGGTGTCCGTGCTCGTGGGGAGGTCGACGTTGATGCGCAGCGTGGCGTCGACGGCGCGCGGCTGGAACGGCAGCGCGATCTGGGTGCGCGTGATCGTGAGCGTGACGGTGTCGTTGGCGGGCACCGACCCGCTGGCCGGCGAGACCGTGTACCGCAGGTGATCACCGTCGGCGTCGGTGAGCAGGGTCGCGGTGAACTGCGCGGCGATCGCCGCGGTGTTCACCAGCGAGATCGTCGCGGTGCTGGCGCTCGAGCCGCACGCCCGCGCGCCGAAGGCGACCGGCGTGTTCTGGACGAGCACGCCGCCGGTGACCGCGCCGGTGCCCGTGAGCGGGATGCTCGTGGGCACCACACCGCAGTGCGCGCCGGTGATGGTCAGCGCGGCGGCGCCGCTGTCGTCGCCGATCCCGGTCGGGGCGTACGTGAAGGCCGCGGCGGCGGAGTCGCCGCCGGCGATCACGGTCGAACCGCTGGTCCCGAAGGTCCGGTTGAACGCGCCGCCGGGGGCCGCGATCGCGACGGTGGCCGGCGCGTTGCCGGTGTTGGCGATCGCGACGGTCGAGGCCGCCGACGTGGTGCCGGCCTCGACCTGGCCGAAGCCGACGCTCGGCGGCGTGACCGTGATGTGCGCGCCGCGGGGCGTGACCGTGATCGGCACCGCGTGTGGTGAGCCCGGCAGGTTGGTCGTGGCGGTGAGCGTCGCGGTCAGCGCCTGGCCGGCGGTCGCGTCCGCGGGCACGGTCACGGTGACCGTGAACGTGGTCGCCGCGCCGGCGACGATGGTGCCCGACGCCGGCGTCACCGTGAACGCCGCGTCGGACAGGGCGAGCGCGTAGGTGAGATCGGCGGTGCCGTTGTTCGTCACCGTGAAGGTCGTCTCGCCCGTGGCGCCGCAATCGGTCATGGCCAGCGGGATCGCCCCCGGCAACATCCCGGATGGCGCCGCCGGGGCGTCGCGACTGGCGTCGACGCCGGCGTCGGTGAACGTCTGGCCGTCGCCACCGCAGGCGGCGAGGACGAGCGCGGCAAGCACGCGGAGCTCGGGATGGACGCGTCGCATGGTTTCCCCCACGACCACGAGTCTACTACTCGGGGACGCGGGGGAGCGGCAAGACCAGCTTGAAGAAGGTGAGCTTCCAGGCGTCGTCGATCTTGGTGAACTCGAACGAGCCGGTGATCGTCGCCTTCTCGAACTCGATGAGCAGCTGGAGCGAGGCGCCGGTGCGGCTCGGGTTCTGGCGGGCGCTGGTCACGTGCAGGATGCGGCGGAACGGGCCCAGCACCTTGCGCCGGTCGGCCTCGGTCTGGCGGAAGTTGGGGAGCGCGATCGACTGCTGGAAGCCGAGCGCCGCCTGGTTCCAGATCTCGTCGATCTCGTTGCGGGCCGACTGCTCGAGGATGCGCTGGGCGACGGCGCGCAGCTCGTCCTCGGGGCCCTTCACGCGCGCCTCGCGCTGGGCCTGCGTGGCCGGCGCGACGTTCTTGGGCACGTCGACGAAGATGCCGAGCATCTTCCACTGGCCGCCCTCCCAGCGGAACGCCATCGATCCCTTGGTCGGGCCGGAGGCGTACTCGAGCCGCGCGTCGACGCGGCCGGTGCGGCCGCCGGGGCCTCGGTTGAGCTCGGTGTCGAGGACCGCGCTGATCTCCTCGAACGGGCCGAGCGTGCGGTTCATGTCCGCCATCTGCTCGACGAAGGTCTCCTCGAGCACGACCTCCTGGAAGCGGATCGACGCGTTGGCGTAGACCTCGCGGGCCTGGCCGTCGCGCAGGGCGACGAGGATCCCGTTGGCGAGCGGGCGGAAGTCGGGCGGACGGGCGTGGCGGAGCTGGAGGCCGACGATGACGGCGATCCACGAGAACACGAGCAGGAAGCTGAGGATCACGCTGCGCGCCATCACCCGCCCGCGGCGCGTGCGCGGCACGACGGGCAAGGCGGAGAGCGACTCGCCGACCTTGGCGGTCAGGCTGTCGCTGGCCTGGACGACCCTGTCGCCGATCGCGTCGGCCGAGTGGACGACCTTCTCGCCGACCTTGACCGCGATCGCGACCGGGATGGTGCGCGCGCGCTTGCGGCGAGGCGCAGGCTCGGCGGCGGGCTTGCCCTCGGGATCGGTGAAGCGGACGTCGACGGAGCCGGACTCGCCGGGCGCAGGTGTTTCCGGCGCTGGTTCCGGCTTGTCGTCCGGATCGTCGGGACCGTCCTCGGGCGGCACGGGGAGAGTATGCGCGATCTACGCGTCGGGCGCCGCGTCGGTGGCCATGGCGTCGGGCAGGACCGCGTCGACGGCGGCGTCGGGGCGGGCGGCGTCGACGTCGTCGCGGCTGCCGGCCCAGAACTCGACCGCAGCCGTCGTACCGCTCACCTCGGCGCGGATCCGGACCAGCGCGCCGTAGACGCCGTAGTAGGGCAGGAGGATGTCGCCGGTGACGACCGTGTCGGGCCCGGCCGGGACCGTCACCAGCGCGGCTTGCTCGAACGTGATGAGGTCGCCGTCGGCCTGCTCGAGGATCGTCTCCTGCGCGGTGCACGCGCCGAGGCCGGCGCCGGTGATGCGCAGCGCGGCCACGACCATGTCGGAGCCCTGACCGCCGGTGACGAGCTCGACGACGCTGTCGGCGACGATGGGCGTGAAGACGCCGCCCTGGCGCCGGCCGATCTCGACGGAGGCGACCGTCGGGCGCGGTGCGTTCGCGGGGAGCTCGCAGATGTCGGACTGCGGCGGCGGCGGCACGTTGCAGCCGCCGCCGCACCCGCCCAGCGCGACCGCGAGCGCCGCGATCGTGACGGCAGGCCTCACGCTCACGGGCGGCCTGCGTTGATCACGAAGCGCATGACGAGACTCTGCGCGACCTCGAGCCGGTAGTCTGCGGCCGAGCGCACATCGCTGATCGGGGTGATCTCGCCGGCCAGTGCGGCGGCCACCGCGCGCGCCGTCGTCGCGTCGGGCGCGCGCCCGGCGGCGGCGGCCTCGGCGGCGGCGGCGCGGATCGGGCGCGCCGCGACCGCGCCCAGCCCGAAGCGGGCCCAGGCGATCACGCCGCCGTCGACGTGGATGGCGGCGGCGGCCATCACCTTCGAGATCGACTGCGCCGCCCGGGTGCCGACCTTGCGCCACGCGAGGCGCGTCGCCGGATCGGGCACGGGCACGACGACGGTGGCGACCAGCTCGTCGGCGGCGAGCAGCGTGGTGCGATAGCCGGTGCAGAAGTCGCGATAGGCGACCGTCCGGCGGCCGCGCGGCGACACCAGCTCGAGCGAGGCGTCGAGGGCGAGCAGCACCGGGAGGCTGTCACCGACCGGCGACGACGTGACGATGTTGCCGCCGATCGTGCCGCGCGCCTGGATCTGGAGCGCGCCGATCTCGCGCGCCGCGGCGGCGAGGATGGGCAGGTGGGTCCTGACCTCGGCATGATGGAGCACGTCGAGCCACGGCGTGCCCGCGCCGATGCGGATCGTGTCCGAATCCCGGACGATGCCGGCGAGCTCCGCGCAGCCCCACAGGTCGACGATGCCCACCGGCTCCGCCCGGTGCGTGGCGTTCACCATCAGATCGGTGCCGCCGGCGATCACCGTCCAGTCGGGGTGCGCGGCGCGCAAGGCGACGGCGTCGGCGAGGCTCGCGGGCCGGACGTACGCGGTCACGGCGCGACCTCCGTGCTCCCGGCGGCGGCGATGACCGCGTCGACGATGAGCTGGTACCCGGTGCAGCGGCAGATGTTGCCGGCGAGGAGCTCGCGCACCCTGGCGCGGGCGTCGCTGGCGCCGGCGCCGGCGAGCGCGCCGGTGTCACACAGGTGCGCCGCGCAGACCGCGATGCCGGGCGTGCAGATGCCGCACTGGGCACCTCCGCGCTCGACCAGCTCGCGCTGCACCGCGTGGAGCAGGCTCGCGCCGCCCGACCCGCGGCGCGCGAGACCCTCGACCGTGGTCACGGCGCGGCCGTCGCACTGCCCGGCGGCCACCAGGCACGAGTTGACGGGCACGCCGTCGAGCAAGACGGTGCACGCGCCGCACTCGCCCTCGCCGCAGCCCTCCTTGGTGCCGGTGAGCCGCAGGTCCTCGCGCAGGACGTCGAGCAGCCGCTTCCACGGCGACACGTCGACGGTGCGTTGCTCGCCGTTCACGCCGATCGTGACGGTGCTCATGGCACCGCCTCCGGCGCTGCCTGTCGATCGGTCGTCCGACCCGGAGACGGGTCGGACGATCTGCGGTCAGAGGAGAGCCGCTCGCTTCGCTCGCTCATGGCACCACCTCCGGCGCACACGCGCGCGCGATGTCCTCGGGCAGCATCGGGATGCGATCGAACGGGACGCCGAGCGCGTCCTCGAGTGCGTTGGCGACCGCGGCCGCCGGGCCGTCCATCGGGATCTCGCCCACGCCCTTCGCGCCCGACGGACCGTACGGATACGGACACTCCACGATCACGGTCTCGAGCTCGGGGACGTCGGCGAACGTCGGGACGATGCAGTTGGTCATGTTGGCGTTGGCGACCTTGCCGTCCTTGTAGACGATGCCCTCGAGCACGGCCCAGCCCAGCGCCTGCACCGTGCCACCCTCGATCTGGCCCTTCACGATCACGGGGTTGATCGCCTTGCCGACGTCGACCGCGTGCACGCAGCGCAGGATCGACACCTCGTGCGTGTCGAGATCGACCTCGACGTCGACCATGCAGCCGGCCCAGCCGTAACACGGGTACGCCTGGCCGGTGTACGTCGCGTCGTCCCAGTGGATGCCGGGCGGTGGCTGGTACTGGACGGTCTCGCCGATCCCCCCGTGCTGCGGATCGACCTCGATCCCGCTCTCGATCATCGCCACGGCCCGCTGCGCGAGATCGCCCTTCACCCCGGCGCTGTCGGCCCACGCCTCGATGCGCAGGCGCAGCGTCCGCGCCGCGCGCTCGACCAGGCCGCCGACCACCATGCAGGTGCGGCTGGCGACGGTCGGCCCGCTGTCGGGGACCTCGTCGGTCGCGGGGTCGGGCACCCGCACCAGCGCCGATGACACGCCGAGGGCGCCGGCCGCGATCTGCGTGAAGATCGTGGTCGCGCCCTGGCCCATGTCGGTCGAGCTGGCCAGCACCTCGAACGTGCCGTCGGCGCGCGCGCGCACGGTGGCGCGGCCGGCGAGGCGCTGCTCGCCGGAGCCGGTGAAGCCGGCGCCGTGGAAGTAGAAGGCGAAGCCGCGGCCGCGCTTCACCGGCGCGCCGTGGCGGTTCTCGCCGTCGCGCGCCGGCGCCGGGCCTGCGGCCTCGCGGATCGCGCGGATGATGTCGTCGGTGCCGACCGACGCCGCCAGCTCCTGGCCGGTCGCGGTCGTGTCGCCGGCGCGCAGCGCGTGCCGGTCGCGATAGTCCCACGGCGCGACGCCGAGGGCGCGCGCGGCCTTGTCGATCTGGCGCTCGTACGCGAACGTGGTCTGCGGCGCGCCGAAGCCCCGGAAGGCGCCGTGCGGCGGGTGGTTGGTGGCGACCGCGCGCCCGCGCACGCGGACGACGTCGCAGCGGTAGGGGCCGGCGGCGTGGAGGACGCCGCGCGACAGCACGACCGGCGACAGCGTCAGGTACGCGCCGCCGTCCATGATCACGTCGACGTCGATCGCGCAGATCGAGCCGTCGCTGCGCAGGCCGAGGCGGTGGCGCACGCGCGCGGGGTGCCGCTTGGTGGTGGCGGCGATGTCCTCGTCGCGGTCGTAGACCATCTTCACCGGGCCGCCCACCGCCTGGGCCAGCATCGCGCAGTGCGCGGCGAGCATCGACGGGTACTCCTCCTTGCCGCCGAAGCCGCCGCCGGTGACCGTCTGCGCGACGGCGACCTCGTCGGGACCGCAGCCCAGGAGCACCTTCATCGCCTTGTGCACGTAGTACGGGCACTGCATCGAGCCGGCGATGCGCATCGTCGTGCCCTTGCCGTCGGCGCCGGCCTCGGGCCACGCCGCCATCGCCTGGGTCTCGATGTACATCTGCTCCTGGGCGCCGGTCTCGTACGTGCCCTCGATGACACGCGCGGCGCCGGCCATCGCGATGTCGAGCTCGTCGTCGTCGACATGGCCCTTGCGGATGAGGAACCGCTTGAAGACGTTGTCGTCGCCGTAGAGCTTGGTCTCCGCGCGCAGCGCCTCGTCGACGGTGAGCACCGGCGGCTTCGCGGTCTGGCGCGGCCGTGCATGGGCGCGGGCGGCCAGCGCGCGGGCGCGGGTGGGGGCGGCGAGGAGCGCGAGCGGCTCGTCGACGTGCATGATGCGGCCGCCCGGCGGCACCAGCGCCGGCTGGTCGGTGTCGAGCATCGCGATGTAGTTCTCGCCGAAGCCGCCGGCCGCGAGCCCCTTGCCCCAGCCGACCTGGTCGGCGGTGACGACCGTGATGTCGCTCCAGTCGAACGCCGGATCGAGCTCGAGCCCGTCGAACGTGCCGTACGGGATGGTCGAGCGCACCGTCACCCCGTGGCGGACGCCGGGCAGCTCGAGGTCGTCGAGGTAGCGGGCCGTGCCGGTGACCTTGGCCACGCCGTCGACGCGCGGCACGCTCGTCCCGACGGGACCCCCGGTCGATGTCTGCGCCGTTGTCATTCCCCGGGACCGTATCAGATCAGAGGACGCAGTCGGGGATGCTCGCCGACGACAGGCCCGCGAGGTTCTCGACCTGGCGCAGCTCGCGCTCCCAGAAGCAGAGGGTGTCGGCCATGTGCAGGTAGCCGTAGGCGTAGAGCGTGGAGTTGGCGTGGCGCAGGACGATGTTGTCGCGCTCGTGGTGGAGGTCGCCGTGGCGGCGACGGACGATCGGGCGCGCGGCCTCGAGGTGGGCGAGGGCGTCGGCGTGGTTGGCCCGCAGCGCGGCCTCGTCGCCGTCGAGGTGGGCGAGCATCGCCTCGTAGATGTCGCGGGCGAAGGCGGCGCGCAGCGCCGTCACGCGGAAGGCGTCGCGCAGCTCGCGGGTCCACCGGCTCTCGGGCAGCGCGAGGGCGGCGGCGTCGTCGGCGAAGCCGGCGAGCTCGGCGGCGTGGGCGTCGAGGCGCGTGATGTCGGCGCGCACCTCGTTGCGGGTCGCCTCGTCGGCGGTGACGAGCTCGGAGAACGTCACGCGATCGGGCTGCGACACGATGCCGAGCGCGACGCCGAGCTCGAACGACTGGTCGCGGCCGGCCAGGTACGCGACGAGCCGCTCGTCCATGAGCGCCACCTTCTGCGCGTCGATCAGATCGAGGACCAGCGCCGCCGCCGGTCCGAGGTCGTCGGCGAAGGCATGCGCGACGAGGTCGGCCGCGGGCTCCAGCTCGTAGCTGGCGCGCAGCGTGGCGTAGTCGTGGAGCCAGTACCCCCACTCCCAGCCGGTGGAGAAGATGATGTGCTGGTCGAGCGGCATGCCGTTCGCCGCGGGGTCGGTGCGCAGGCGCTCGAGATCGAGGAGCCGGTTGCGCACGTAGAGCGGCAGGTAGATCGGGACCGAGTTGTCGAAGCCGACCCAGTAGGAGGTCTCCGGCACGTACGAGGCGGGCTCGCCGGCGGCGATCCGCTCGAGCAGGTAGGCGCGGTGCTCGCTGAAGTCGTCGTGGTGGTAGGCGCCGCCCGCGTCCTCGTAGAGGTTGTAGAACATGACCGTGTGGATGTCGGGGACGATGCTCGGGTCGGCGAACTTGACCAGGAAGTAGTAGATGAGGTCCATGCCCATGTACTGGACCCGCTCCTCGTGGCCGACGTGCACGAAGCCGTGGACCTCGGCGCCGGGCGCGTGGGCGCGGATGGCGGCGTTGGCGGCGTTCAGATCGGAGATGAACTGCGCCGGATCGCTCGAGAAGAACTCGCCGAAGCTGATGTGGTAGACGTCGTACGGTACGCCGTCGGTGATGAGGGGGAGCTGGAGCTCGAGGGACTCGGCGAGCGTGACCTCGCCGGTGCGGTCGTGCCAGAGATCGAACGCGCGCTGCAGGTTCGACTGGCCGTAGAGCTGGATGTTGATGCCGGTGCGCACGCCGCGGGCGTGGGCGTAGTCGAGGATCGCGCGCGTGTGCGCCTTCCACGGCCCGTGGTACGCGGGGTCGTTGATGTCGTTGAGCCCGACCCACTGCACGTAGTTGCCGCGCTGCCGGATCGTCCAGTCGACGACGCGGCGCGCGCTCTCGAGGTTGGCCTCGCCCGGCTCCCAGAAGGCGAAGTACGCCTCGATCGGGTGGAGCGTGTGGAGCTGGAAGCCGCGCACGCGGATCTCGGGCGCATGCGCGGTCTCGCCGGCGGGCGGCTCGCGGCGCAGGCGCGGCGGGACGTACGTCTCGTACGGGCTGCGGAAGCGGAAGCCGAGGTGCTCGAGCGCGTGGGTCACCCCGTACTGCGCGCCGAGCAGGCCGCCCGCGACGACCCGCTGGTAGGCGGCGCCGTCCGCCGCTGCCGGGCCGAGCGAGTAGCACTCCTCGCACTGGCTCGCGTCGAGGACGACGGCGATGCGCTCGCCGGCGTGGCCGCCCACGTCGGTCTCGGGCTGCGCGGCGGCGACGACCTCGATCCGCGCGTACGGGGTGTAGCCGGCGAGGGCGTCGATCGCGAAGACGACGGCGGGATCGTCATGGACGACGATCGTGATCGGCGTCGGTCGCTCGTTGTCGCCGCATCCGGCGGCGAGCGTGGCGGCGGCGGCGGCGGCGGCGAGGACGGCGATACGCACGGCGCGATGGTAACCGCCCGCGCCGGGGATGTAGAGTCGGCGCGATGCTGACCCGACGACTCGTCCGAGCCGACCGCGACGTCACGGTCGTGGGGCTGGGCACGCGCGGGCTGGGTGGCGGGTTGCGCGGGATCGAGCCCGAGGATGTCGCGCGCGTGGTGCCGGCGGCGATCGAGCTGGGCTGCACGCTCGTCGACGTCTCGCCCGCGTGGTCGGCGTCGCTGCGCGTGACCGGCGAGGCCGTGCGCGAGCTGCGCGCGCGCGACCGCGTCTGCGTCGCGTGCCACGTTCCACCGCTCTCGGCGCGGTCGTCGCTCGAAGGCGCGATCGCCGCGGCGGCCCCATCACCGCTCGTCCCGAGCGAGCGGAGCGAGTCGAAGGACGCTCGACGCCGGGCGCCGACCGCCGCACGGGCGCAGCCGCCCGGCTACGTGCAGCAGACCGTCGAGGACGCGCTGCGCGCGCTGCGCACCGAGGCGCTGTCTCTCGCCTGGCTCGGTGGCTGGCGCGACGCCTGGCTCGACGAGCAGGTGTGGCCCGAGCTGCTCGGCACGCTGCTGCGGCTCGTCCGCGAGGGCAAGGTGCTCGCCTGGGGCGTGGTCGCCCCCGACGACGCGCCCGGCGACGCCGTGCGCGCGGTCGCCGAGCCGTGGGTCGCCGCGGTGAGCGCGCGCTACTCGCTCTTCGATCGCGCCGCCGCCGACGAGCTCTTGCCCGCCGCCGCGAAGGCCGACGTCGCCGTGATCGCGCGCGAGCCGCTCGCGCGCGGCGCGCTCGGCGGCGAGCTGGGCCCGACCGTGCGCTTTCCCCCCGAGGACGAGCGCCGGACCTGGAGCGAGCCGCGCCTCGCGTCGATCGTCCCCGAGCTCGCGCGCCTGGCGGCGTTCGTCACCCACACGCCGCCCGCCGCGGCGTCGACCGTCGCCGGTCGCACTCTCCTCGAGAACCTGCGTCGCGGCGACGACCTCACGTGCGCGACGGTCGCCGAGCTGGCGCTCGGCTTCGTGATCGAGACGCCCGGGGTGACCGCCGCCATCCCCGGGTTGCGCACGATCCCGCACCTCGCCGCGGCCCTCGGCGCCGCCTCGGCGCCGCCGCTGCCTGCACGCCTCCGCGCTGCGCTCGACGAGCGGCGCTGGGGCGAGGGCTGGTACGCCTGACTAGCGCCGGCGCCGGTGGCGGCTCGACGGCGTCACCGAGCGCGCGACCGCGGTGCGCTCCTTGCCCTGGCTCGGCTTGGAGCGGTTGGCGGAGCGACGCGTCGACTTGCGCGACGGCGTCGTGAGCGAGTCCTCGAGCAGGGTCGTCATCGAGTCGCGATCCTTGCGGGCGTTGCGGCGCGCGGTGTGCCCGCTGCCCGACTTCCGGTCGGTCGCGGAGACGCCGGCCTGCGCGGTATCGACGAAGAGGTCGCGGACCTGCTTCTCGGGCCGGACGCGCGCCATCTCGCGGCGGAGCTTCGATCGTCCCTCTCGGCGCCCGACCAGGCTCGTCCCCTTCGAGAGCGGGGGGCGCGGCGCGTCGGGCGCCGCGGTGCGGCCGGCGCGCATCGCGCGACGCTCGAAGAGGCGGCGCAGCGCGCGCTCCATCCCGTCGAGCGCCTTGCCCAGCGCGACCTCGCGCGTCTCCCCCTTCACCTCGTAGTGGACCGGCGAGCGCCCCGCGGGGTGCACGTCGATCGCGCAGCGACGATCGACGCCGCCGCGCGATGCGTTCACGTCTTCCTGGCGCACGACGACGCGCGTGATGAGCGGCGCCCAGTGGCCGAACGCGCGGTCGATGCGCGCCGCGATCTGGCGCTTCGCCGTGGCGCTGGTCTGGTCACCGCGGAGCTCGAGTCGATCGATCCGGCTCCTGGCGGGGCGGGTGGTCTTGGCGGTCATGTGGGCGGCAATCTAGCAGCGCTCGGGCTCGGTCGGTACCACCAGGACGCTGCGAGGGCTCTCTTCGATGACCCGCTCGGTGACGCCCCGACCGAGGAACCGCGAGAGCCAGGAGCGCTCGTCGCGGCCCACGACGATCAGATCCGCGCCGCGATCGCGCACCAGCTCGAGGATCGCCTCGACGGTGCTGTTCTCGCGCGCGAGGATCGCCTTGCTGTCTGGCTCGCCGCCCGCGAACCGCCGCAGGCGGGACATCCGGATCGAGACGACCTCGTCCTCCATGACCGCTCCCGGGGCGAGCGTGTCCAGCCCCGTGGATGGGTCGCCGACGAACGGGGGCATCGGCCGCACGTTGTGGAAGTACGTGACCGGGCGGTCGAGCGCGCGCGCGTAGTTCCTCGCCGTCGACAGGACCGGGAGGCCCGTGTGGCCGAGGTCGCTGGCGGCGATCAGCTCGCCGCCGGTCCGAGGGTCGCGGGCGACGAGCGCGGGCAGGCCGAGCTCGTCGACGATCCGGCAGGCGAAGCCGGTGGAGGCGCTGGCGTCGAGCACGACCACCACGGGGTCGAGCTCGCGCGCCACGTCGAGGCCGGCGACCTCGAGGGATCCGCGGACGATCTCGAGCTCGTGATCGCAGGGAGGTCCCATGTGCTGGAGGAGCCGGCGAACGTAGGCGACGTGGGCCGTGTCGAACCGGGTCGCGTCATCGGGCAGGGAGAGCACCGCGTGCAGGGTGGCTCCCAGCGCGTTGCTCAGGCGCTTGGCGCGCAGGATGGGAACCGCGCCACCGGCGCGGTGATCGAGCAGGAGCACGACCACCGACACCGGGAGCTCGGACGCGTAGGGAGCCCAGGGGTGATCCTGGCTCCGCGACGGCTCGATCGGTGTCGTGGTTTGCATGAGACCAATATAGGTGCGATCTGTCTGTCGTCCATTTCGAAATATAGACCGAACCTGTCGGTTCGGTCTACATTCGTCCGTCACGCCTCCGTGACGGCGGCGGCGAGCTCGAGCGGACCGGGCGCGAGGACGACGGCGTAGACGCCCACACACGGCGATGGGCCGGCGAGGGGAACGTCGACGCGGTTGGCGGCGTTGATGCGCTTGAGCAGCGTCGGGTCGGCGGGCACGTCGCGCTGCGCGAGCGTCGGGATCACGCAGCGGGGCGTGGCGGCGACGACGAGGACCGTGAGCGACGGGCCGAGGCGAAGCCGGCGGTTCAACCACGCGTTCTCGGCGTACGGCGGCGCGTCGGCGTCGATGACGACGTTGGGGCGGAAGCGGCGCACGTCGCCCCCGAGCGCGTCGAGCGTCGCGCGCGTGACCAGGTGCAGCGGCGCGCAGTCGAAGAGCGAGCCTGGGGGGCTCGCCGAGCCGATCGGGATGTCGCCCAGGGCGCCGGGTTCCTCGTCGAACTCGGTCGCCACCCGTTCGATGCGCAGGCCGTCCGGGGACGTGATCGGCGTCTCGGCGAGCCGCACCGCGCGCCCCGCCATCGCGCTCAGCTCCGCGGCCAGCGCCGGATCGTCGCCGACGAGCTCGCGCCCGTCGCCGAGCCTGACGCGCAGCGCCGCCGCCGACGGCTCGCCGCGGTACCACGCGCGCATCGAGAGGAGCCCGGCCCAGCGCCGCGGCTGCTTGGCGCTGGCCACGCGGCCACCCTCGAGCTCGACGACGCCGAAGCGTCGATCGCCGGCGAGCCCCGCGCCGTCGACCACGCAGCGGTCGAGCGACTCCCCGCCCATCGACTTCACGGGGTAGCGGACGAGCGTCCGGATCGCGCCGAGGGAGGCGGTCGCGCTCACGGCTTGCCGGCGACGCGCGTCTTGCAGGTTTCCATCTCCGCCTGGATCCGATCGGCCTCGGCGTCCTCGGCCGGGGTCGGCTTCAGGTGCTTCATCGCGTCCATCCGCGCCATCGCCCACTCGACCATCTCGCGCTCCACCTTCTCGACGCACGCGCCGTCGTTGCACGCGCAGACCTTCACCTTGAACCCCTCCATCCCCGCCAGGAGCTCGGCCGCGGTCACCGACGAAGCGCTGAGGCGTTCGCGGCAGGCGTCCATCTCGGCCTCCATCCGGTCGGCGGTCGCGTCCTCCTCGTCCGTCGGTTCGATCGCCTTCAGCTCCTCCATGTGCGCCGTCGCCCACTCCATCATCCCCTGCTCCAGACGCTCGGCGCACGCGACGTCCTGGCACGCGCACATCTGATCGCGGAACTCACCGAACCTGGCGAGGACCACCTGACCGGTCAACGCCGTCGTGGGCGCCGGCGCGGGCTCGGTCGTCGCCGGCGTGGTGGCCGTGCTCGGTGGCGCCGACGACTTACCGCCGCAGGCGACGAGGACGAGCGCGGCGAACGACAGCGTGATGCGACGCATGGTCGCGGCACCGTATCACGGCGGGGTCTCGCCCTCCGGCGGCTTCTCATCCACGCGGCGGCGAGGAGAAGCGGATGATCAGGGGCCGGCGTGATCCCACGAGGACGACCCGTCGAGCATGGCGCTCAACCAGGCCCCGAGGGTCACATCTCCGGTCATCGTGGTGGAGAAGTCGTTGAACAGCCAGACGTGGCCCGAGCCGGAGTACGACATCACCTTGAAGTTGCTCTTCCCGGCCAGCACCACGTCGCGCAGGTTGGTGAGGCCGCTGGCGAAGGCGTCGCCCGGCATCGGCTGGATGCTGTTGCAGTTGGGATAACCGAAGCCATAGAAGCTGCGGATCACGCCGTCCTGCATGCTCGAGATGAGCGCGAGCCGGCGGTCCGGGTGGCGATCGGCGAGGAACGGCAACGCGTTCACCAGGCCACCGCCGTCGGAGCCGATGCACGCCGCGCAGTCCTCGGGCAACGTCGCGTTCAGGTTCCACGCCGTGCGCATCTGCGTCTGCAGGCACGGCGTCAACCACATGTCGCCCATCGGCGGCCCGGAGTCGTCGATGAGGAACACCTCCTTCTCGGCGAACCGCTGCTCGATGCGATCGAAGTTGTAGAGCGCGCCGAACCCGCCCGCGCTCGAGCCGGTGACGATCACGCGGCTCACCGGGGCGGCCTGCGGCACGATCACGTCGAGCCACGCGCCGACGTTGCGATATCCGACCTGCACGCGGCCGCCGAAGCCGCTGTCGGCCGAGCCGCCGAACACGTCGCCGCTGCAGTACGGGAAGAACACGAACGTCGCGTCCCTGAGCGGGTTCGCCGCCGACGCGCGATCGAAGATGCCGGCGGTGCCGCCCTGGCGCACGGCGGCGGCAAGGTCGGAGGCGCCGAACCCGTTGGGGTGCGCGACCGACGAGCACGTGAACCCGTTGAAGCAGGCGCCGCCGCCCTCCATGTAGAGGACCAGATCGCCGCTGGTGCCGAGGTTGTAGCCGAAGCCGGTCTGCGAGCCGTTCATGCAGCTCGTGCCCGGCGTGTCGACCCAGGTCCATTCGCCGGGCGTCCCGGTGAACGTGGGCGGGCCGCCGCCGCTGTTGCCGCCGTCGGTGTCGGTGCCGTCGTCGTCGCCGTCGCCGCCGCCGCCGCAACCGATCGCCATCACAAGAGCCATCACGAGCCAGGAACTACGAGCGCGCATGGGGTCTCCTCCTCCTCGCGGCGCATGGTCGGCGAGGAGACCCGAAAAGTGAACGGTCGTTCACTAACCGCCGCTGACCGGGTCCTCACCGATGCGCGTTCAGCGCGACCCTGGCCGGTACGTCACCTGGGCTGCGGGATGACGCGGAGGTACGGCTTCACCGTCTTCCAGCCGTCCGGGTACTTCTTCTTCGCATCCTCGTCGGAGACCGACGGCGCGATGATCACGTCCTGGCCCGGACGCCAGTTGACCGGCGTCGCGACCTGGTGCTTCGCGGTGAGCTGCATCGAGTCGAGCACGCGCAGCACCTCGTCGAAGTTGCGGCCGGTGCTCATCGGGTAGCTGATCATCAGCTTGATCTTCTTGTCGGGGCCGATGACGAAGACCGTGCGCACGGTGGCGTTGGTCGCCGCCGTCCGGCCGTCGGACGTCGTGCCCGCGTCGGCCGGCAGCATGTTGTAGAGCTTGGCGACCGCCAGCTCGGGATCGCCGATCATCGGGTACGTGACCTTGTGGCCCTGCGTCTCCTCGATGTCCTGCGCCCACTTCGCGTGGTTGTCGACGGGATCGACCGAGAGGCCGATGATCTTGCAGCCTCGCCTGGCGAACTCGTCCTTCAACCCGGCCATGTAGCCGAGCTCGGTGGTGCACACCGGCGTGAAGTCCTTGGGGTGCGAGAACAGGATGGCCCAGCCGTCGCCGATCCACTCGTGGAAGTTGATCGGTCCCTGGGTGGTCTGCGCGTTGAAGTTGGGGGCCTCGTCGTTGATGCGTAGTGACATGGTGCGTTTCTCCTGCGGACGGGTTCACTGCTCGCGACGACGACGAACGCTACTCCCAAACGGCCCAGGAGAACAGGCGCCGACCGTCAGCGCGTGAACCGACGCTCGAACGGACCGATGACGCTGCGATCGGGGCGTTCGTCCACGATCGCGAACACCACCTTCGCGAAGTGTCCGGCGAACCGGCCCTCGAGCGCGGCGCCCAGCTCGTCGGCGACCATCGCGGGGTCGCAGCGGAACACGCCGCAACCCCAGGCGCCGAGCACGAGGGCGTCGTGGCCATGGTGCGCCGCCACGCCCAGCACGCGCGCGACTCGCTCGCGGAGCGCGGGCCGGATGCGCGACGCCGCCCGGGGGTCGCGATCGAGCGCGGCCCCGGCGTTGGGCGCGGGCGAGGTGAGGAAGGCGCACGCGAACGGCTCCTCGAGCAAGGCGCCGTCGTCACCGCGGAAGACCGGGACGCCCGGTGACCAGATCACCCACGCGCCGTAGATCGGATCCGCGCGCATCCGGTGCCACGCGTACATCGGGCTCCGCTCGATGCAGGTGTGGAGCGCCGAGGCGCGGCACAGCGACTCTTCCTGCGCGCGCGCGCCGCCGAGGAAGCCACCGCCCGGGTTCTTGGCCGACGCGAAGTTGAGGGCGGCGACGTCGTGGCCGGCGGCGGCGAGCCCGGCGGCGGCGGCGAGCGTCGTCGTGTTCTCGACGGTGATCGCGGTCGATGCGAAGCGTGGCTCCGGCACGTCGAGCGGGTCCTCCGGCGCGTACGAGACGGTGGCGTCGCGCGCCGCGGCCACCTGCGCGGCGATCGAGATCGTGCGGCCCGAGGGCGCGATGTACGCGCCCGCCTCGACGATCGCGACGGCCTCGCGACCGTGCGCGGCGGCGAGCTTGCGACTGATGAGCACGAGTGACATGGTGTTACTGTTACACTAACAAGAACGAGAGCGCAAGCATTGCTCCGGTCTCGGAGAACGTCGCACCATCGCGGCGATGCCACCGCAGGGGAAGAAGCGCGTCGCGATCCTGGGAGGCGGCGTGTCGTCGATGACCACCGCCTTCTACCTGAGCAGCTATCCCGGCTGGAAGGACGACTGGGAGATCGACGTCTACCAGATGGGGTGGCGGCTCGGCGGCAAGGGCGCGAGCGGCCGCAACGCCAGGGCCAACCAGCGCATCGAGGAGCACGGGCTCCACATCTTCCTCGGCTTCTACGACAACGCGTTCAGGACCATGCAGGAGCTGTACGGCGAGCTGGCGCGCAGCCCGGGCGAGCCGCTCGCGTCGTGGGAGGACGCGTGGAAGCCCCACGACTACGTCGCGTTCATGGAGCAGGTGAAGGGCGAGTGGAAGGCGTGGGAGGTGAACTTCCCCAGGCGGCCGGGCACGCCGGGCGACGCGTCGTTGCCGCTCACCGGCTGGGGCTACGTGCAGACGATGCTGTCGTGGATCGCCGAGTGGTTGCAGCAGCTCGGCTTCCTGTCCGACAAGGACGACGCGATCGTCGATCGCCTGGTCGGCGAGGTCGACGACACCCGGCGCGCGCACCCGGGCAAGTCGGGGGAGTGGCGCGTGCAGGAGGTGGTCCGCGGCATCTTCGCCGGCGTGCTCCAGCGCGTCGTCGAGGGCGTCTCCTACGTCGCGAGCCTGACCGACCTCGACAACCAGCTCATCTACGCCGCGATCCGGCTGGCGGCGACGGTCGACGCCGCCGACGACTCCGACACGCGGCACTCGGCCGTCGGCGAGCTCGTCCGCCGCGTGCGCGACTGGGTGTGGGCGCGGATCGCGCCCAGGGTCGACGAGAACGACAACCTGCGCCGCCTCTTCATCCTCATCGACCTGACCACGGCGGCGATCAACGGGATGATCCACGACGATCTCGTCGGCGACGATCCGTACTGGCCCAGCATCGACGACCAGTCGTTCCGCTCGTGGATCAAGAAGCACGGCGCCACCGACGTCACCGCGCGCTGCGGCCCGATCGAGGCGGCCTACGCGCTCGCGTTCGGCGAGAAGACCGAGCTGGGCGCCGGCACCGCCATGCACGGCATCCTGCTGCTCCTCCTCGGGTACAAGGGCAGCATCTTCTGGGAGATGCAGGCGGGGATGGGCGACACGATCTTCGCGCCGTTCTACGAGGTGCTCCGCCGCCGCGGCGTGCGCTTCCACTTCTTCCACCGCGTCGACCGGCTCGAGATGTCGGCCGACGGCAAGCGGGTCGCGAAGATCCACATCGGGCGTCAGGTGGCGCTCGCGGGCGGGACCTACCGGCCGCTGGTCGACGTGAAGGGGCTGCCCTCGTGGCCGTCGGAGCCGCGCTACGACCAGCTGGTCGACGGCGACGAGCTCGCGGCGAGCGGCTGCGATCTCGAGGACTGGTGGACGACGTGGAGCGACAAGGGCGCCCCGCTCGTGCTCGAGGACGGCAAGCACTACGACACGGTCGTCTTGGGCACGGCGATCGCGACGTTCCCGTACATCGCCGCCGAGGTCATGGACGCGAGCCGCCCGTTCAAGCTCATGACCGAGCAGATCGCGACCACGCAGACCCAGGCGATGCAGCTCTGGTTCAAGCCCGACCTCGAGGGGCTGGGCTGGCGCGGCACCCCGCCGCCGATCGTCGGCGCCTACGCGCTGTGGATGGACACGTGGGCCGACCTCTCGCACCTCCTCGAGCGCGAGGACTGGCCCGCGGACCGGCGACCCGGCAACCTCGCCTACCTCGTCAGCCGGCTCCTCGACGACGAGCCCCTGCCGCCGCGCTCCGACCACGGCTACACCGCGCGCCAGCACGCGCGCGTCCGCGCCAACGCGCTCGAGTGGATCGCGCAGCACGCCGGCGCGCTGTGGCCGACGGCGGCCGACAAGCACGATCCGCGCGCGCTCAACTGGTGGTTCCTGTTCGATCCGCTCGAGCGCGACGGCGCCGCGCGCTTCGAGGCGCAGTTCATCCGCGGCACGCTGAACCCGTCGGAGCGCTACGTGCTCTCGGAGCCGGGCACGACCAAGTACCGGCTGCGGCCGCACGAGACCGGCGGCATCGCGAACCTCATCCACGTCGGCGATCACACGTTCACCGGCGTCAACGCCGGCTGCGTCGAGGCGGCCGTGCAGTCGGGCATGGCCGGCGCGCAGCACCTGTGCGGCTACCCGGCCGTGATCCCCGGCGACATGCTGCCGCGCGCCGGCGCGTGGGGAGACCGCTGATGCCGGGCCCCGGACCCCGGTTCGTCGAGCGCGGCGGCGAGCTGGTGTTGCGCCAGCCGATCGCGTGCAACCGGACGCGCATGTACAACTTCCTCGTCGACGCCGACTGGAACGCGCTCGTGCGCCTGTGCGATCAGTCGTTCCGCGATCCCAGCGGCGGCGCCGTCGTCGTCCGCCCCATCGTGCCCGCGGTCATGGTCGTCGCCGCCGACATCCAGCACGGGTGCTCGCGCAACCCGGCCGACGGCCAGAAGGGCTGGTCGAAGGAGCGCGACCTCGGCTTCTGGGTGCCGGTCGCGCGCGGCCACTTCGTCGACGACGATCCCGACGACACCGACCCGGGCAAGTTCGTGGTGGAGCAGATCGGCTGGTTCCAGCCCTACCTCTTCATCGACAACCCGGCGGCGGTCTTCGTCGGCCGCGAGACCTACGGCTTCCAGAAGGCCTTCGCGCGCTGCGACGTGCCGAGCGCGCCCGCGCATGCCTCGCGCTTCGCCGTCGAGACGCTGGTGATCGACACCTTCACGCCGGCGACCGAGGCACGGGTCGAGGAGCTCTACCGCCTCGAGCGCGCCGACGGCGGCGCGCTGGGCGCGCTCCAGTCGACGACGGCCACGTTCGCCGAGCTCGCGCTCGAGACCACCGGCCGCCTCGCCCGCCACTTCTTCGGCAAGAGCAGCCTGCCGGTGCCCACCTGGCAGCTGGTCAAGAACCTCTACGCGTCGCTCAAGGACGGCCTGGTGCCGATGTTCTTCCTGCGCCAGTTCCGCGACGTCGCCGAGCCCGATCGCGCGTGTTACCAGGCGATCGTCGAGGCGGCGGCCGATCTCACCGCCTGGCGTGGCGGCGGCTTCCTCGACGAGCACGTCCTCACGATCCGCGACTGCGCGAGCCACCCGATCGCCCGCGACCTCGGGCTGCCGTCGGGGCCGATCGAGACCGGGTTCGGCTTCTGGGCCGACTTCGACTTCGACATCGGCGCCGGCCGCGAGCTGTGGCGCGCGCCGTGAACACGTCGCCGGCGACCCTCGAGATCCATCACGGCGACAACCTGGCGGTGATCGCGGGCTTCGCCACCGGATCGTTCGACCTCATCTACATCGACCCGCCGTTCAACACCGGCATCGTGCAGACCAAGCGGCGCACCACGACGCGCCGCGACCCCGAGGGCGATCGCATCGGCTTCCACGGGAAGCGCCACCGGACGACGGTGCTCGGCTCGAGCAGCTTCGACGATCGGTTCGGCGACTACCAGGCGTTCCTGCGGCCGCGCCTCGAGGAGGCGCACCGGCTGCTCGCGCCGACCGGGAGCTTCTTCCTCCACCTCGACTATCGCGAGGTCCACTACGCCAAGGTGGCGCTCGATCAGATCTTCGGGCGCGCGAGCTTCATGAACGAGATCATCTGGGCCTACGACTATGGCGCGCGCACCGCGCGGCGCTGGGCGCCCAAGCACGACACGATCCTCTGGTACGCCAAGGATCCCGGGCGCTACACGTTCGAGACCGACGCGATCGATCGGATCCCGTACATGGCGCCCGGGCTCGTCGGCCCCGAGAAGGCGGCGCGGGGCAAGACGCCGACCGACACGTGGTGGCACACGATCGTGAGCCCGACCGGCAAGGAGAAGACCGGATACCCGACCCAGAAGCCGCTCGGCATCGTGTCGCGGATCGTGCGTGTCCACTCGCGCCCGGGTGATCGGCTGCTGGACTTCTTCGCCGGCAGCGGGACCCTGGGTGAGGCCGCGGCCCGCGAGGGGCGGGCGTGTGTCCTCGTCGACTCGAGCCCGGAGGCGATCCGGGTGATGAAGCGGCGGCTCGCGCATTTCTCCCCGAGCATCCTGCGGTAGCATCCGCGGGAATGGACTCGGGCGTGCCGGCGCAGCGACGAGGGACCGCCGTTCAGCCCGCGGAGATCGGCGGGTACGAGATCGTCGGGCCGCTGGGACGCGGGGGCATGGGCGTCGTGTACCGCGCGCGCGATCCGGTGACCGGCGAGGGGGTCGCGGTGAAGACGGTGCTGTGGGCGGGCGAGGGCGCGCTGGCGGCGATCCGCCGCGAGATCCTGGCGCTGTCGGCGATCCGTCACCCGGGCGTGGTCAAGGTGCTGGCCGAGGGCGTGCGTGACGGGCGGCCCTGGTACGCGATGGAGCTCATCGACGGCCAGTCGCTGCGCCAGCGCTTCGCCAGCATGTGGCAGCCGGTGTCGGGCGCGCACACCACGATGGACGCGCACGCCAGCTCGATCGACTTCGGTCAGGGCGCGACGCTGGCCGGCACCGCGGACACCGGCCCCGCGCGTCGGCGTCCGAGCGACACCCAGCCCGAGCCGTTCGTCGCGGCCGCGCATGCGCCGGCGAGCCTCGCCGCCCCCGCCGAGCTGCGCGCGCTGCTCGAGCTGGTGGTCGCGATGTGCGAGCCGCTCGCGCACGTCCACGCCGCCGGCGTCGTCCACCGCGATCTCACACCCGACAACATCATCGTGCGCGCCGACGGGACGCCGGTGCTCGTCGACTTCGGCCTCGCGTCCTCCTTCCGCCGCGGCGGACGCGAGGCGCTCGCGGTCGGCGGCACGATCGTCGGCACGACGCACTACATGTCCCCGGAGCAGATCCGCGGCGAGCTCGTCGACGCCCGCGCCGACCTGTACTCGCTGGGCTGCATCCTCTACGAGGCGCTGTGCGGCCGGCCGCCTTTTTTGGGCGCGAGCGCGAGCGGCATCCTCTCGATGCACCTCTACGAGGCGCCGGTGCCGCCGTCGGCGCGTGAGGCGTCGGTGCCGCTGTGGCTCAACAGCCTCGTGCTCGGCCTGCTCGCCAAGGATCCGCGCGCGCGCATCGGCTACGCCGGCGACGTCGCGGCCCTCGTGCGCCGCGCGCTGGGCGCCGCGCCGCCGCCGCGCGAGGCGCCGGCGTACGTCTATCGGCCGCGCATGATCGGCCGCGCCGGCGAGGTCGAGCGCTTCGACGCGATCCTGGCCCGCCTGCGCGACGGCAAGGGCGGCGTCGCGATCGTCCGCGGCGAGAGCGGCGTCGGCAAGACTCGCCTCGCCGTCGAGCTCGCGACCCGCGCGTCGTCGGAGGGCGTGCGCGTCGTCGTCGCCGAGTGTCCGCCGGTCATCGGCGCCGATCGCGCGCAGTCGCGCGCCGCGCCGCTCGCCCCGCTCAAGCCGTTCCTGCAGGCCGTCGCCGATCGTTGCGTCGACCAGGGCGACGCGGAGAGCGCCCGGCTCCTGGGCGAGCGTGGCCGCGTGCTCGCGACGTACGAGCCGGCGATCGCGCGCCTGCCGTTCGTGGTCGAGAGCCAGCCGCCGCCGTCGCTCACCGTCGAGGGCACGCGCGCGCGCCTGTTCCACTGCCTGCGCGAGACCGTGCGCGCGCTGGCGGTGCCCGGACCGCTGCTCCTGCTCGTCGACGACGTCCAGTGGGCCGACGAGCTCACGCTGCGCTTCCTCCTGTCCTTGCGCGCCGAGCTCTTCGCGAGCACGCCGGTGCTGATCCTGTGCACGCAGCGGAGCGAGGCGGCCAACCCGCTCGTCGACGAGCTCGTCGCCCTGTCGACGACCGACGTCTTCGAGCTGCCGCGGCTCGACGCCGCGGCGATCCACGCGATGGTCTCCGACATGCTCGCCCTGCCGGACATCCCGCCGGCGCTGGTGACGTCGCTCGTCGGGCCGAGCGCGGGCGTGCCGTTCCACGCCGGCGAGTACCTGCGTGCGGCCGTCGAGGACGGCATCCTCGTGCGCAAGCCGGGCACGCCGTGGACGCTCGCCGGCGGCGCCGCCGCCGAGGAGCGCCTCCCGGCGTCGCTCACCGAGCTCCTGCGCCATCGCCTCGACCGGCTGGGCGCCAGCGGGCGCGCGCTCGCGGCGCTGGCCGCCGTCGTCGGTCGCGAGTTCGACGCCGACCTGCTCGCCGAGCTCACCGGCACGCCCGCGGCCGAGATCGACGACACCCTGCGCGACCTGGTGCGCCGCCACATCTTCGAGGAGGCGGCGGACGGCAAGCTGCGCTTCGGCCACGACAAGATCCGCGAGGTCGCGTACGACGGCCTGGACGACGAGGAGCGTCGACGCGCCCACCGCGACGCGGCGCGCGCGCTCGAGCAGCGCGAGTCGACCCAGCCCAGCCACGATCTCTACCCGGTGCTCGCCCACCACTACTCGATGGCCGACGAGCCGGCGCGCGCGGTCGAGTTCCTGGAGAAGGCGGGGCAGCGCGCGCTCGAGGTCGGCGGCTATCAGGACACGATGGACTTCCTGCGCCGCGCGTTGACGCTGACCGAGCGTGGCGCGGCGCCGTCGACGCGCACGCGGCGCGGCCGCTGGCGCCGGTGGCTGGGCGAGGCCGCGTGGGGGCTCGGCGACATCGACGGCTGCGGCGAGCACTTCGCCGCGGCGCTCGACGATCTGGATCGACCCGTGCCGGCGACCACGGGGGGCTGGCTGCGGGACGCCGGGCGTCGCCTCGCCGGGCAGGTCGCGCGCAACGTGCTCCGCCTGCCGGTCCCGACCGGCGACGGCGACGCCGCCGAGGCGGCGCTCGCGGCGGCGCGCATCTCGTACCACTACTATCACCGCGGCGAGAACCTGCGCATGGTCGCGTCGACCCTGCGCGCCGTCGATCTCGCCGACCGCGCCGACCGCGCCGCCCGCGTCGCCGACAGCTATCACCAGTTCGGCTACATCGCGGGGCTGTTCCGCATGGGCAAGGTGGCCGCGCACTACTTCCACGCCGCCGAGGCCCGGGCGCGCGCGACCGGCGACGACGCGGCGCTGGGCGTCTCCATGTACGGGCAGGCGATCTACTGGTACGGGCTCGGCAACGTCGGGCTGGCGCTGCGCCTCGCCGGCGACGCGGTCCTGCTCATGCGCCGCATCGGCCACACCCACGAGCTCGAGGTGAGCCAGTCGGTGCTCGCGCACGTGCAGCACAGCCTCGGCCGTTACGAGGAGGCGCTGGCCAACAGCCAGGACGTGTACGAGTCGGCGCGTGCGCGCGCCAACGGCATGCACGAATCGTGGGGCGCCTACACCATCGCGCGCGAGCTCATCGTCCTCGACCACCTCGACGACGCGATCGCCTTGCTCTCGCACGCGCGGGAGCTCGCGCGCGCCGCCGGTGATCGCGCCTCGCTCGTCCTGCTCGGCGGCCTGCGCGCCCTGGCCGACACGCGCCGCGGCGACGTCGAGGCCGCCGCCGCGGTCGACGACTGGCTCGGCCTCGTCGCCGGCTCGACGCCGTCGGTCTACTCGCTCGGCCACGGCTACGCCGCCGCCGCCGAGGCCGCGCTCCGCCTCTTCGAGGACGCGCCCGGCGATCCCGGCGCGCGCCGCCGCGCTCGAGCGACCGTCGCACACCTCTGGCGCTACGCGATGATGTTCCCGATCGGCCGCGTGCCCGCGCTCGTGCACGAGGCGTGGGGCCAGCGCCTCTCGGGCCGCCCGCGCCTCGCCGAGCGCCTCGCCCGCGCCGCGCTCGCCCGCGCGCGCGGTCACACGCTGCCGTACGAGCAGGCCCAGGCCGAGCGGGAGCTGGCGGCGCTGGGGGCGCGCGGATGAGGTTGCGCGGTGAGGTGAATGGTGTATGATAGACACTATCATGGACGCCTCGCCCGCTGCGTGCCTCGCTCGTGCCCGCGCCTCGTTCGAGGGCCTCTCGGTCGGTGACGCGTTCGGCGAGACCTTCTTCGCGCGCCGCACCCGGATCGCGATGCGGGTCATCGCCGACGACATCACCTGGCGCTGGACCGACGATACCGCCATGGCGCTGTCGATCATGGAGGAGCTCGCCACCCGCGCCGACGTCGACGCCGACGCGCTCGCCATCCGCTTCGCGCGCCGGTACCAGGCGGAGCCGTGGCGCGGCTACGGTGGCACCGCGCACGGCATCCTGACCGGCATCGCCGAGGGCATCCCGTGGCAGGTCGCGGCGCGCGCGCCGTTCGACGGCCAGGGCTCCAAGGGCAACGGCTCGGCGATGCGGGTGGCGCCCGTCGGCGCCTACTTCGCCCACGATCTCGCGCGCGCGATCGACGTGACGCGCACGACCGCGCGTCCGACGCACCTCCACCGCGACGGCGAGGCCGGTGCCGTCGCCATCGCGGTCGCCGCCGCGCTCGCCGCCCGGATCGCCGCCGGCCTCGCGCCGCGAGACCCCGCCGGGTTCCTGGCGGCGATCTACGAGCACACGCCGACGAGCCTCACGCGCGACGGCATCGACCTCGCGACGCGGCTCGCGCCCGACACGCCGGTCACCCAGGCCGCCGCGCGGCTCGGCAACGGCTCGCGCGTCCTGTGCGACGACACCGTGCCGCTGTGCGTCTGGATCGCGGCCCATCACCTCGGTGACTACGAGCACGCCCTCTGGGAGACGGTCACGGCGCTCGGCGACATGGACACGACCTGCGCCATCGTCGGCGGCATCCTCGCGGCCGGCGGCGCCGCCATCCCCGCCGACTGGCTCGCGCGCCGCGAACCCCTGCCCGTCATCTGACGTGTAACCACGGCGGCGGGCGCGCGCACTGTCCGGACCGAGACGCACCCGCGTCGTCCGTCCCCGTGTCCGCGCTCGCGCCGTCGCCCGTCGGCGCGCGGGTGCGAGGAGGCTCGTCATGCGCGCCCGCCTGCTCGTCGTCTGCCTGCTCGTCGCCGTTTCCGCCGTCGCGCTCGTGCCGCCGCGGCCCGCTGCCGCCCAGAGCGGCGGTGACATCGCGCTCGACGGGTTCCGGCCCGCGCTCGACACCAACGGCTACGTCACCGTCGACGGCGCGGCGCTCACGCCCCCGGCGCAGGTGGCGTTCGGGCTCTACACGACGTGGGCGCACGGGCTCCTGCGCCTGGAGGGGCAGGGCGCGCGCTACCGCGTGCAGGACGCGTTCTCGCCGACGCTGGTCGCGGCGATGGGCGTGCCGCGGCTGCCGCTCGCCCTCGGGCTCAGCCTGCCGTTCGGCGTGGTCTCCGCCGATCGCGATCACGACACCGACGGCGGCAGCTACCGCACCGGCGACCAGGGCCTCGGTGACGTCGGCGTGCACGCCAAGCTCGGGCTGGGTCGGCGCGCCGCGCTCGCGGCGTCCCTGTGGCTGCCGACCGCCACCGACGACGCGTGGCTCGGCGCCGGCGCCACCAGCGGGCAGGTGCGCGTGATCGTCGAGGGGCGGCGCGGGGCGCTGCGCGGCGCGCTCAACGCCGGCGTGCGCGTGCGGGCCGGCGGCGCCGCCGCGTACATGGACACGCCGGCGACGATGCCGGGCACCGGCGTGCGGCTCTCGCTCGGCGCCGCGATCCCCGTCGGCGGCGCCGTCGCGTACGCGCTCGCGCCCGGCAAGGTCGACGTGCTGGCCGAGGGCTACGCGCTCGTGCCGCTCGACGGCGACGGCTACGCGCCGATCGAGGCGCTGGCCGGGCTCAAGGTGCACCTCGCGCGCGCGTCACACCTGACGCTGGGCGGCGGCCTCGGCGTCGGGCCCGACGCCGGGAACCCCGACGCCCGCGCGTTCCTGGCCATCGTCTTCGAACCGGGGCGGCCGGAGCGGCTGCGCGTCGTCGTCCCCGACCGGCCCGAGGTGCCACGCGTCGCGCGCGTCGAGGAGCCCGCGCCCGAGCCGCTCGGCGACCTCGACCGCGACGGCGACGGCATCCTCGACATGAACGATCTGTGCGAGGACGATCCCGAGGACTTCGACGGGCTCGAGGACGACGACGGCTGCCCGGACAACGATCTCATCGCGTTCACCGACGGCGGCTTCGAGACCTTGAAGCCGATCCACTTCGAGTTCGACTCCGCGGTCATCAAGTCCGAGTCGTTCCCCGTGGTGCGCGCGGTCGCCGAGGCGCTGCGCGCGCACGGGCACATCCGGAGGATGGAGATCGGCGGTCACACCGACAGCCGCGGCTCGGCCGCGTACAACCTCGCGCTGTCGCGCCGACGCGCCGCCGCGGTGAAGCAGTTCCTGGTCGACGAGGGCATCGACCCCGAGCGCCTCGAGTCCGAGGGCTACGGCGAGACCCGGCCGATCCTCGATCGCCGCACCGAGGAGGCCTACGCCAAGAATCGCCGCGTCGAGTTCCTCATCCTCGACGGTCGCTGACCCTCGCCGCGCCGGCGCCGCCGCTACGCGCGCGCGGTCGCGATGTGCGACGGCATCGGGAAGCGCACGCGGCCGTCGGCGGTGAAGCTGTCGATCGCTTCCTTGCTGTCGCGCTCGACCGCGGCGACGAAGGCGTCGAACGCCGCCGGGTCGGCGACGAACTGCGGCATCACCGCGGCGTAGGCGACGTACTGGTCGCGGACGAACCCGTCGGCGGGGAAGTCGACCTCGACGGTGCGCTCGACGATCGCGACGTCGCGCAGGCCGGCGGCCTCGAGCATGGCGCGCAGCTCGCCGGCGTCGCCGAGCGCGAACGGCGCGACGGCGTCACTCGCGTTCGCGCCGATGGCCGCCATGAGCCGCATCTCCGACGCCGCCATCTTGCTCCACAGCGGGTGGTGCTCGATCGTCCGCCAGCACGCGATCACCGCGCGGCCGCCGGGTGCGAGGACCCGCTTCATCTCGGCCACCGCCGCCGCCGGATCGGGGAAGAACTGCAGCCCCTGCTGGCAGATCACGAGGTCGAACGAGCCGGGCGCGAAGTCGAGCGTGGTCGCGTCACCTTCGACCCACTCGATCGGCGCGCCGTACGGGACCGTCAGCTTCGAGGCGGCCGCGAGCATGCCGGGCCGCAGATCGAGCCCGACGACGCGGCCCTCGCCACCGACGAGCGGCGCCACCTGGCGCGCGATGATGCCCGTCCCGCACGCCAGGTCGAGCACGCGTTCGCCGAGCCTGGGCGCCGCGAGCGCGAGCACGTGGCGCGACAGCGGCCGGAAGATCGCCGGCACGAACATGCTCTCGTACATGTCTGCGGGGCTGGGCATGCCTCGCATCCTACTACGCCGGTCACGCCGGTCACGCCGGTCACGCCGGTCACGCCGGTCAGGGCTTCGTCGCCGGCGCGGGCTTCGTCGTCGGCGCGGGCTTCGTCGCCGGCGCGGGCTTCGTCGCCGGCGGGCTCGGCGGCGGCGCGCTCGCGCCGCCCATGCCGGCGAGCCCGGCGAGCGCCATCAGCTCCGCCTGCGTGACCGTGAGGCTCACGTTGACGAACGTCTTGTCCTGCGCGACGACGAGCGACTTGGCTGCCTTCGCCAGCCCCATCGAGCCGGCGAGCTGCGAGACCTGCGCGAGCTGGCCCTGGATCAGCGAGGTCGCCTTGGCCGCCGACGCCGCGCTGTCGGTGCCGATCTTGAGCGCGGCCTGGACGTCGGCGGTGAAGTTGAACGCCACCGCCACGGTGTCCGCGGACATGCCCTGCTGCTTCATGTCCGCCTTCGCGCTCTCCGGGACCAGGACCGTCATCCACAGATCGGCGGTCGTGTCGGTGGTCGCGACGGCGTCGCGCAGCGCCTTGGCCTTCTTCGACGCCGCGGCGCTCTTGCCCTTGCCCTTGCCCTTGTTCAGGGCGACGTCGATCGTGCCCTTCATCTGGCCCTTCTTGGTGAAGACCAGCCGATCGTGGATGAACGCGAGCTCGGTGTCGTCCTTGGTCCAGTAGGTCACGCCGGCGTGAGTCGCCTTCTTGATGCCCGGCGTCGCCGCGATCTTGTCCTTGGGGAACCGGCCCTCGGCGACGATCACCAGCTGCTTCATGTCGTCGAAGTCGTCGCCCGCCGACGATCCGGCGAACATGACGGTGTCGATGTCCTTGAATGGATCGATCCCGATCTCGGCGAGCTTCGCCTTCGCCTCCGGCTTGGCCGCGACGAGCATGTCGTAGCCCTTCTGCAGGAGCGCGGAGTCGCGCGAATCGGCGACGTCGAACACCATCACGATCTGGCTCGACTCCGGCGCGTACGAGAGGAGGTTGGTGCCGTCGCCGGCGCGGGCCGGCGCAGCGGTCACGAGGAAGGCGGCGGCAGCCACCGCGAGCGCGATCGACTTGGACATCCCGGTATGAACGCACAGGCCCCGGGGATCGCAACGGCGAACCTGCACTGAACATGTGTTCACCTCACCGTCGAAGTTTGCTAGCGTCGGCCTCGTGGTCCGCCGGGTGTCGAATCCGCCCAACCCGTGGGCGTCGTCCCACGTCGAGTGGCTCGAGGAGCCGCCCGCGGCCGAGCTCGAGATCCACGAGGAGCACGCGAAGTCGATCCTCGCCGAGAACGACTCGCCCGACGTCGGCTTCCGCTGGAGCCTCAACCCCTACCGCGGCTGCTTTCATGCGTGCGCTTACTGCGTGTCGGGTGACACGCCGATCCTCATGGCCGACGGTCGCACCCGCCCGATCCGCGATCTCCGCGTCGGAGACCGCATCCTCGGCACGGTGACGGACGGGCGCTATCGCCGGCTCCGTGCGACCGAGGTCCTCAACCACTGGCGCAGCTTCAGGACGGCCCACCGGGTCGTGCTCGAAGATGGCACCACGCTCGTCGCGAGCGGCGATCACCGCTTCCTCACCGAGCGCGGGTGGAAGCACGTCGCGCCGCCGCCGTCGAACCAGTGGCAGCGTCCCTACCTCACGCCCAACAACAGCCTCCTCGGTGTCGGCGCGTTCGCGGACCCGCCCCTGCACGACTCCGACTATCGCGACGGCTACCTGTGCGGGATGATCCGGGGCGACGCGCTCGCGGATCTCGAGGGCCTGGCCCGGACGCGCCGGTTCCTCTCCGAGCTCGACACCACGACGCACGAGCTGTCGTTCCAGGCGGCCACGGCCGCGCGGCGAGAGATGCGCGCGATCCGGACCTCCAGCCGCGTGCACGTGAGCCAGATCCGGGAGTCGATCGCCTGGCCGGATGCCCCTTCGACCAGCTGGTCCAAGGGGTTTCTCGCGGGCATCTTCGACGCGGAGGGGTCGTACTCGCGCGGCATCCTCCGCATCAGCAACTGCGACGTCACGATCATCGAGAACGTCCTCGACGCGCTGAACCGGTTCGGCTTCGACACCGTGACCGAAGACCGTCGAAGGCCGGAGCAACCGACGGTGTACAACGTGCGCGTCCGCGGCGGTCTCCGCGAGCACCTGCGCTTCTTTCACCTGACAGATCCGGCGATCACGCGGAAGCTCGACTGCGAGGGCACCGCGATCAAGTTCGACGCCGACCTGCGTGTCCGATCGGTCGAGCCGCTCGGCATCACGGTGCCGATGTTCGACATCACGACCGGGACCGGCGACTTCATCGCCAACGGCGTCGTCAGCCACAACTGCTATGCCCGGCCGTCGCACCAGTGGCTCGGGTTCGGGGCGGGGACGGACTTCGAGCGCAAGCTGGTGGTGAAGGTGAACGCGCCCGAGCTCCTGCGCGCGACGTTCCTCCGGCCGAGCTGGAAGGGTGAGCTGATCGCGTTCTCGGGCGACACCGACTGCTACCAGCCGCTCGAGGCGAGCTACGAGCTGACCCGGCGGTGCCTCGAGGTGTGCGCCGAGTTCAAGAACCCGGTCGGCATCATCACCAAGAGCGCGGTCATCCGCCGCGACGTGGAGCTCCTGGCGCGGCTCGCGCGCGACGCGCGGCTGCACGTGACGCTCTCGATCCCGTTCGCGCGGGACGACGTCGCGCGGTCGATCGAGCCGGGGGCGAGCTCACCCGCGCGCCGCTTCGACACGCTGCGCATCCTGTCCGAGGCCGGGGTCCCCACCGGCGTCGCCATCGCGCCGGTGATCCCGGGCCTGAACGACCCCGACATCCCCGAGATCCTCGAGCGCGCTCACGCGGCCGGCGCGCGCAGCGCGTTCATGATCCTCGTGCGGCTGCCCGGCGAGGTGCTGCCGGTCTTCCGCGAGCGCATCCAGCAGGCGCTCGCGCCCGAGCGTGTGCGCAAGATCGAGCACGCGATCGAGGAGCTGAGGGGCGGCGGCGGGCGCATGAACGACAGCCGCTTCGGCGCCCGGTTCCGCGGCCAGGGAGCGCGCTGGCGCGCGATCGAGGGCCTGTTCGAGCTCCACCGCCGCCGCCTCGGCCTCGACGCCGACCGCACGGAGGGGGGAGGCGACGATGCGCCCACCACCTTCGTGCGTCCGACCCGTCAGCTGGGCCTGTTCTGATTCAGCGGAGGCCGCGGATCTTGATCATCTGATCGAAGCGCTCGCGGGCGCGCGCGCCCAGCTCGTCGCTCGCGATGCCGACGACCGGCTCGCCGCTGGCGAGCTTGGTCGCGTTCACGCACTCCGCGGTGCCGGTGCCCGGCTCGCCGGGCGCCGTGCCGAGCGCGCCGCCGGTCGCCCCGATGCGGTCGGCCATCGGCTCGTCACCCGGATGGTGCGCCGCGCGCGCGACACCGTCGTCGATCCGGTCGGTCGTCGGCTGGCCGCTGGTCGGCGCGCGCTCGCTGAACGAGTCGTTGGCCTCGTCGATGGCGAGGTCCGTCGGCTCGTCGATCGAGGCCGCCTCGAGATCCGTGTCTGCATCCTCCGACTCGGTGCAGGCGACGGTGAGCAGGGAGAGAGCGAGGAGGGCGATGGTGGCGAGCTTGCGCATGGTGGGTGTTCCTTCAGGTGGCGGGTGCGTGACGAGGCGACTCCATCAGCACGCCGCGTGCCGAGGCGATCGACCGCGCGCCTCGCCCCTGCCAGCTCCAGTCAGATCGCGCGAGTGCCACTTCGTGCCGCGAACGACGGTGCACGCCACACCGCGCAAGCCGCTGTTCGATCGACGGTCACACGTCGAACGGTCGACATGTCCCGGACCGCGGCTGTCGGTGTGTCACCACCGACTCGCTGTCCCGAAGCCGGGTTCAGGGCCCCGTCGCGCTTCGCGCCCGATCGGGAATGGCCCGCCCCCGACGACTGGTTTGGCGCGTGTCGCACCCATGTCGCACCTCTTGACACCTCCGGCACGACTCCGCAAAGTGCCGGCCCCGAGGGAAACGAAGGCATGATCCAGGTCTCAAAGTTATCCAAGTATTACGGGGGCAAGCGGGCGCTCGGCCCGGTGTCCTTCGAGATCGATGACGGCGAGACGGTCGGTTTCCTGGGCCTGAACGGCGCAGGCAAGACCACCGCTCTTCGCATCCTCGCGTGTGATCTGCGGCCGTCCGCCGGTGCGGTGTCGGTCGGCGGCATCGACGCCGTCACCGATCCGCACGAGGTCCGCAAGCGCATCGGCTTCCTGCCCGAGCACCCCCCGCTCTACCAGGAGATGACGGTCTCCTCGTACCTCGAGTTCGCGGCCGACCTCCGGCGGGTCGCGCGCGGGGATCGAACCAGGCTCGTCGGCGAAGCGCTCGAGGTCACCGACCTCACCGATGTCGCCGGCGACCTGATCAACACGCTGTCCCACGGTTACCGCCAGCGCGTCGGTCTCGCCCAGGCGATCGTGCACAAGCCCGCCCTCGTCATCCTCGACGAGCCGACCCGCGGGCTCGACCCCAAGCAGATCGTCGAGATGCGCAAGCTCATCCACGGGCTCAAGGACCGTCACACGGTCCTCATCTCCAGCCACATCCTCGCCGAGGTCAGCCAGACCTGCGATCGCCTGCTCGTCCTCGGCCAGGGTCGCATCCTCGGCGCCGGCACCGAGGCCGAGCTCGCCGCCCACGAGGGCAACGTCAAGCTGGTCTCGATCACCGTGCGGGTGCCGCCCGCCGCGTCGGGGGAGCCGTACCGCGACGGCGAGGTCGACGCCCGCAAGCGTATCACCAGCGTGCTCTCGCGCATCGACGGCGTCACCGAGGTCGGCGAGCCGCAGTCACGCGGCGACGGCTGGGCGGTGTCGCTCACGTCCGCCAAGGACCTGCGCGCCGAGATCAGCCGCGCCGTGGTCCAGGCCGGCCTCGACCTCCTCAAGCTCGACTACGCCCGCAGCGAGCTCGAGAACACCTTCCTGCGCCTGGTCGACACCGGCGCCGCCGCGGAGGCAGCCTGACATGAGAGCCGCAGCCATCATCTTCCGGCGCGAGATGGCGACCTATCGCCAGTCGCTCGTCGGCCGCATCGCGGGCGCGCTCGCGCTCCTGCTCATGGGGGTCGCCTTCCAGGTCTTCGGCAGCAAGACCCAGCTCTCGGGCGAGATGCTGTCCCAGTTCTTCTGGGGCAGCTCCGGCGTGGTCATGGGGCTCGCCATCCTCCTGAGCGTCCGCCTGCTCGCCGAGGAGCAGCAGTCCGGCTCGATCCTCCTGCTCAACACCTCGCCGGTGCGCGAGTCCGAGATCGTCCTCGGCAAGTTCTTCTCGGCGGCGACGTACCTCGCCATCCTCCTCGCGGTCTCGGTCTACATCCCGCTGCTCATCAAGAGCGAGGGCAAGATCACCGGCAGCCAGATCTTCGTCGGCTACCTCGGGTTGATGTTGCTCGGCTCGGCGACGCTCGCCATCGGGATCTTCGCGTCGACGCTGGCGCGGCAGCAGATCGTCGCCGCCGTCATCGGCGCGACCATCGTGGTCCTGATGCTGCTCCTCTACCAGTTCAGCCGGAAGCTCGATCCGCCGATGCGCGACATCCTGGCCGAGCTCGACCTCTGGTGGATCCACTTCCAGCAGGGCTTCATGAAGGGCGTCTTCAACCTGAAGGACGCCGTCTACTACGTCGCCGTGACCTACTTCTTCCTCTTGTGCTCGGTGAAGACGCTGGAGATGAAGCGATGGCAATGATCCGTGCACCCCGCCTGATCTCGCGGATCGGGCTCATCGTCGCGTTCCTGCTGTTCGTCCTGGCGCAGCGCTTCCTGCGGGATCCGGTCTCCGGACAGGCGCTGTTCCCCGTGGTGCGACAGCTCACGATCGCGATCGCGCTGTTCCTGCTCGTGGGCGGCACCGTGCTCCAGGCGCTGCGCTGGGTGCAGAGCAAGCACAACGGTCGCAAGGCCGAGGGCGCGCTCCTGCTCTGCTACGGCGCGTTGATCCTCGCCGGCGTCGTCTACTTCCTCACCACCAAGACCGGCATGGGCTGGATCGGGCTCGACGACCTGTCGCCCAAGGGCGCGCGCAAGTACGACGTCGCCATGTCGGTCCTCGCCGGCATCCTGGCGGCGTGCGCCGTCATCCCGGCGGTGCTGATGGAGGCGACGATCGGCGAGTGGACCACCGACGCCGACGACGACGCCGTCGAGCTGCGCCGCACCCGCGAGATGGGCATGGCCGGTCTCTCGATCGCGCTCGCGCTCGCGTTCCTGATGGTGACGTGCAACGTCGCCCGCGACAAGAACATCAGGAAGGACGTCAGCTACCTGAAGACGTCGCAGCCGGGACCGTCGACGCGCAAGATCGTCGAGGCGATGAACGAGCCGGTGCGGGTCCTCCTCTTCTTCCCCGAGCTCAACGAGGTCGGCGGCGAGGTGAAGGGCTACTTCGACGAGCTCGCGCGCCTGACCAAGGGCAAGGTCGTCGTCGAGGAGCACGACCGGCTGCTCTCGGTGACGCTGGCCAAGAAGTACCAGGTGAGCAAGGACGGCACCGTGGTGCTGGTCCGTGGCGCCGACGCCAAGGAGAAGCACGGCAAGTTCGAGCTCGACACCGACATCGAGAAGCACCGCAAGCGCGACGGCAAGCTGCGGGTCCTCGATCAGACGGTGAACACCGAGCTCATGAAGATCATGCGCGAGAAGCGCAAGGCGTACCTGACCGTCGGGCACGGCGAGATCAACGATCCCGACTCGATGCCCCCGCACCTGCGCGGTCAGCTCCCCGACGCGCGCACGCAGGTGATCAAGAACATCCTCACCCAGCTCAACTACGAGTCCAAGAACCTGGGGACGATGGACGGCCTCGCCAGCAAGATCCCCGACGACGCGACCTTCGTGATGGTGCTCGGGCCCAAGCAGGCGTTCGACCCGGCCGAGCTCGACACGCTGGCGGCCTACGTCGACGGCGGCGGCAAGCTGCTGGTGGCGATGGATCCGCAGGGCGACTTCCGGCTCGGGCCGCTCGAGGGCCGCCTGGGCGTCGGGCTCGGCGAGCTGCGGCCCGGCGAGGACGCGCGCATCGGCATCGTCACCGACGACAAGAACTTCCTGCCCCAGCGCCGCAACGAGAGCGACCGCCAGCTGGCGCTCACCAACCAGTTCTCGTCCCACGCGTCGACCACGTCGCTCTCGCGCGGCGACGCCCGCAACGGCATCCTGCTCGAGACCGCGGGCATCCTCACCGACCGCGAGTTCACCGTGCCCGGCGCCAAGCCGACGCGGACGTACGTGATCCGCACGATGGGCGAGGCCTGGGTCGACTACGACGGCGACTTCAAGGCCGGGCCGGCCGAGAAGCGCGACCGCTACAACGTCGGCGCGGCGATCGAGGGCCCCAAGGTCAAGGCGCCGGACGGCACCGAGACCGACGGCTTCCGCGCCATGGTGTTCAGCGATCAGGATCTCTTCGCCGATCACATGGTGCAGAGCCGCACCGGCCAGATCTTCGTCGAGACCAACGGTCGCTCGCTGCCGGTCGACGCGATCCGGTGGCTCGGCGGCGAGGAGCGGATCAGCGACATCGTCAACGACGAGCGCGATCCCGAGATCAAGCAGACCAAGCGCGAGCAGGCCGCGTGGTTCACGGCGACGACGATCGTCGCGCCCCTCGCCCTGTTCGGCATCGGCATGCTGTTCGGCCGCCCGCGTCGCAAGCGGCACGTGGCCGTGAAGAAGGAGGCTGCGCCATGAAGGGCGTCATCGTTCACGGAGCGCTGCTGGCCATCATGCTGGTCTACGGCTACGTCACGTGGACCAAGGAGAAACCCAAGAAGGCGCTGACCGGCGAGGTGGTGATGTGGAACCGCGCCGAGAGCGACCTCAAGGCGGTCGAGTTCGCCACCAAGGACCACACGCTGCGCATCGAGCGCCGCGGTGAGGGCGCGAACGCCTACTGGTGGGGCATCGACACGCGCACGTCGAAGAAGCTCAAGCCGCAGGAGACGCCGCCGCCGGCGAACCCGGGCGAGCCGCCGCCGCCGCCGCCCGAGCCCGAGTACATCGACGAGACCGTCACCCGCGAGTTCCCCGTCGGCGAGCCCGGCGAGAAGCTGGTGAAGGACCTGGCGGCGATGCGCGCGATCAAGGGCCTCGGCGTGGTGAAGGAGGAGGCCAAGAAGGACTACGAGCTCGTCGACACGACCAAGACGATCGCGATCGTCTTCGGCGACGGCGCCAAGACCCTGGTCCTCGGCGGCCGGGTGCAGGGCGGCAGCGACCGCTACGCGCTCGACGTCGACTCGAACAAGGGCTTCGTGCTCGCCGGCTCGCTGGTCACGCCGCTCGAGGGCGGCGAGGGCTCGCTGCGTCCGAGCGATCTGCGCGCGTTCGATCCCAAGGCGGCGATGCAGGTCGAGATCGCGGCCGGCGACCGCAAGAAGACGGTCTTCCGCATCAAGGCCAAGCAGACCGCACCCGAGGGCGCGGATCCCCACATGCCCAAGCCCAAGGACGACCTCGTCGAGACCTGGGGCGAGGGCCAGACCGCGGACACCGCCGCGGCGAACTTCATCGACAAGATCGAGAAGCTGCGCCCGACGAGCTACGAGGCCAAGCTCGATCCGAAGACGCTCACGAACATCGTGACGCTCACGTACAAGGACGCGGGCGGCAAGGTGCTGGGCACGATGCAGGTGCTCAAGAGCGAGAAGCCGGGCGAGGCGCCGCCCGCGCCGCCGCCGCCCAAGCCGGGCGAGCCCGCGCCGCCGCCGCCTGCGCCGCCGCCGCCGGTCGTCGAGTACTACCTGGTGACGGAGCGCACGCGCGTGCCCGCGGTCCTGCCCAAGGTCGCGGCCGAGCGCATCGCGCCCGACATCGAGACCGTGCTCCCCAAGCCGTAACGCCCGTTGCGGTCCCGTGCGCCCTTCGCGAGGCCATCAGGCGCTCGCGGAGGGCGATTCGCATTTTCGGCCGAACGGTTGACCTGTCCGATCGGGTGGTTACCGGTCCGGAATACAGGCAACCCCAGCGGCGGTCCCTCCTATCAAACCGCGAGGTACCCGTCTCCATGAAGGGCATGATCCGTATGAAGCACGCACTCGTCGCCGGCGCGGGCGCGGCGATCCTCGCCGCCGCCATCGGCGCGGCCACCAGCACGAACCATCACGCCGTCGCCCAGAGCGCGCCGCCCGCGGCCCTGCCCGCGACGACGCAGATCTCCGACGTCGCCGAGCGCGTCGTCGACAGCGTGGTGAACATCTCCACGACCCAGACGGTCGAGAGCGGGCCGTTCGTCTTCGACCCGTTCTTCACCGACCCGTTCTCGCCGTTCCAGCACGAGCCCGATCTGCGCAAGGCGAAGAGCCTCGGCTCGGGCGTCATCGTCTCCGAGGACGGGAAGATCCTGACCAACGCCCACGTCGTGCGCAACGCCGACGAGATCCTCGTCACCCTGCACGACGGCAGCGAGCACGAGGCCAAGCTGATCGGCACCGATCCCAAGTCGGATCTCGCGGTGCTGAAGCTCCAGCGCGTGAAGGGCAAGCTGCGTCCGCTCGCGTTCGCCGACTCGTCACGGTTGCGCCTCGGCGAGGTCGTCCTCGCCGTCGGCAACCCGTTCGGCGTCGGCCAGGCGGTGACGATGGGCATCGTGTCGGCGACCGGCCGCGCGTCGATGGGCATCGTCGACTACGAGGACTTCATCCAGACCGACGCGGCGATCAACCCGGGCAACTCGGGCGGCGCGCTGGTCAACATGCGTGGCGAGCTGGTCGGCGTGAACACCGCGATCCTGTCGCGCACCGGCGGCTACCAGGGCATCGGCTTCGCCATCCCGACCAACATGGTGCGCCCGATCATGGACGCGCTCATCAAGGACGGAAAGGTGAATCGCGGCTGGCTCGGCGTCACGCTGGCGCCGCTCGACGCCCGGGCGCAGGCGAAGTTCAAGGTCGCCTCCGGGGTCCTGGTCGCGCAGGTCGGCACCGACACCCCGGCCGAGAAGGCGGGCCTGTTCGCCGGCGACGTGATCGTCGCGGTCGACGGCCTCGAGGTGAAGGACGTGGCCAAGCTGCGCAACGCGGTCGCGATCAAGGGCGCCGGCACGGCGACGACGCTCGAGGTCCGCCGCGACGGCAAGCCCCGGCAGGTGAAGGTCACGCTCGGCGCCTTGCCCGAGCAGCCCAAGCAGCAGCGTCGCGTGCGGATCCGCTGACAGGCACGCCGCGGCCATGTAGCGTGCGCCCATGTCCGTCAAGGCGTGGGCGCTGCGCCCGACCGAGGTGAAGATGCTCTCGCGCGCGGCGATGCTCCGGCTCGCCGCGCGCTGCGCGATGCGGGTCGAGCCGTGGAAGCCGCCCGGCGCCTCCGCGCCGTGGAAGCGCGGCCTCGCCCACGTGAGCCGCGTGGCCTCGACGGCGCCCGCCGGCGACGCCGCGCTCGCGCGGTCGATCGAGAACCTCGGCGTGCGGGCGTGCAACCGGCTCGACGCCACCGACGAGCCGCTCGGCCAGAGCCACAACTACGCCGGCCTCGCGCTGGCCCTCGCCATCGAGGCGTCCGCGCTCGACGTCGGGCCGGCGCTGACGAAGACGGTGATCGACGGGGCGAAGTACGCGGCGTCGATCGCGGCGGTCCTCGCCCACGCCGGCCGCGTGAAGGTCGGCAAGGGCAAGGATCCGGTCGAGACGGCGGCGCTCGCCATGTGGGACGCGATCCGCGCCGACCTCCCCGTGGTCGCCGCCGCCCCCGTGCGCCTCGACGCGCGCGGCGTGCGCGCGCTCGCGCCGCTCTGGCCGCGCCGCACGCCCGCCTGGGCGAGCTGACGCGCCCTCGCGTCTCGACACTCTTCGGTACGCGCGCGTCATCGCGCGATCGCCGCGGCGAGGTCATCGTGCTCGAACGCGCTCGCCATGCGATCGAGCTGCGTGCGGGTGAGGTCGTGCTTCGCCGCGATCGGTCGCCACCGCGCGACGGCCTTGCCGACCTCGCGCGCGACCGCCCGCGCGGCCGCCGGCTTGTCGATGCCGAACAGGGGCGCGACGGAGAGCGCGAGCTCCAGCGAGCCGGTGGCGTCGGACTCGTCGATCGCGAGCGCGTGGATCCGCGGCTTGACGTCGACGGGCATCGGGTTCAGATCGAATGCAGGCGCCAGTCTCCAGCCCTCCGCCGTGCGCAGCCAGCCGTGATTGCGGAGGTGATCGTCGGTGTTGGAGATGAGGATGTTGAAGACCATGCGCCGCCACAGCTCGCGGAGGTCGGCGTTCACATCGGCGCTCTCGCGGCGGATCGCCTCGACCAGCTCGAGGTAGCTGTGCGTACCGTGATCGGACGCGGCGAGCGCCGTGAGCGCGGAGATGAACGGAACCCGATGCCCGGCGGCGCGATCGAACCGGCGCAGCATCAGCACCGGGCGCTTCGCGATGACGTCGAGCCGCGCCACGGGAACGTCGATGCCGGCCGCCTTCGCGAGGGTCAGGGCGGTCATCTCCCAGCGCGTGACCGGCCACTCGTCGTCCTTGCGCGGGAACTTGGCCACGAGCAGGTGGCCATCCTGGTCGAGGACGGAGGCCTTGGGGCGCGCGCCGCCGAGGGACGTTCCGGGCGCGAGCACGAGCTGCAGATCGTCATCCGTCTCGCGGTCCTCCGCGATGCGCGTCGCTGCGGAGAGCAGACGCGGCAGCTCGAGCAGCGGCGGGACGCGGCGCCCCGTGCTGGCGACGAATCCGTCCTGCCCGGCGAGCGCGAAGCGAAGGGCGCCCAGGCGGGTCTCGTCGTCGACCTGCAGCAGGAAGTCACGCTCGTGGAGGGTTCGTGGCGGGCGACCTTCGCGCCGCGCGAGCGCGCGCTCGTGGCGCCGGACGAGCATCTGGCCCCAGCGATCGGGCGCCGTGTCGGCGAACGCGTTGAACAGCGGACGTTCCGAGTGCGCCGTGCCAGGCGCCAGCGGGAGCTCGGGCTCGAGCGCGAAGTTGTTGCGATCGGCCAGCCATTCCGGCGCGTACTCGAACGAGCACGTCTCGCGCCCGCCGCGGACGCGGGTCCACAGTCGACCCACGAGCACGTCGAGGCCATCGCGCTGGAGATGGACGAGGACCTCGCGTTCCATCAGCGCCGCCGTGGCGTATGGATGCGCCGGGGTAGGCGCTCGTCGTCGAGGCCGAGCCCGATCGCGTCCGTCGCGGCGTCGGCGAGCGTCCCGAGCCGGTCGGTCATGCCGAGCACGAACAGGACCGACGCGTAGATGCCCATCGAGACGCTCGGGTCACCGCGCTCGACGCGCGCGATCGTCGGCCGACTGGTGAACGCGCGCTCGGCCATGACCTGCGTGGAGATCCGACGTCGCCGCCTGGCCGCGGACAGATCCGCTCCGAGCTTGGCGAGGTTGCGTCGGACCGACGGCGGCAGTCCGACGATGGCACGGCTGGCCTTCATGACGTAACGTGTACTTTACGTTATCCTCGGATATTGTAAAGTATATGTTCCGTTACGTCCCGCGGACGGTCTCGCCCATCTCGAGCGCGCGGATCTCGAAGTCGTGCGAGACGGCGCGCAGCTCGTCGGGCAGGGCGGCGAGGTTGACGTTGAGCGAGTAGGCGAGCGGCTCGTCGAGCGGGCGGAAGAAGTCGTCGAAGTGGTGGGGCACGACGACGCGCGGCTCGAGGCGGGCGAGGATGCGCTGCCAGTAGCGCGGCGTGAAGCGGCGCCCGGCGATGCCGGCGAGGAAGTAGTCGACGCCCTTGTGCCGGATCTCGTCGTCGACGAGGTTGCACGAGCCGTGGTGGTAGAAGGTCGCGCCGCCGACCGCGATGTGGATGCCCCACACCTGGCCGCAGCGGAACGCCTGCGGTGTGAGCTCGTCGAGGTGCTCGCACGAGAGCTCGCCGTCGCTGGGGGTCCACAGACCGGCGGCGAGCCTGGAGTGGAGGCTCGGCACGAACGTGACGGTGAACGGGCCGAGCTCGAGCGGTCGGTGCGGCTCGACCGTCACCGCGAGCTCGGGTCGCCCGTGCACCCTGAAGAGCTGGGCGAGCGACGCGCTGCCGTACGCCTTGCACCCGGCGCGCGCGGCCAGCGCCGGTACGTCGAGCGCGTGATCGAAGTGCGTGTGCCCGACCAGGATGGCGAGCGGATCGGGGAGTGTGCGCAGGCGCTCGGTGGCGGCAGGCACGACGCGGCGGTGGACGAAGTCGCCGGCGGAGATCCGCGTCAGGTACGGATCCACGAGGAGGTGCTGGCCCTCGTAGGTGAACCGGAATCCGGCGACGCCGAGCCACTCGAGCTCGAGGCCGGGCGGCAGATCGCCCGCGCGCGGCGAGCGCGACCACGCGAGGTCGGCGTGCGTCGAGGTGTCGGCCTTCGCGCGGGAGCGGCGCCGCGTGGCGTAGGCGACGAGCGACGCGATGTGGCCGATCGGTCCGAGCATCGGGCGAGAATAGCGAGAAGATCGGGTCCGGGCATGGGCACGGGCCCGGGCGCGGATGGTAGGGTTCGACGCAGAAAAGGAGAGAGACATGGCCTTCACGCTCCCCGAGCTGCCCTATGCCAAGGACGCCCTCGCGCCGGTGATCTCGGCCGAGACCATCGACTACCACTACGGCAAGCACCACCAGGCGTACGTCACCAACCTGAACAACCTGGTGCCCGGCACGAAGTACGAGAACATGTCGCTCGAGGAGGTGGTCAAGGCGAGCCATGGCCAGCTCTCCGAGAAGCCGGTGTTCAACAACTCGGCGCAGGTGTGGAACCACACGTTCTACTGGCACTCGCTCTCGCCGAGCGGCGGCGGCGCGCCGAGCGGCGCGATCGCGCAGGCGATCGACAAGGCCTTCGGCGGCTTCGACAGCTTCAAGGAGAAGTTCTCGAAGGCGGCCGCGACGCAGTTCGGCTCGGGCTGGGCGTGGCTGGTGAAGAACGCCGACGGCGGCCTCGCGATCGAGCAGTCCGCCAACGCCGACACCCCGTTCGCGACGGGCAAGACGTGCATCCTCACGATCGACGTGTGGGAGCACGCCTACTACGTCGACTACCGGAACGCTCGACCCAAGTACATCGAGGAGTTCTGGAAGAAGGTGAACTGGGACTTCGCGAACAAGAACCTGGGCTGATCCGGGTTCCGTCCGAGAAACCTGACAGTCGTGTCGCGGTCGCGCCGCGCAAGCGCGCGATCCGCCACGACGGTGAGGCTGGCCTGCACGATGCAGTGGCCGCCTCCATGCGGATCGCAGCGTGCCTGTTCGTCGCGTGGATGGCCGCGCTTGCCGCGTGCCGTGACGCGCCTCGCGTCTGCCACTTCGAGAGTGGCCGTCCGTGCGTCGAGGGCGAGATCTGCCTCGGCACGCGCGGCGCCGAGTGCGGCTACGTCGCATGTCTCGAGGGTGGCCTCGGCGGAAGCCTGCCCGGTTGCTCGCGCGGGACGGTCGAGCCCGTCGCAGACGGCCCGTTCGACTGCGACCCGGCGAACCTCGAGCTCGACGGCTACCTGCCGCCGCCGGCGCCGTGCCCGCTGGGCGCGCTCTACTCGATCGAGGACGGGTTCTACGGCCGCTGCGTGCCCGTGTCGCAGTGTCTCCCGTTGCCGTGCGACCCGGCGTACGGCGGCGATGGGTGCCCGATCGACTACGTCTGCGACGCGGCGTCGTCGACCTGCGTGCCCGGGAGCTGAGCGAGCGGGAAGCGGACCTCGTGGACGACGCCGGCCGTCGCGTCGACGAGCGCGACGCCGGCGGCCGCGTACGCGACCTGGTACTCGAGCAGCTGGCGGCGCGTGGCCGCGGTGGCGAGGCTCGGCGCGAGGTCGCCGGTCTTCACCTCGGCGACCCAGCGCTCGCCGGCGCGCGCGACGACGAAGTCGCAGCGCAGCGCGGTCTCGTGCACGTCGTCGTCGATCGCGACGTGCCAGACGTGCGCGACCTGGCGCTCGACGACCGTGAAGCCGGCGTCGGCGAGGAGGGCCTCGGCCGCCGCCTCGCCGGCGAGGGCAACGCGCGCCCGGCGGCGGGCGACCCGGCTGCGGCCGCGGGCGGCGAGCGCGCGCAGCGCGAGCACGACGAGGAGCACCGCCGCGGCGGTGGCGACGACGAGGACCACGTCGTGGGAGCCCACGGACACCGCGCGATCGTGTCAGGGCGGTCTGACCGCCAGGAATGAGGAAGCGGCGACCCGGGTTCTCGGGTCGTGGTACAGCACCGACCCATGCGGAACCTCCTCCTCGCCAGCGGTACGCTGGCCGCATTCCTGGCTGCCGCCTGCTCGGGCACGCCCAAGCCGACCCCCGTGACCACCACGACGACCGATCCATCACCGCCGGAGCCGGAGCCTGCGCCGCAGGTGTCGCCTCACGAGCAGGCGCGCGCCGACGTGCAGCGCCTGACGGCGCAGGCCAGCGCCGACACGCTGCTCGCCCCGTACGTGGGCCCCTACGGCGGCGTCCCGGCGTTCGACAAGGTGAAGGTCAGCGGCTTCCCGGCGGCGTTCGAGGTCGGGATCGCGCTGCTCCTGGCCGAGGTCCAGGTCATCGCCACCGATCCGGCGGCGCCCACGTTCGAGAACACGGTCGCGCGCCTCGAGGACGCCGGCCGGCACCTCGAGCGCGCCAACGCCTACTTCGGGGTCTGGACCTCGAACCTCAACAGCCCCGAGGTCCAGGCGATCGACAAGGAGTGGTCGCCGAAGATGGCGGCCGCCTTCGACGCGATCATCTTCAACGGCAAGCTCTTCGAGCGCATCGCCGCCGTCCACGCCGCGCGCGACGCCGCCGGCCTCTCCGCCGAGCAGAAGCGCCTGGTCGAGCTGCGCTACGAGCGCTTCGTCCGCGCCGGCGCCAGGCTCGACGAGGCCCAGAAGGCGCAGCTCGGCAAGATCAACCAGGAGCTCGCGCTCCAGTTCACCGAGTTCGGCAACAAGGTCCTGGCCGACGAGAACACCTGGATCGTCGTCGAGAACGAGGCCGAGCTCGCCGGCGTGCCCGCGTCGCTCAAGGCGTCGTACGCGGCGGCCGCCACCGAGCGGAAGCTCGACGGCAAGTGGGCGCTGGTCAACACCCGCTCCGTGGTCGACGCGTTCCTCGCGTCGGGCTCGAACCGCGCGCTGCGCGAGAAGGTGTGGAAGGCGTTCAAGAGCCGCGGCGACAACGGCAACGAGAACGACACCAACGCGACCATCGCGCGCATCGTGAAGCTGCGCGCCGAGCGCGCCGCGCTCCTGGGCTACGCCTCGCACGCGCACTGGCGCATGTCCGACAACACGATGGCCAAGGATCCGGAGAAGGCCAGCGAGCTGATGATGAAGGTCTGGCCCGCCGCCGCCGCCCGCGTCGGCGAGGAGGTGAAGGACATGCTGGTGGTGGCCAAGAAGGACAAGGTCACCACGATCGAGCCGTGGGACTACCTCTACTACCAGGAGAAGGTCCGCAAGAAGAAGTACGACCTCGACGCCGCCGAGCTCAAGCCGTACTTCGAGCTGAACAACATGGTGAACGCCGCCTTCTTCATGGCGGGCAAGCTCTACGACCTGCACTTCACCGAGATCACCGGTCAGGTCCCGGTCTTCCACCCCGACGTCCGCACCTGGGAGGTGAAGGACGGCCAGGGCAACTTCGTCGGCCTCTTCTACGGCGACAACTTCGCCCGCGCCGGCAAGCGCTCGGGCGCGTGGATGACCGACTACCGCGGCCACGACACGTTCACGGGCACGACGTTCCACACGATCGCGTCGAACAACAACAACTTCGTCAAGGCCGCGCCCGGCGAGCCGGTGCTCATCTCGCTCGACGACGCCGAGACCCTCTTCCACGAGTTCGGCCACGCGCTCCACTACCTGCTCTCCGACGTGAACTACCCGGGTCTGGCGACGACGCCGCGCGACTACGTCGAGTTCCCCTCGCAGGTGCACGAGATGTGGGTGCTGTCGCGCCCGGTGCTCGACAAGTTCGCGCGCCACTACAAGACCGGCAAGCCGATGCCCAAGGCGCTCCTCGACAAGGTCGAGCGCTCGAGCAAGTTCAACCAGGGGTACGGGACGGTCGAGTACCTGACCTCGGCCTTGGTCGACATGAAGCTCCACACCGACCCGAAGGGTGAGGTCGACGCCGACGCCTTCGAGCGCGAGACGATGGCCGCGATCGGCGCTCCGCCGCAGATCGCGATGCGCCACCGCCTGCCGCACTTCACGCACCTGTTCACCAGCGACGCGTACTCGGCCGGGTACTACAGCTACCTCTGGTCGGACGTGATGGCCGCCGACGCGATCGAGGCCTTCCAGGAGGCGGGTGACGTGTTCGATCCGACGATGGCCCGCAAGATGAAGGAGCACATCCTCGCGCCGGGCAACAACACCGATCGCGCCGAGGCGTACCGCCAGTTCCGCGGCCGCGACCCCGACGTGAAGGCGCTCATGAAGAAGCGCGGCTTCCCGGTCAAGTAGCGGCGCGCCGCTCGGCGAAGCGCTGGAAGGCGCGCGCCACCTTGTCGGCGTTGTCGTCGGCGAGGGTGTCCTTCGCCCACTGCGGGAGCCCGCGGCCGGCGCGCGCGGCCAGCGCGTAGTGCAGCCGGCAGCGCCCGCCGCCGAGGTCCTCGAGGCGGGCCTCGCCGACGATCTGGCGCTCGGGCTCGCGCTCGAGCGCGCCCGCCGTGGTCCACGAGACGCGGCGCTCGTCGTCGTCGTAGCGGTAGTCGAGCTCGTACTCGAGGCTGCCGGTCGACGGCATCCCGACGAAGGCGACGCGCACGGCGCGCCCGGCGGCGTCGCGCTCGATCACGTCGACCTGGGCGACGGCGGGGACCCACTCCGGCACGAGCCGGGGATCGGCGAGCAGCGTCCAGCAGCGTTCGACGTCGACGCCGATCTCGATGGTGGCCACGGGCACGCCACGAGGATATCGCCGTAGTAGGGTGCTGCGCGATGGCTCCCGGCTACTGGCTGATGAAGACCGAGCCCGACACGTTCAGCATCCACGACCTCGCCCGGGTCGGGACCGAGCCGTGGACGGGCGTGCGCAACTACACGGCGCGGAACTGGATGCGCGACGAGATGAAGGTCGGCGACCTCGTCCTCTTCTACCACTCGAGCTGCGAGCCCCCGGGCGTGGCCGGCCTCGCGCGCATCGCCCGCACCGGCGTCGTCGACGAGACCCAGTTCGAGCCGTCGAGCCCGTACTACGATCCGGGCGCGAAGCGCGAGGACCCACGCTGGATCTGCGTCGACGTCGCGTACGTGGAGACGCTGCCGCGGCTGGTCGCGCTCGAGGAGCTGCGCGCCAACCCGGCGCTCGCCGACATGCTGGTCCTGCGCCGCGGGATGCGCCTGAGCGTGCAGCCGGTCACCGCCGCCGACTACAAGGCGATCGTCGCCATGGCGAGGAAGAAGGCGCCGGGGGCGAGCGCGGGCGCTAGAAGCGCACGTACGGCGCCAGCGTCACGTCCAGCCCCCCGACCGCCGGGTCGAGCTGCCCCGACGAAGCGCGCGCGGTGATGATGTAGCCGGCGCTCACCTGCACGCCTGCGCGACGCGTGCCCAGGCGCCAGTCCATGCCGGCGCGCACGAAGGGGACCGAGTCGGTGTCGTCGACGCCGTGCACGGTGATCGTGCGGCGCGCGACGCCGACGTCGACGCGCGGCTCGGGGATGAACGGGCGCTGGAGCGCCCAGTGCACCTTGGCGACCAGCGCGAGGTTGGTCGTGCGGGTCCGGACGCGGTCGTTCCAGTCGATGCCCGCGGCGTGGTCGCCGGCCGCCGACGACACGGCGACGCCGACGTCGATGATCGGCGCGAGCAGGTACTCGAGCTCGCCCGCGACCTGCGTCATGACCGGCGAGCGCGCGCTGACCCAGCCGTACTCGAGGAGCTGCATCTTGCTCCCGGCGTCGTGGACGTCGAGGTTGCTGAAGCGCAGCCCGGCGCCGAGCGACAGGTGGAGGCGGCGCAGGGTCGGCCTCGGCGCCCCGGCAACCTCCCACGTCGTCGGCGTCACCGACATCGGGGGCGCGAGGTCGGGCTCGTAGGGCGACGGCGACGGCTCGGCCGGCTGAGCCGCGGCCGGCGCGGCCAGGGCCGCGAGGCCCCCGAGTACGGCGACGACGAGGAGCGATCTAGTAGCCAAGGGTGCCTCCCGAGACCATCACGCGGAGGTTGTCGACGTGGCACGGCGCGCGTGCGGCCAGGACCAGCGACGTGAAGCGCACGTCCGGCGGATCGCTGGGGGACCAAGGATCGTCGTCGTCGTCGGGCTGCGGGATGAACGCCGGCAGCGCCGGGAACATGAGCCTGGTGCGCGCGAAGCCCTGCTGCGGGGGACCCTCGAGCACCAGCCGCACGCCGACGCTCGCGTCCGGTGGGTCGCTCGCCGGCTCGAGCGCGAGCGACGGCCGGCCGCCGCAGTCGCCCGTGTACTCGATCCAGTTCCCGTCGGTGAAGCCGCCGCCGTACGGCGAATCGTTGCCCTCGAGCGCGCGCGTGATCGAGAGCGCGTGCGTCATGCTCGCGCCCGGCGCCAGCCACACCGCGTGCTCGCCGGGGTGGTTCGTGCTGACCACTGCGACCTCGCCCACGACCGTCCAGCTCGCGACCCCGTCCTCGAAGTCCTCCTCGAACTGGACCACGTCATCCTCGGCCTCGAGACATCCGCCGGAGGCCACGGCCAGGCACAGGAGCATCCGCTTCACGACCCGAACCGATTGCACCCCCCGCGCCAGCGCAAGTCTGCGACCTGCCTGGCCCCCACCTCCCCGAGCACGACACCGATGTCCGGAAACCGGGGCCGGCGGTAGAGTGGCGCGCCATGGTGCGTCGTGACGACGACGGAGGTCCCGCCGGTCAAGCCGGCGGCAATC
>ERZ761602.947-NODE-947-length-57083-cov-12.968121_pt1 | contig 57083 bp, 41 predicted proteins | sample MGYA00512165_ERZ761602 | MGnify/ENA primary metagenome ERZ761602 (study PRJEB28899, sample SAMN02445085) | bioreactor sludge metagenome | biome: EBPR sludge; isolation source: Thorneside wastewater treatment plant | place: Australia: Brisbane, Thorneside... | reverse complement strand
CGAAACACGCGATCAATCCTAAGCATACTGATTTGTTCATTTCTGGAGCTAACGTTAGGTCGCAGGCGACGGCGAAGCCGTTGCCTGCCGACTTTTGTTCGCGTTGGATTGTTCGAGGGGGTGTGCCATCGGTGAAGGAGGGCTCAGTGGGCGTACAATGCTGTCTTCTCGTCTCGAAAAATGCAATACCATCTGTCACGATCAAGCTCCCACTCAAACCCGGTGATGACATCAGATTCTCCGAGAGCCAGGCCGAACAGTGCCTTCATATTTGGTAGCATGTATCTAGCGTCTCCCGACTCAGCGAAACCGGTTCCACGAACAACGTTGCGTAGACTGGCGGCGTTCCCCCGGAGGATCCAGTAATGGGTCGTGTGGAGCACGGCATCCGTCATCTGGTGTCCATATTGCGTGGCGCTGACGCCTGAAGGTAACTCCCTTCCAGTTATCGCTGTGAAAGCTGCCGACGGGTTTGCGTAGCGAAATTGATCGATGACCGCACACGTAATGGCCCCGATGATCGGGAGAGCAGCCAATCCACAAAGGAGCCTGCCGGTGGCTGATCGTGGGAGACGTAAACGCATTTTTGTACGGAGAGAAGTTGGCGCGAACGTAGAGCGCCGGGGAGGGCTGCAAGCCCTTCCCTGTCGCGATTTGTTAGGTGCTTGGTTTTGTTGGCGATTGGTTTGGCCAGACCTTTTCATCGACGAGGGGAATGAGGTCTTCAACATAGTTGGAATCGAAGCCATATGGAGTACCTCCAATCGGGAGTTCCTGCGGATCAACCTCGACCTGGTAAAATTCAACCCCACCGGAATCGTCAGACGAGTATATTTTAAATAAGCTGTTACCTCCGTCGGAAAATTTGACAAGCACGACTTCGCCGTCATGGGCTTTCGCAAATCGTTCGAAATCTTTTGGGTCCATATTTTTCGACCTAACGCTTGAGGCATGGCGAGCTCGATCCGGGAGCGCGGGCTCAATGGGAGGATAATGATTCGAATCAGGGATGTCAATCAACTGGGAACGGGATCGGGCTTGTCCATCGCCGGCTTGTTGTGCCGGGATTTTGAAGTCCTCGTCGGCAGTTCTAGTTGCCTCGAATAAGTTTTAGATGCCGACTATCCGACGGGGCAAGTATGAGTGCACCGCAATTTTTGCAGTGGAGGGCGTGGGTGGATTTCCAGACGGAAAGGAACCGTATCCATTTCTTTCCTTTCCTACGACGAAATTTCAAAGATGGCCAAAGCATTCCGAATGGAGGAGGAATAAATCCCGGATCTACCACGGCTACAGCGTCCTCAAGATCGGCATCACAGATCGGGCAGATTTTCCCGTTTGTAGTGGATTCTTCCATCTCAAGCACAACAGTATTAGTAGTCCACTTCGCTCCCGATATCATTCTCCGCAATCTGCGCCGTGGACGACCATGATGAGATCCATTTCCGCCCGTCAGGTCAAGGGTTTTGATGGGTTCACCCTGCCGTTCGATCTTTCATATTTTGATTTGGCCGTCTGAAAGGTCCGCTTTCGCTGAAGATCGCGGGAATTTTCTTAAAATATCGGACGGTCAATTCTGGCGAATTTTCGGGAAAAGCGAAGGAGCATTTTTCCATTTGATTTCCCCCTCCGTTTTCGTAAAAGGAGTTTTTATGAACACGGAACAAACGAACATCAATACGTGGCGGGCTGACCTTCAGGCATCACGCGATCTCACTCGTTCTGAAAAGTCGGGATTCGAAATGATTCTGGGTTGGTATGAGAAGTGGCGCATGACCCGGGGTGCGATTCCCGGTCGGGAATCGGCTGCCTTGTTCTGGAAGGCACAAGTCCGCGCGAAACCCCGCGAGGTCTGGCAACTCGACCAGTGGGCGGAGGCGATACGGTGGTATCTGCAGTGGTTGACCTTTTGCGAAAAGAACGGTCGAAACGCGCTCTCTCTGGAGGAACGGGTCCGCCTCGCGGTCGATCGGGCCGGAGGACGGCGGGGCCTTGCTCTCCGCACCCGCCAAACTTATGCCGGCTGGGCCGGTCGCTACGCGCGGTGGGCGGGTGATGAAAGAACGGTGATGGACCCGGAGCGCGCCCGGATGTGGTTGAGCTGGCTGGTCACGGATCAGAAGGTCAGCTACGCCACTCAGAAGCAGGCCTTGAACGGGCTGGCGTTCTTTTTCAAGGATGTCTGCAAAAAAGAGGACGTGGATCTGCAGGTCAAATTCCGCAAAACTCCCAAACGTGTCCCCGTGGTCCTGAGCATACGGGAAGTTGCGGCGGTGTTGTCCAAGTTGCCTCCGACCTGCCGGCTTGCCGCCGAGATCCAGTATGGCGCGGGATTGCGTCTGACCGAGTTGCTGAATCTACGGATCAAAGACATTGATGTGGAGCGGAGACAGGTCACGATACGCGCCGGGAAAGGGGATCGCGACAGAGTCACCGTGCTACCGCAGTCGGTTGCCGCCCGGCTCGGCGCCTGGAAACTCCAGTTGCGGGAAATGCATGAGGCGGATCGCGCAGCCGGGTTTCCGGGGGTCGCCCTTCCCAAAGCACTGGCGCGCAAAATGCCAAAGGCGGGTGAGCGATGGGAATGGTTCTGGATTTTTCCGGCGCTGAACCTTTCGGTCGATCCGGAGTCGGGGATACGGCGTCGCCATCATCTCCACGACGAGTTTTACACCCGGGCACTGCGGGAAGCGGTACGCGCGGCTGGGATCGAAAAGCGGGTGAAGTCGCACGACCTCCGCCATTCGTTCGCCACCCATCTCCTCGAAGCGGGAACAGATATACGAACCTTGCAGGAATTGCTCGGGCACGCGGATGTGAAGACGACGGAGATCTACACGCACGTCGCGCAGAACCTCAGCGCTTGCGGCGTGCGAAGTCCTCTCGACCGGATCGAAGGCGACGAATCTCACCCCTTCCCCACCATCTCTCCCGCCTTCACAGGAACCGTCTCCGCCAGCCCGCCCTTTGGTTTGACCCGCCAGAACTTCGCAAGCGAAGCGCTCCAGTCGTCGAGAATCGCCTGACCCTTTCCGCGACCGGTGGCGGCGACGTGGGCTTCGATCAATCCTTTCAACTTCGTGGCGGAGGGTCCGTCTTCGGGGAGACGCACGATCTCGACCATCTCGTCGTTGAAGAGCTTCTCGAAGCGGCCCTCTTCGTCGTAGATGAAGGCCTCGCCACCGCTCATGCCGGCTCCGAAGTTTTTCCCGGTAGAGCCTAATACGACCACCGTTCCGTTTGTCATGTACTCGCAGCCGTGGTCTCCTATGCCCTCGACGACGGCGATGCCACCCGAGTTGCGCACGCAGAAGCGCTCGCCACCGCGTCCGTTCGCAAAGAGGCGTCCGCCCGAAGCGCCGTACATGACGGTGTTGCCGAGGATGGAGTTTTCCGCCGGATCAAAGCTGCGCCTGTCGACCGGCTTGATGCGGATCTCGCCTCCGGCCATGCCTTTGCCAACATAGTCGTTGGCCTCGCCGATGAGGGTGAGCCGGATCCCGCCGCAAAGGAAGGTGCCGAAGGACTGACCTGCGCTGCCGGTGAGGGTGATGTCGAGGGTGCCCTCCTTGAGCCCGTGGTCACCATGCAACCTCGCGACCGCTCCGGAGAGGCGGGTGCCGATGTTGCGATGGGTGTTTTTGACGGGGTAAGAGAGAGTAGCCGCTTCCTTCTTTTCGATTTTGTCGCCGAGGTCAGCGAGGATCTGATCATCGAGCGGCGGCTCTTTCTGGATGCCGTCGTTGCGATCCTGCAGGCAGATGCGGGGGAGGTCTTTCCCTGTCTGTTTGCCGACGTCGGCGAGGATGCGGCTGAGATCGATGAGGTTGGCCTTGGGATGATCGGCAAGCTTGCGCTGGCGCAGGTACTCGGGGCGGCCGATGAGGTCGTCGAGTTTTCTCACGCCGAGGGTGGCCATGTGCTGACGCACCTCTTCGGAGACGGCGTTGAAGAAGTTCACGACGTGATCGACTTCGCCTTTGAACTTGGCGCGGTATTTCGGATCCTGAGTCGCGACACCGACGGGGCAGTTGTTGAGGTGGCAGCGGCGCACGTAGACGCAGCCCATCGCGATGAGGGCGATGGTGCCGAAGTTGTATTCCTCAGCTCCGAGAATGGCGGCGTGGATGATGTCGAGACCCGAGCGGAGACCGCCATCGGTCCGCAGGGTGACCCGGTTGCGGAGGCCGTTGAGGAGAAGGACCTGCTGCGCCTCGGCGAGACCGAGCTCCCAGGGCAGGCCGGCGTGTTTGATCGAACTGATGGGCGAGGCTCCGGTGCCGCCGTCGTGTCCGGAGATGAGGATGATATCGGCCTTCGCCTTGGCGACCCCGGCGGCGACGGTGCCGACTCCGGTCTCGGCAACGAGTTTGACGGTGACCTTGGCGGTCGGGTTGATTTGCTTCAGATCGTGAATGAGCTGCGCGAGATCCTCGATCGAATAGATGTCGTGATGGGGCGGCGGGGAAATGAGGGTGACGCCCGGCTGGGTGTTGCGGAGCCGCGCGATGAGTCCGTTGACCTTGGACCCCGGCAACTGCCCGCCCTCGCCGGGCTTGGCTCCCTGTGCCATCTTGATTTCAATCTCCTCGGCGGACATGAGGTAGGCCGCGCTGACGCCGAAGCGCCCCGAGGCGACCTGCTTGATTTTGGAATTGCCCCAGTCTCCGTTGGCGTAGGGCTTGTAGCGGCGCGGGTCCTCGCCGCCCTCGCCGCTGTCGGATTTTCCTCCGATGCGGTTCATCGCGATGGCGAGGGTCTCGTGGGCTTCGGGACTGATCGCCCCGAGTGACATGGCGGCGGTCGTGAAACGACGACGCACGCTCTCGATGGGCTCGACCTCATCGAGGGGGATGGGGCCTTGCTCATTGGGAACCAGTTCGAAGAGGTCGTGGAGGGCATGCGGCTGATTGAGCTTCAGCTCTTCGAGGTATTTCTCGTAGTCTTCCGGCTTGTTGCTCTTCACGAAGGTGTGGAAATTTTTGATCACCCCGCCACTGACGGCGTGGACCTCCCCGTCGCGACGGAAGCGGAAAAAGCCGGGGTCCCCGAGATCGAGCTCGCCTTTCTCATTCGGGACCGCATTGCGGAAAGCGGCGGTGTGGCGGGCGATGCTCTCGGCGGCGATTTCGTAAAAGCCGACCCCGGCGATCTGTGAGGGGGTCCCCGCAAAACATCGTTTGATGACCGGTTGGGAGATACCGACGGCTTCGAAGATCTGAGCACCCTGATAGCTGTTGAGGACGGAGATGCCCATCTTCGACATGATCTTGAGGATGCCTTTCTCAAGGGATTGATGGTACTTTGTCAGGGCCTTCTCGATGGAGATGCCGTCGAATTTTCCCTTCGCGTTTTTCTCGACCAGTTCGCGGACGGTCTCGTGGGCGAGCCAGGGGCAGACCGCGGTCGCGCCGAAGCCGATGAGGCAGGCCATGTGATGGGTGTCTCGCGCCTCGGCGGTATCGACGATGAGGCTGGTGTGCATGCGCTTCTTTACCTGACTGAGGTAGTGATGCACCGCGCCGACAGCGATGAGGGAGGGAATGCCGACGCGCTCGTGATTAATGGAACGATCCGAGAGGACGAGGAGTTTCGCCCCGTTGTGCACCGCTGCTTCGGCCTTTTCACAGAGGTCCTGCAGGGCGTCACTGAGTCCGTCGGGTCCGCTCAGGAGCGGCCAGGTCATGTCGATGGTGCGGGCGGGGAGGAGATCGTGTGCCTTGAGTGCTTCGAGCTGGTGGGTGAAGAGCAGGGGCGAGGGCAGATGCACGACCCGCGCATGTTCGGGATCCTCCACGAGAATGTTGCGCTCGGGTCCGAGATCCGCTTCGAGGGACATCACGAGATACTCGCGGATGGGATCGATGGGCGGGTTCGTGACCTGGGCGAAGAGCTGCTTAAAGTAGGTAAAGAGCACCTTCGGCTGTCGTGACAAAACCGGGAGCGCGGCATCGTCTCCCATCGAGTAGATCGCCTCCTGTCCGGTCGCGGCCATGGGAGTGAAGATCATGTCGAGCTCCTCCTGATTGAGGCCGTTGGCGACTTGGAGCTGGGAAAGAGTCAGGGGATCATGAGGCGCATCGGCTTCGGCGCGTGGGGCGGGATCAACCACCTCGGAGAGACGAATTTGATTCTCTTTGAGCCATTTGCCATAGGGCTGCTGCGCGGCGAGTTGTTCTTTGACCTCATTATTAAATATCACCTCACCCTTGATCGTATCGATCACGATCATTTCGCCGGGAGCGAGACGGCCCTTCTTCGCGATCATGTCGTCAGGGAGAAAACAGGTCCCGACTTCGGAACCGAGTGAGAAAATCCCGTCGGTCGTGATTTTGTAACGGGCGGGGCGCAGTCCGTTGCGGTCGAGGCAGGCGGCGACGGTGCGTCCGTCGGAAAACGCGAGCGCGGCCGGTCCGTCCCAGGGTTCGCTGAAGCAACTGTGATAGCGATAAAAATCCTCGACCGCCTCGCTGGTGAAGGGGTCGATCTTCCACGCCGGCGGCACGAGCATGGACATCGCGTGCGGCACGGAGCGACCCGAGAGGACGAGCAACTCCAGTGCCGAGTCGAGGCTGGCCGAGTCGGAGCCGTGCGGATCGAGGGCGTTGTGGAGGAACTTCAGGTCTTCGCCCCAGATCTCGCTCTGGAACTGACCGATGCGGGCGCGGAACCAGTTGCGATTGCCCCGCACCGTATTGATTTCCCCATTGTGGCAGAGCATGCGGAAGGGCTGGGCGAGCGCCCAGGTCGGGAAGGTATTCGTGGAAAAGCGCTGGTGATAGAGGCAGACCGCGGTTTCGAAGTCCTCGTTGACGAGGTCGAGATAAAATTCCTCCACGGTCGAGGCGACCATGAAGCCCTTGTAGTTGATGAGACGGCTGCTCAGCGAGGGAATATAAAAGCCCCGGATCAATTCGGTGTTGGCGAGGTCCTCGATCTCGCGGCGTCCAAGGTAGAGCTGTCGCTCGAAGGCCTCGTCGTCGAGCCCGGCGGGGCGGGTGAGGAGGAGATGGAGGATGACGGGCATCGTGTCGAGCGCGAGCTGCCCGAGAGCGTCGGGGTTCACGGGGACCTCGCGCCATCCGAAAATACCGAAACCGCGGCGGCGCAGCACTCCCTCGGCGATGGTCTTTGCCTTGACCTGATCGTCGCTGCGGTCGGCGGGGAGGAAAAAGACCCCCACGGCGAGGTCGGTGTCCGATTCGAGGGTCCCTCCCAGTTCGGCGATGGCAGGTCGGAGAATTTTGTAGGGGATATGTGTCATGACCCCGGCTCCGTCGCCCGTTTTGCCATCAGAGTTGACCGCGCCGCGATGGGTCACATTCGAAACCGAGTCGAGCCCGAGGCGCAGGACCCGGTAGCTGCGTTCCCCTTTAATATGAGCGACGACACCGACGCCGCACGAATCACGCTCAAGTTCGGGAAGGTGAAGGCTGTTCGCGGTTTCGGGGTATTTCAGGTATTTGCTCATGACTGGGGGGTGCGACGGGGAGGGTCGGATAGCCTCAGGACATGCCCTCCCTCGGGTCCTTGTGGTCAGTATTCGTGCCAATATGAGGGACAAAATCGGCACCTCCGGGAAATGGCGGGAAGCCATGCTAAAGGGGAAGAGTCCCCTCGATTTTGTCCTAAACTCCCGAAATAAGTACCCGCCGTGGGAATACTTCGTGCTGAAAACATCGTATAATCCGGCGGATAACCTCGAATTTTCGGAATTTTAAGACTCCTTTTAGTCAAATTCAGAGCTTACCTGCTATTTTGAATATTGGATTTTTTGAAACTTCCGATACTGTTGCCCCCCCGGTGCCGGTTCCGGGGTTCTGATTTTATTTTCTCAACTACTCCACGCTACCGAATTCCATGTCCGTATCGAAGACCTCTCCGCTTGGCTGGCCCGCACCTCAGGGCCTCTGGGATCCTTCGCATGAGAAAGACGCCTGCGGCGTCGGCTTTATTGCTCATCTTAAAGGGAAACGGTCGCATGACATCGTCCTCAAGACCTTGACGATGAACGAGAACATGGACCACCGCGGTGCGAGCGGGTCCGATCCGGCGACAGGCGACGGGGCGGGGATGCTCGTGCAGATCCCCGACAAATTCCTCCGCAAGGAAATGGCGAAAAAGGGCATTACCCTTCCGCCCGAGGGCGATTACGGTGCCGGTCTTGTCTTTCTTTCTCCCGAGCCGAGCGAGAGTGATGTCGCAAAGCGAGTCTTTGAACATGTCATCCACGAAGAAGGCCAGGAGTTCATCGGCTGGCGCCACGTCCCCGTGAAGAGCGGTATCCTCGGCAAGACCTCGGGTCGCTACGAGCCGGCCATTTTCCAGCTTTTTGTCGGCAAGGATCCCGCGATCACCGATCCGAACGAATTCGAGCGCAAGCTCTACATCATCCGTCGCCGTGTCGCCTACGCGATCCGCAACAACGAGCTGCCCAACGGATACACCGATGTCCACGGGAACAAATCGAGCTCCTTCCCCGGAGCTTCCTATCTCTATATTCCCAACCTCTCGTCGCAGACGATGGTTTACAAGGGCATGCTCACGCCCTGCCAGCTCGCGGAGTATTTCCCCGATTTCCATGACCCGGATTTCGAGTCGGCCCTCGCGCTGATGCACACCCGTTTCTCGACCAACACCTTCCCGAGCTGGTCCCGTGCCCATCCCAACCGTTTCATCGCTCACAACGGTGAAATTAACACGGTCATGGGTAACGCGAACTTCATGAAGGCCCGTCAGGCCCTTTGTCAGAGCGAGACCTACGGTGAGGATATTTCCCGTGTCTTCCCCGTCATCAATGAGGACGGATCGGACTCGGCTCGATTTGACAACGCACTGGAGTTCATGCACTTCGGTGGATACGACCTCGTCCACGCGATGATGATGATGATCCCCGAGCCGTGGGAGCGCCACACCACGATGAACGAGGACAAGAAGGCGTTCTATGAATTCCACGCCTGCCTGATGGAGCCCTGGGATGGTCCGGCCTCGATCACTTTCTCCGACGGTCAAATGATCGGCGCGGTCCTCGACCGCAATGGTTTGCGCCCGAGCCGCTACTACGTGACTGAGGACGACCTCGTCATCATGGCCTCGGAAGTCGGCGTGGTGCCTGACATCGACCCGCTCACGGTCGTTGAAAAAGGCCGTCTCCGCCCCGGTCGTATGTTCCTTGTGGACATGAAAGAGGGCCGAATCGTCCCCGACGAAGAGGTGAAGAAGCGCGTCTATTCCGCGAAGCCCTACAAGCAGTGGCTCGCCGACAACCGCGTTTTCCTTAAAGACCTGCCCGAAGCGAAGGCCCCCAAGACCGTCGAGGAGGACCGCATCCTCGAGCGTCAGATCGCCTTTGGATACACCTACGAGGATCTCCGCATGCTTCTCGGCCCCACCGCCTCCACCGGCGTCCAGCCGATCGGCTCGATGGGCAACGACACGCCTCTGGCCGTTCTCTCGGAAAAGCCGAAGCATCTCTATCAGTACTTCAAGCAGATCTTCGCCCAGGTCACGAACCCGGCGCTCGATTGTATCCGTGAGGAGTTGGTCACCGCGACCGAGACGTTCCTCGGCTCCGAAGGCAATCTCCTGCAGCCCGGGCCGAAGAGCTGCCGCATGATTCGCCTCGATCACCCGATCCTGGACAACAAGCAACTGGCGAAGCTGCGCGAGGTTTCCCTCGACGGCTTCAAAGCCATCACCCTCGATGCGCTTTTCCCGGCCGATCAGGGTGGTGAGGGGCTCGATGCCGCGTTTGACGCTCTTTGTGCCAAGGCCGACAAGGCCATCGAAGAGGGCTTCAACCTGCTCATCATTTCCGACCGCAACATCGACGCGAAGAACGCGGCGATGCCGACGCTGCTTGTCATGGGTGGCCTGCACCACTACCTCGTGCGTGCCGGCTCCAGGACGAAGGTCTCCATCATTCTGGAAACGGGTGAGGCCCGCGAGGTTCATCATTTCTCGACCCTGATCGGGTATGGAGCTGATGCGATCAATCCCTACATGGCCTTCGACTCGATCCATCGCATGATCGCCGAGAACATGCTGGAGATTGACTTCGACAAAGCGGTCTACAACTTCCTCAAGGGATCGATCAAAGGCGTCGTCAAGACGATGGCGAAGATGGGGATCTCCACCGTCGCGTCGTATCGTGGCGCGCAGATTTTCGAGACGATCGGACTCGGAACGGAGCTTGTGGAAAAATACTTCTGCGGAACCTCAAGCCGTTGTGAAGGATCGGACATCGAGCAGGTCGCCGAGGAGGCTCTCATCCGCCATCGCGAGGCTTTCCCCGACCGTCACATCGACGCCGAAGACCGCGCCCTCGATTCAGGAGGTGTCTTTCAGTGGCGCAGCGACGGAGAGTTCCACCTCTTCAATCCCGAGACCATCCACCTCCTCCAGAAGGCGGTGCGCACCGGCAGCTACGAGGTCTACAAGCAGTATGCGAAGAAGATCAACGATCAGAGCGAGAATCTCTCGACCCTGCGTGGTCTCATGAAATTCCGCGGCAGCCGCACTCCCGTTCCTATCGAGGAAGTCGAGACGATCGAGACGATCATGAAGCGCTTCAAGACGGGGGCGATGTCCTACGGCTCGATCTCGCAGGAGGCTCATGAGACCCTCGCCATTGCCATGAACCGCATCGGCGGCAAGTCGAACACGGGAGAAGGAGGCGAGGATCCGGAACGCTTCAAGCCAATGGCCAACGGAGACAGCAAGCGCTCCGCCATCAAGCAGGTCGCCTCGGGACGTTTCGGGGTCACCAGCGAATACCTTGTTAATGCCGACGAGATTCAGATCAAGATTTCGCAGGGGGCCAAACCCGGCGAAGGCGGCGAGCTGCCCGGTTCCAAGGTCTACCCCTGGATCGCGAAGGTTCGTCACTCCACCCCCGGCGTGGGACTCGTGTCTCCCCCTCCGCACCACGACATTTATTCGATCGAGGATCTCGCCGAGCTCATTCACGATTTGAAAAACGCCAACCCGCGTGCCCGCATCAACGTGAAGCTCGTCGCCGAAGTCGGCGTCGGTACGATTGCGGCCGGTGTCGCAAAGGCACATGCCGATGTCATCCTTATCGCCGGACACGACGGCGGCACGGGAGCTTCTCCGACCTCGTCGATCTACAATGCCGGAGCTCCCTGGGAGCTCGGTCTCGCCGAGACGAATCAGATTCTCCTTCTCAATGACCTCCGCAGCCGCGTTGTTCTCGAGACGGACGGACAGCTCAAGACGGGACGTGACGTCGCCGTGGCCGTCCTCCTCGGTGCCGAGGAGTATGGATTCGCGACCGCACCGCTCATCTCCGTGGGCTGTCTCATGATGCGTGTCTGCCAGAAGAACACCTGCCCCGTGGGTGTGGCGACACAGGATCCGACTTTACGCAAAAACTTCACCGGCAAGCCCGAGCATGTGGTCAATTTCATGACCTTCATCGCCACCGAGTTGCGCGAGATCATGGCTGAGTGCGGTTTCCGCACCATCAGCGAAATGGTCGGCCATGTGGAGTGCCTCGACACGAACGAGGCGACCGCTCACTGGAAGGCGAAGGGGGTTGATCTCACGACCATCTTCCACAAACCCGACGTTGGAGACGACGTGGGCACCTATTGCCAGAAGGCGCAGGACCACGGCCTCGACAGGGCGCTCGACAACACGGATCTGCTCAGGATCTGCGAACCCGCGATCAAGCGAGGAGAGAAAGTCTACGCCGAGCTTCCCATCATCAACGTCAACCGCGTCGTCGGCACCATCACTGGCAGCGAGGTGACCCGTCACCATGGCGGAGCGGGCCTCCCCGAGGACACCATCCATCTCAAGTTCAAGGGCAGCGCGGGCCAGTCACTCGGAGCGTTCACGCCGAACGGCATGACTTTCGAGCTCGAAGGAGACGCCAACGACTACGTCGGCAAAGGTCTCTCCGGCGGCAAGATCATCATCTACCCGCCCAAAGGGTCGAAGTTCAAAGCCGAGGAGAACATCCTCATCGGCAACGTTGCTTTCTATGGCGCGACCACCGGGACGGCCTACATCAACGGCATCGCCGGCGAGCGTTTCTGTGTGCGTAACTCGGGTGTGAACACCGTTGTCGAGGGCGTCGGTGACCACGGTTGTGAATACATGACCGGAGGCCAGGTCATCGTTCTCGGTGAGACCGGACGTAACTTCGCTGCGGGCATGTCCGGCGGCATTGCCTACGTCTACGACATCGACGGTCAGTTCGAGAACCGGCTCAATCGCGAGATGGTGAATCTTTACCGTCTCATCGAGTGTGTCGACGCCGACATCGCCACCGTCAAAGCCGAGATCGAGAAACACGTCGAGCTGACCGGGTCCGCCCGCGGCAAGGCCATTCTCTCGAACTGGAATGCGGAGCTGCCGAAGTTCTTCAAGGTCTTCCCGCGTGACTACGAGCGCATGCTCGAGTGTTTCCGCAAAGTCGAAGAGCAGGGTCTTTCCGGCGACGAGGCTGCCATGGCCGCCTTCGAGGAAAACATGCGTGATCTCTCCCGCGTCGGGGGCAACTGATCCCGGTCGATCTCAACATTTCATCGTTCAACATTTCATTTTTCAAATCTCATGGGCAAACCAACCGGATTCATGGAAATCGATCGCAAGACCGATTCCGAAATCGACCCGATCGAACGTCTTAAGAACTGGAAGGAATTCAAGATCCACGGCGACGACAAGGAACGCCGCGCCCAGGGCGCACGCTGTATGGATTGCGGCACTCCCTTCTGCCACACCGGACACATTGTCTCGGGCATGGCGAGCGGGTGCCCCGTCAACAATCTCATTCCCGAGTGGAATGACCTCGTCTTCCGCGGTCGCTGGCGCGAGGCCCTCGAGCGTCTCCACAAGACAAACAACTTCCCCGAGTTCACCGGCCGGGTTTGTCCCGCTCCCTGTGAGGGATCCTGCGTCCTCGGTGTGATCGAGCCGCCCGTGACGATCAAGAACAACGAGTGCGCCATCATCGACAAAGGATGGGAGGAAGGCTGGGTTGTTCCCCGTCTTCCCGAAAAACGCACCGGCAAAAAGGTCGCCGTCGTTGGATCCGGCCCTGCCGGACTTGCCTGCGCCGATCAGCTCAACCAGGCCGGCCACAACGTCACAGTCTTTGAACGGGCTGACCGCATTGGCGGACTGCTCATGTACGGCATTCCGAACATGAAGCTCGACAAGGAGGAAGTCGTGCAACGCCGTGTCGATCTGATGGCCGCCGAGGGAGTTGTCTTCAAGACCGGTATTCACATCGGCAAAGACGACGAGTGGACCGCCGAAAAATTGCGCCAGGATTTCGACGCCATCGTGCTCTGCTGTGGCGCGACGCTCGGACGCGACCTCGTCGCCGAGGGACGTGATGCGAAGGGTATCCATCTCGCGATGGAGTTCCTCACTGCCAATACCCGCTATCAGCTCGACCATTCCTTTGACGGCACCATTCCCGCCCTCAATGCGAAGGGCAAGGATGTCGTCGTCATCGGCGGTGGTGACACCGGGACCGACTGCGTCGGCACGAGTCTGCGTCACGGTTGCAAGAGTGTCATCCAGCTCGAGATCATGCCCATGCCGCCGATGGAGCGCGCCGCGAACAACCCCTGGCCCGAGTGGCCCAAGGTTTACAAGATGGACTACGGTCAGGAGGAAGCCGCCGCTGTCCAGGGCGCCGACCCGCGTCAGTATCTCGTCAACACGAAGCAGTTTCTCAAAGACGCCGAGGGTAACCTCACCGGACTCGAGATCTGCGATATCAATTGGGTCAACGATAACGGCCGTTTCTCGCCGATCGAGGTCGAAGGTTCCGCCCGCGTCATCCCCGCCCAGCTTGTCCTCCTCGCGATGGGTTTCATGGGACCCGAGCAGGCCATCGTCGAGCAGTTCGCTCTCGAGACCGATGCCCGTTCCAACGTCAAAGCCGATCACGGCAAGTTCACGACCAATCTCCCCGGTGTCTTTGCCGCGGGTGATATGAGAAGGGGACAGTCGCTCGTGGTTTGGGCGATCAATGAGGGACGCGGCGCCGCAAGGGAGTGTGACAAGTACCTGATGGGTGTGACGAACTTGCCTTGAGGGGTGAGGTGGTTACCGCTCAGGGTGACCCGGCAGCGTTGACGATTCGGAATCGCTTTTTCCTTTTAAACGTTTCTCAGTCAGGGTAAAACCCGATTGAGAAACGCGGTGGGTGGATTACGCCGGCAAGGGAGGCCTTTGACCCTGATATCCCCCTGTGTGGCATAACTGCTATGGCGCACAGAGGTATGATTATACAGTTATGTGAAAAAATGAACTCGCTCCAAAATGCCGACTGTATCTGATTGGGACGAGGATTACATCAAACAGCTCCCCCGCGGCGAAATTGATTGGATCGAATTCAAAGGACGGCGCGGCTTGGATTTCTCGCTGCCGTCGATCGATGAAAGCAAGGTTCTCGAGAATCTCTCGATTCAGATTTCAGCGATGGCGAACTCCGGTGGAGGGACAATCATTTATGGAATGACTGATCCGACTGATTTGTCAGAGCGCCAAGTTGATGACGGTGGTGTTTCGCTTAGCCTCAAGGGTCGAAACACCAAGGAATGGCTCGAGGACGTTATTCCTAATCTGGTCGAGTTCCCATTAAGTCGTTTCAGTGTGTATGCTTTGACGAAAGACTCTGGTTCCCCTGGATCTGCAGAGGGCCGAGGTCTTATCATGATTAATGTGAACGACAGCTCACACGCCCCACATCAGGCACGCGATGGGAAATACTATGTGCGAGTGGGAGGAAAGGCCCGCCCAGCGGGGCACCGGATTGTTTCCGATATATTCAATCGAGGAAGCCACGCAGAGTTTGAGGTGGAGTTTTCCGTCTATTCGGAAACCTGGATCCCCAAAGATCCATTAGGAATGCCCGGGTTGATGGGGCGAGAGACGTCTCCACGAAGATCTGTTAAACTTGTCCTCACGGCAACGAACAATGGGGCGGTATTCGCACAGTTTGCAAGGATCTTTGTATCGATTCCAGAGCGATTTGTCAGTAAGGATAATCGGAACGAAGACAATGCGGTTGAAATCGATGGAATGAAGTATTTCGAATTTGGAGAGACCAATCAGAGACGTGATGTTGTAGGTTACAATATGGGATACCCGAAGTATGGGAGTTCTTGGTTTGATCCCCTACTTCCAGGATTGTCTCGCTCATGGGAATTCTCTCTTCATCCCGGATTACGCCCTGACCGCATCGGAGATGAACTCGTGCATTGGTCCATCCATGCCGATAGTGCCCCCGCTGCCGAAGGAAAGGCAGAGTTTAGAAGTCTCTCGTTCGAAGTGCGGGACATACACGAAATCACATAACAATGGGTCGGAGTCAAGCAGCTCACAGCTGCTGACTCGCCCCTGACGTTAGCGAAACAATGATAGCTGACTCGACTGCGCTTGGCCTAGACGCGACATGGTGGACTGCACTTGCAGCAATCGTTGCACTCGTTCTCGGGCTCTGGGGGATCTTTGGTCCTCCGATTGTTCGGTGGATCAAGCAGCCGAAGCTTAAATTAGTGTTCTCCGAACTGACTGAGCATAGCGAGTTACTAGACGATATTTACCATCTTCGTGTTCCTGTTGCGAATGCCGACGGCAAGTCTCCCGCAACTGATGTGGAAGTATTTCTCCTTACGATCGTTCAAGAGCATGTGAAAGATCCAATCCAGTTGCCCACATACCTCCCAATTCGTGTGGTTTGGGCTCATGGGGGACAGCCAGTGAGCGATAGGATCGCTGGGGGCACCCAGCGGCTGCTGGATCTTGGGCATCTGACATTCACGATCAATTCTACCACTGGCTACGAAGAAGCGATATCCGCACGAATTGAAGAGGCGAACCCAGCGCTCCTTGGTTTCAACCTGGAGATCATCCCAACATCTGGAAGAATCGGACTGCCTGTAGGCACCTACACTCTGAAGTTTTTGATTTCGAGTTCTGAATCCACGTTTCGACAGAGCTTCGTTGTCACGGTTCGCAACCGCCGTCTCCAGGACGGCGAACGCCTAGGGGACTACCTTCACATTAACCAACTTCAGGATGAAGAGTGAAGGGCCACGTTGACGAGTAATTTCAAAACTTGATCGTTTTCAACGTAGTATCCGATATCCCGTGCCCTTCTCTCCCTCTTGCAATTCCCCTATTCTCACTTTTCCTCTGGGGCACAACTCCCGTGATGCCATCCCCTCAACCCGAGTCCACCCAACCCCGCCTCAAACTCACGCTTCGTCCCGTCGCGGAGACTCTCGTCCGCGGTGGGCATCCGTGGGTTTATTCTGAAAGCATCCGCGATCAGAACCGCGAAGGCGAGTCGGGCGAACTGGCGGTCATCTACGATCGCAAGGACAAATTCCTCGCCCTGGGTTTCTACGATCCTGATTCCCCTCTCCGCGTTCGCATTCTCCACGTCGGCAAACCCGTCACGATCAATGAGGACTGGTGGAGGGCCCGGCTCGTCGCCACCGTCGAGCGTCGAAACGGAGTCGCAGATAAGTTGACCAACGGACTTCGGCTCATCAACGGGGAAAGTGACGGATGGCCCGGTCTGGTCCTCGACCAGTACGATGGCACCCTCGTGCTGAAGCTCTACACCTCGCCCTGGCTGGCGCGTCTTCCGGCCTTGCTGGAAATGATGATTTCCACCCTGAACCCCGAGCGGCTCGTCCTCCGCCTGAGCCGGAACCTGGAGACGAAGGCGGCTGAGCAGGGTGGATGGAAGGACGGAGCGATTCTCTATGGTCCTCCGCTCGAGGGAGTAGTCACTTTCCTGGAGTCGGGCCTTCGATTCGAGGCTGACGTCCTGCGCGGGCAAAAAACCGGCTTCTTCCTCGATCAGAGGGAGAATCGGCGCCGGGTCGAAACCCTTGCGTCCGGTGCCGAGGTACTGAACGCCTTCAGCTTTACCGGTGGCTTTTCCCTCTATGCCGCCCGCGGCGGAGCCAGGGAGGTCACCGATCTCGACATCAGTGCGCATGCCCTTGCTGCCGCAGAGCGGAACTTCGAGCTTAATCTCGCTGATCCGCGTGTGGCCGCGTGCAAACATCGCATCATCCAGTCAGATGCCTTTGAGTGGCTCGCGAATGCCGATCCCGCACAATATGATCTTGTCATCATGGACCCGCCCTCACTCGCGAAGCGGGAGAGCGAACGAAGTGGCGCCATTCAGGCCTACACAAGACTGAACACTATCGGAATCCGTCTTCTCCGCCCGGGTGGAACCCTCGTCGCCGCCTCCTGCTCGGCTCATGTCAGCACGGAGGAGTTTTTTGGTGCAGTTCGGTCCGCCGCCCGGAGCGCTGGTCGGCGAATGACGGAACTGGGCACGGCCCTCCACGCGATCGATCATCCCGCGACTTTCCCCGAGGCGCAGTATTTGAAATGCCTTTTTCTGAAGTTTGATTGAAAGCGGTTAGCGGTTAGCGGTTAGCGAACGAAGAACGAAGAACGAAGAACGAAGAACACAACGTTTACGTGTGATAGCTTTTCTCCCAACACGGTCAGTGCCCTGGATTAACCCTCTTTTGTTTCGATGAATCCCCTTCGACCTCAGCGAATCTTCCGTTCGATGAGGATTTCTTATCTGCTGATTTCTCTGTTCGTTACCGCTTCCGGGCGGGCCGAAAAGGAAGTTGTGGTCCTTGCGCCCGATTCCCCGATTCTCTCGAACGAAAAGGTGCCCTTCCTTCATGAGGTCATCAGCGAACATCATCTCAGCGGAGATGGTCTCGAATTGAATCCGGTTTCAGGTCCGTATGAGTGGACTAAAATCGGACCGACCGAGGAACCGTTTCAATTGAAGGTCGGAGTGGATTCCGCCCAGTTTGAACACGCGACCCTTTCGGCGTGGAACTGGAACAATCACCTCGTGGGGCAGTGGCGCATCGAGGCGGGAGAGCCGGAAACGATCGCCATCCAAATCAAGGCGCTCGGAACCTACCTGCTCACCCTCGACGGTTGGAGGGAGGGTGCCTGCCAGAAACGTCTCATTCGCAATCTTGCCGTGACCCGGGATCTCAACGAGGCCCGCGCGACCTGGAAGGTGGATGAGTTCTTTCTCGGTATCTGTGCCTTTCCGGGTCGCTACCACTGGACTCCCGGGGGTAAACCAGCTCTACCCGAAGGCCTGACAGAACAACTAGCCCGTGATCGTGAGGCGGATCTGATTGCCCGTCTCGGACTTCAGGTCGTTCGAACGGATGAATCCCTCGAGATGGGGAGAAGAAAAAACGCGCGGGGGGAAGAGGAATACTATTTCGACTTCGACCGCATGGATGCGGCGTTGGCATCGTACACCTCGCGAGGTTTTCAACTCGCCCTCCAGACGATGAATGCGGCGGACTGGGCGGTTCTGCCGTCCTATGCCGATCAGGGGAAAAACCGCTGGCGATATCCTCATCAGGAAAAGCCCCAGCGTGCCTACCTCGCGGCCCTCGTGGAGCGCTATCGCGACCAGTCGCGCTTCGTGCAGATCTCGAATGAGCCCGATCAGATCGGCTACTGGTCGGGAACGAACGAGGAGTTTGTCACCCAGTTCACTTTCTCTCAGAATGAGATCCGTCGGGTCGCCCCCGGGCTTCCGATCACCAACGGAGGTTATTCGCTCGTGGATGAGGCGAAGTGTGCCACCTTCATTGATCGACTCCATGGACTCGTCGATCTCCCCGCCTACAACGCGCACGGAAATCTCGAGGACTACAAGCGCAGCTTTGCAACGATGAAACGGCTCCAGGCGGCGGCAGGTGACGCGGCGACCGGGTGGATCAACACCGAGACCGGATACAGCGCGTGGAGGCTCGAACAGGAACGAAGGCAGGCGCAGATCGATGCCCAGAAGGTGCTATACTCCTGGGCGAATGGTCACGCCGGAGTGCTGCTCTTTTGTTCGCGGATGACCCGCGGCCCCGGTCGGGACGGCCCGCCTGATTTCGGGCTGCTCGACTACCAGTATTGCCCGCGATTTGTTTACGGCTCCATTGCCGCCCTGACGGGGACCCTGACAAAGTCCTCATTCCGCGAAACGCTGGTTGAGTCGAAGGACATTCATCTTTACGTGTTTGAGCGGGGCGAAGACCTCATTGTCGCCGGTTTCACCCTCGGTGAAGAGGCGGCAACTGCCGTGATCGAGAGCGATGCAAAAGAAGTGATTGCTGTCGATGAGATGGGCAATGAAGGGGATCCCTCCGCCGGGGGCGGGCTCAATCTCACGCTCGACGCCTACCCGCGCTATTGGGTGCTGCGAGGGGCGACCCGTGTGGGGATGCGGTGAATCACGAATATTAAGAGCGTTAAGAGCGCGTAAGGAAAGCAAGCGCAGTCAAAAAGGAGCGCGGGCACTCTTGCCCGCGTCAGAGCAACAAGCCGTGGAAGCGAGACCGTTGCTTCCGGAGGCGGGCAAGAGTGCCCGCGCTCCTTTTAGACCTTCCGCAAACCGCTCCTACTTACGGGCACCGCCCCCGTCCTCACGCCTGAAACCGATACCCGAACTCACGAATCGTCTCGATGTGGTGCGGACGTGCCTGGTCAATCTCGATCTTTTTCCTGAGGGTGGTGACAAAACGATCGATGGACCGGTTTGTAACCCGGGAGTCGTAACCCCAGACTTCGTTCATGATGTCATCCCGGCTCAAAGCGCGGCCGGTGTGGCTGACAAAACACGCAAGCAGGGCATACTCGGTCGGTGATAGCTCCACGGCGTCTCCGGTCCGTTTTGTGAGACGATGGGACTTGGGGTCGAAAACAAACTCTCCAAACCGGATGCTGCTCTCGTCATCGCCCTCAACTCCTTTGGTGTGTATGTCAGAGCGCCGCAGCACCGCCTCGACGCGGGCGAGCAGTTCGCGAATGCCAAAGGGCTTGCGGATATAGTCGTCAGCCCCCAGTCCAAGGCCGAGGAGTGCATCGCTTTCCTCGCACTTGGCGGTGACAAAGAGGATAGCCATGGCGAAGCTTTCCTGTCTCAGGTAACGGCAGATCTCATAGCCGTTGATGCGCGGCAGCATCACATCAAGGATGACGAGATCGATTTTCAATTTCCGGGCTTTTTCCAGGCCCCGTTCCCCGTCGCTCGCGCTTTCGACGTGGTATCCTCTGGCGGCAAAGTTATCCGATACCCCGCGCAGGAGGGCGGGATCGTCTTCAACGATGAGAATGCGTGAAGTTTTCATGTTTTGTCAGGGTTTTGCCAAACTGATCACAGGGAAAACGCGGAGTGCCTCGACCTCGTCGTTGGTCTGCCGGGTTGGTTCTGCCCCGGGTAAGAGGACAACAAACCGGCAGCCTCCTCCGGGGTTCTCCTTCAAGAGTATTTGGCCGCCCATCTTGCGGACGAGGTGGCGACAGATCGAGAGCCCCAGTCCGACTCCTGACCCGCTTCCCGCGAGTCGTCCATCCACTCTGAAATACTGCTGGAAGACGGCCCGGCGATACTCCGCGGCGATGCCGGGACCCGAGTCGCTCACGCTCAATCGCACGTCCTTTCCCTCCTCCCCGCCAGACGCCGATACCCGGATCCTGGAGATGCCGTCGGATGACTTTCCGTATTTTAACGCATTTTCGATCAGGTTGCGCACCACTGTCGAAATGGCTTCAGAATCGCCAAGAACGCTGAGTTCATCAATGTCGACGACAACGCGGCCTCCTGCCGAATTGATGGTAGGAGCCAGTCCGGTGACGGCACGATCGACCACCTCCCGCAACTGGCACGATTCATTCCGCAATTGGATGTCCCCTCGTTCGAGTCGGCTGAAGGCCAGGAAGTCTTCCGCCAACCGGGTCAGTCTCCGCACCTCTCCCGACACCAGATCGAGATATTCGCGGCGCTTGGCCTCGGTCGTCAGGACGAGTCCGTCATCGTCGTCTGTGAGGGTTTCCAGAAGCACACGCATTGAGGCCAGCGGAGTTTTCATCTCGTGGGACACGGTCGTGAGGAGGTCGCTGCGCAGCTCATCGACGCGCAGTCCGCGATGAACCGCAAACCAAACCACGGCCGCGACCAGAGCCACACCGACGGCCCAGGCAGCCGCTCGCAGCCAGGCGAAATACATCTGTTCGCTGATGTAGTCCGGGAGGTTTACGATCCGATCCAGAACCACTGTCCAGCCCGCATATCGTCCCTCTCTGATCTCTGCAACGATCGCGTCCTGAGTGGGTTCCGTCCCCCAGGTCCAGACCTTGTCCCGCCCCGGTCCGCGCAGAATGAGCGTGGCGTCGTCTCCGAAGATGCGGCGCAGATGGGAAAAGAGGATCTCTCCGTCTTCCCCGGCCTCGGCATTCGAGGAAGTGCGATTGACCAGATGAATGAGCTGATCCCGGTAGATCTTCGTCTCCTGCTCGATGGCTTCGTCACGCTCGCGGAGGGCGTTGTCGAGGGTGAGCCGCATCGTCATGATGGCCGGCACCAGAGGCAGCAGCGCGAGCAGCACCACCAACCAGCGCATCTGCCGGCGGCTCAGCCACATGCCGCTGCCTTTCATGGCCTTGAGCATAACAAAATCGGATCGGGGATGGAAAGATGAAAGTGATACCGGCGTGCGGAAAATGTTCCGATCAACCTGCCGGGTCGAGCAGGGCGGCGAGCTCACCCATGTAGGCATTCACCTCGAGGGCGTTCTCCTCCGGGTATCCATAGCGAGGCAGGATGCGTTGCGATCCCTCACCGATCAGACGCACCGATTCGGCGCTTCCACCGACGCGGACGACGATGGCCTTCCGTCCTTCCCAGGTGCCGCCTTTGGCCCCCGGATCGTCAGTATAGGAGCCCGAGCCGTCCGTGCCATCGACGATGAGGGGCCAGTCGCTGCGGGATGACATCGTCAATCCGGCGATGTAGGCCCAGTGATTTTCCCCCGCCTCGAGTCGTTCGATCTCCTCGTCGATCCGTCCGTCGGCTCTAGCGCCCCAGGCGCTGCCGGGAACAGCGAAGACGCGTTCGGTGTCGAGATACTCCGGGATGAGGAGGCGAAAGACGTCGTTGGAGGTGGTGTATTCCTCCTCGGTCACCGGATCAACCGTGCCGGGAAAGGTGCCGTCAAAATCGTTCGCGAAGTTTCGTAGTCCGGTGGAGACCTGTTTGGCATTCTGCACTGCGGCGTTCATCTGCGCGGTTCGCATGGCTCCTTTGATGCCCGGAAAGGACACGGCGGAGAGGATGGCGATGATGGCGGTGACGGTCATCAGTTCCATCAGGGTGAAGCCGCGGTTGAGACGGTGATGGCTTGTGGAAGCATGGGGAATGGAGCGGATCTTCATGGTATCTATTTCGGTTCTTGGTGGGTGATTTCAGCGGAAGGGCTTCGGGCGATCGCGCCGTCGGTTCTTCAACTTTTCGCCACCATGTTCTCCCGCCCGTGTTACGGTCCGGTTACGGTGCGATGCCGAATCAGTGAAAATTCACGGCTTTGCAGACATCCGCCGGAACGGGGAAAGACCTGTCATCAGGCAGCGCCGGGATGAGCCGTGATCAAAACCCGCATTTGACAGGCCTATCCGGATCGGATTAGGGTCCGCCCCACCAAAGGCCCCGGTAGCTCAGTTGGTAGAGCAGTTGACTCTTAATCAATTGGTCCCTGGTTCGAATCCAGGTCGAGGCACCATTTTTAAAGGAATGTCAGGATTCCGCCGCTGTGATGGTGGCACTGCACGACCAGCAGATTTCGAAATTCCCGGGGTTGGATTCGCCGCAAGCCTGGCAGGAGATCTCCTCCTCGGACTTCACGCTGTCGTGACTGACGTGCTCCCGGAGAATGCCGATAGCCCGATCATAGTCCTCGTCATTGACGACACACAAGGCGGGAAAGAAATCAGGAATAGGGATCTCGGCAAGGCCCGACATGGTCAGATGTTCGTTGCGCAACAAGGTCGGGATTCCCTCGCTTTCGAGGATGGATTGAAAGTATCCGACCCGCGTGAAATCCCGCTCTCTGAATAGTTCCTTCATGCCCTTGTGATGCCTTACGCTTTCAATCGTCCCATGGACTTGCCGAAGCATTCATGCACGTAGGCCATCGCCTTCTTCACCTTCTCCTGAGCGGCGGGGTAGTCGGCATCGATCTCGAAGAGGGTATCGACCATCTTTTCCGCCGGTGTCTCGTCCATCTCGAGTAGCCATTCGGGAAGGCCGAGGTCCCGGAACATCCAGCACTTCGGCGAATGAAACTCGGAGTAGGTGTGAATGATAGGGGTGCCGTTGGCCATCGCGATGATGGGGGAGTGCGGTTCGTGACAGACGACGGTGTGGGCGCGGGCGAAGATGGAGGCCGCTTCGTCGGCATTCCAGAAGTAATCCAGATTCACCACCTGCTTTTGGATCTCCGGCGGAAGCGGGTCATGAATGAGCCGTTTGTTGTGGCCCATCTCCTTGATCGTTTCCGGAGCGATTAGCACTTTGTGTCCCGTCTTCTCAACCCAGATCGTCACCAGTTTGCGGTATTTGGCGGCGCGCCTTTCATCATCAGCGACCTGTTCGGGCGTGGGGTGCAGGGGATTGAGTTTTGGCGTGCGCGTGTCGTCGACTCCGGGCAGTTTGGCGGTGTTGGTGCGCAGCAGGATCGTGATGAACTTACGGTCCTCCAGTCCGAGTTTTTTCATCGTCGCGAGGCCGCGCTCCTCGTCATGAACGTCGATGCCGAAGCAGCCGTCCGGGCCGAACTCAAGCACCGGAGTAGTGATCCCGGCGCTCTTGAGAATGCCGAGCGTTTTTGTCTCGCGCGTGTAGATGAAGGCCGCCGCGTTGAGCAGCGCGATCCGTTCCTCAGAGCCGGGTCCCTCCACCATGCCCGGGAAATAGGACTGGCCGAAAAGCCCGTAGGGTTTTCCATGCTTTTGGCAGAATTGCATGAAGGTGATGTCCTGCCCCATGCCCGAGTTGCGGATGAAGAGATCGCATTGTTTGACGGCCTTCTGGAGCTTGAGATCGTACTCGCCGTCCTTGAAGAGATTGCCCTGAAGAATTTCCACCTTCGGAAAGCGCGCTTTCAACATCGCGGTAACCCGGTCTTCCAACTTCATCGCCCAGAGAACGACTTTCACCTCCGGGAGATGCTCCTCGATGACACGGAGCGTTCCCGGGGTATGTCCGATATCACCGATGTTGACAATGTCCCAGGCCGATTGGAGAACGATGGTTTTCGGTTTCCCGTTCGCAGCAAAGGCGGAGCCGCCCAGCGCGGCGGTGAGGACAGAGATAAAGTGACGTCGGGTGGTCATGAGGGGCGGTGAGTAAGGGCAAATGAGTCCTGATTCTTGATAAAAATTGTAGAAGCGCTTCCTACCTGCGTCACGGGGTGATCAACTAATCTGTCTCAACATTTCATATCGGATTCAGGTAATGAATTTATCGTCATTATCCCGCCTGTCACTTCACCACCGCCAGTCCGTCCCTTTTTCCCGCAGCGAAGAGGGAGAGCGGATGCCCGGCCGGGTTGGTGACCAGCCAGAGATGACCGGAGAAGGTCTCCTGGGTGAAGTTCCTGCCCGGGTCCGTCTGTCCATACTCCTGGCGTTTTCCTTCGAAGTCGATCCAGAAGATCCGTACTGAATCTCCCGTCCGGTTGTCGATCCGCAGCTTCACGGTTTGTGATGAGGCCGGAGAGCGCGCCGTGCCCGAGGCAACCGGGGCCAGGGGGAGGTTCGGAAGTGATTCGAGATTTGTCCCCTTCAGAATGGCCTCATGAGCCGCCACCAGTGTTGCGGGCCAGGCAAAGCGGGGCGCTTTTGCCGGTTCATAACCCGCCAGATGTTCCTGAGCCTTCCGGTCGCGTGGCTTCTGGTAGCGCCAGGTTCCGTCGCCGAAGGTGGCTTTCACCAGAGCGGCCAGTTCCGGATCGTAGGCTTTCAGTTCGTCCCGGGTATTGACATGATTGTGATCGTTGTCGTTCTCCCGATTGCAGTCGAACCACGATTGCACGGCCTCCGCCCAGTATTCCGAGGGATTGGTTCCCGCGTATTTGCCCTTCCACAATCCTTTCAGTTTCGCCCGTCCGAATACTTGCTCGAGACGGCCTTGAAAAGTCGGATCCACTGAGGCGAGCCCTTGTTGATGAATGGTGTGGGCAAATTCGTGGATAAAAATATTCTCCGCCGCATACGGATCACCCGGATAATCGAGCAGATTCTCCTCCCCGCAGGAAACGGCCGGAGCCGTCGGGGTCGACCCGAGTCCGCGGGCGCGCTTGTCCCAATAGTCCGGAGGACTGAGGTGGCTGTGCTCCGGGATCATCGTGGTGTATTCGTCCGGTGCCATGATGGCAAGCCGCACACCGGACGCGGTGATGGCCCGCAGGAGATCCGGACGCTCACCCAGCATTCGCTCAATGAGCCAGGCGACCTCATGCAGGGCGTGGTCGGACACTTTCTCCGAGGAGACGATAGGGAAACCATCGGCGGAGAGATACTTCCGGTAAAACGGGTCCAGCTTCAGCCTGGCGACCTCGCGTGGTGGCGGAGGGGAAACCTCTGCAATTCCCGGATCCGGGAAGAGGACGACAGCGGCAAGACAGCAGATCCAGAGGTTTCGGTAGGGCATTGGGAAAGAATGCCTCGATTCGGGAAAGCGGCCAGTGATTTGGTTACCCGGTGAATCAGATCCCCGGAGACGGAGGGAGTCGCTTCGTCGATATTGTCACGACAAGCGGACCATTCACGGAACCGTAGCCGGTGAATCCTCCGGTCACCGGCATCACTCCCCGTGGATGATGACTGACTCCGACCGCAACATGACCCGGCCCAACGCGGCGGCCGATTGAGGGGTCGTATCCCGTCCAACCCCGGTCGGGCAGGTAGATCTCCGACCAGGCGTGGGTGGAGCCACGACCCACTTTGGAGTTTGAACTCTCGAGATAGCCGCTCACAAACCGGGCCGGGAATCCCATCGCCCGGGCGGTCTCGATCATGAGGACGGCCATGTCGCGACAGGATCCGCTTGTAAGATCAAGCGTCGTGACCGGAGATTGCACTCCGTGTTCTTCGCGACGGTTATAGCGAACCGTCTTGTAAATGAGGGCTGTCAGGTTATCAAAGATAGGTCGTTGCTCACCGGTGCTCGGAGCGAGTCCGTTGTTCGCGAACCACCGTCGTAAATGATCGACCTCAGGCGGATAGGTGAACTGCCGATAGGGAACCGTTGCCAGTTCGTCGATGCCCGCAATCCGGGGAGGGTAGGCAACGAGAAGGGGTTGCTGGTCTCCCTCTTGGGCCGGGGGAAGTTCGATGATAAACTCGCTTCGTATCGTGAGCTGCGTCGAGGTTTGGTTGAACTCCGCGATGGCGATGGAGTTATCAAGGATGTCGCGATACCAGCGGATCGAGGATGCCGGGAATGTCTCGAGAGTCATCGACTCCAGCTGGACATCGTGTCCCTCGCGCGGACGCAGAACGAGACGGTGAGGCGAAAAACTAACGGGGCTGGAATAGGAGTAACTTGTTTCGTGCAGCAGATGAAGCCGTTCGCGCGGTTCTCTCCGGATGTTCAGAATTTCCATGACTTGCCGGGTTAGAGAAGGGCGATCGCCTGATTCGCCTGTCGCAGCGTGTCCCTCGTGATCGGGATGAAGGAGCGATCGAGGGAGTTGCAGATCACCTGCATGCTGTTCATGACAGAGCCGCCGAAGATCGTGCACACGGCGGCGTCCGCCGCGTCCCGACCGGTCGCAATACGGACGAGACCGTTGAGGGGGGCGAGACGGGTGGGATCGAACACATACCAGGTCCCGCCAATAAACACTTCGAAGACCGCGTGGAAGTCAGGCGGGTTGAGCAGGTGCGAGTAGCAGGTGACATAGCGGGCGGGCAGGCTCATCGAGCGGCAGAGGGCGATCCCGAGATGGGCAAAATCCCGACAAACCCCGGCACGCTGCTCCAGTGTATCGACGGCCGAGGTTTGTTCGTTCGACGCTCCGATCTCGTAAGCAAGATGCTCGAAGATCCAGTCACTGATTCCGGCGGCGAGTGAATAGGGACCGGTGAAGCCACCGAAAAGATCGAGCGCCTGTTTCCGGAGACGATCCGACTGGCAATAGCGGCTCGGGAAGAGATAGGCGATCGCTTCCGGAGTCAGGTCACCCGGTCCATCGGTGTAGAGATTCCCTGCATCGACGAGGCGGATCGTCGTCTCGATATCCGCCTGATAGCGAACCTGAAGCTGACCCTGAAAGGAGGGCTGAATGCGGGTGAAGCGATTCATGCCCGCCCCCACCGTAAAGTCGTAGGCAGGCATTCCCGGATCGAGGTGAAGGAACTCACTGCGGATGTGCTGTCCCTGAGTCTCGATGCATTTGAGCGCAAAGAGGAATGTGGCAGGTCCTTCGATCTGATAGAAGAGTTCGGAGCTGACACGAAAATTCATGAATCACCCTACCACAGGGAGGGTGGCCTTCATAGAGAGCCTTTGCGGGCGGGGTGGAGAAGGATTCGTGGAGTAATGACCGGGCAGCAGAGACTTCAAACCTCGATCAGCCGATTTGCAGTGCATTTAAAGCCGGGAACACAGGGTTGTAATTTGTTTGTTAACAAGGAGTTACTGGTCATTTTGGATTCGAGGAATTCGATTTCTTTTTGCATGGAGATCGAAACAGGTATCCTGTAACCCGATGTACTGCTCCCCGAGACAGCTTAATTACCGACGGGATCAGGCCGTTTCAGGTCATCCCGGAGCCAGAGTGATTGGGTTTCCGGGGACTTCGCTCAATTCTCTTTGGTTGGCTGTCGCACTCGCTTTTCTTCTCTCGCCGGTTCAGCGGTGCTTTTCCGATCCCCTCTATTGGGATACCAACGGATCGACCCCGGGCTCTGGAAATCTCGGGGGCATTTGGGGAACGGACAACTTTTGGACTGTGGATTTGGATGGTTTGTTAGCCACCGGCCCCTATGCGGCGGGGAGTGTTGTCACTTTTTCCGCAGGTGTCGACGGCACGGGAAGCTACACGGTGACACTGTCGAGTAATCAGAATGCCGCGGGACTAAACTTTCAGGAAGGGCATGTGACGATCGCGCCAACCACGGCAGTGACGACGGCAAATTTTGCCAGCATCGAAATACTGACCCTGAGTGGTGCGACTCCGAATATCAACGTGCAGAATATGGACTCCGCCATCACCGCCCGAATGATTTCATCCGGGCTGGTTAAAACGGGTTACGGCAGACTCACGCTCGACTTTGCGGCATCCGGGTCCGCCAGCTATTTTAACCTGGGAGCGGCCGCCATCACCATCCAGCAAGGCACCCTCGAATTGAAGGGCACCGGAGCGAGCGCCAATCAGCTGAGCTCCAGTAGCGGAATCGTCATCAACAGCGGCGGAACCTTCCTCTGGAACACGGGCGCGAACAGCATGAGCGACAACGCCAGGATCACGATCAACACCGGCGGTATTCTCAGCACGAGGACGAATGATCAGTTCGGCACTATCGACGGAAGCGGAGCCATTGTGATGCGAAACGCGTCGATGAATTTGGCGCACGGGGGTGTCAGTAGCACTTTTTCGGGAATCATTAGCGGCAACGGATCGATTCAAGCCAATGGAGGCACAGGTTTTGTCAGCCTTTCCAACGCAAACACGTTCACTGGCACTCTCTCCGCATTGAACACCAACTTCACGACTGGTGGCCTGCGCCTCGCTCACACTCGCGCAGCGCAGAACGCTTCCGTGAATCTCGTGAATCTTGACGTGACCCGGAGTAATATCAGCTTCGCCTCCGGCATCGGTACCTTTGTCATCGGCAGCCTTTCATCAGCATCGGTGGCTGGAACCAGTAACCTCACCCTCCAGGATGCGGGAGGCGGCGCGATCACTTTACAAGCGGGCAACAATGATAGCTCAACAACTTACCGCGGTGCCCTCAGTGGCAGCGGGGGCCTCACAAAAATCGGCACGGGTACCCTCACGCTTACGGGAGAGCAGATCACCGTCACAAGAAGCGGAACCTCCGGTGCGGCCACATACGTTTCCAACACCTCCCATACCTACACCGGAGACACCACCATTCTCGCCGGAGCCCACAATCCCAACAGCGGAACCGTGAATCAATCCAACGCGGGTGGCATCAAGCTCGATTTCAACACTTCGGCAATCAGCTCTGTCGTCAGTAGTGGCAATACCTATGCCTACACCATCGTTGCCCCGACCAGCAATATCATCAGTGCCTCCAGCCGTCTCGTCCTCGGCGGTGGCAAGCTATGGGTCGCAGGACGTAACACCGGCACTGACGCCGTCAGTCAGACCTTCAACAATACCCACCTGCTCGCCGGCCGCAGTTATGTCACCGTGACCCAGGGAACGGCGGCGACGGGTACCGTTGTCAATCTGGGCAACGTCACTCGAATCGCCGGCAGTGTTCTGGAGTTTACCCTTCCGCCCGGGACCCAATCACTCGCAAACGGTGTCACCACGACTACGTCCAACGACGCCAGCGGCATCCTCGGAGGCTGGGCCATCGTCGGGACTGACTGGGCCGTCAAAGACACGGCGGGCAGCGCCATCGGCAACGTGGTGGCTGCCTCCGCCGGGGTATACACGGGCTACACGAGCGGCGATATCGTTTCCTCGACCGCCTCCAACCTCCTCATCAATAACGCGGCGGGCTCCATTACGACCGGCAGCGGGATCACGGACTTAAACACTCTTATGGTCCGCAACGATGCCGGGAACGCCAATGCGGCGGTCAATCGCGTCCTCGACATCTCCGCTGGAGAAACCCTCCGTTTCGGTGCCGCCGGATCCATCTGGAACCAGGGCAGCCTCGTGACTGCGGGGGTGGCCAATCTCATCATCGGTACGGCGAACAATGTCGGTATCCTCACGGCGGGCGGGGCTCTCAATACCGCCGGGGAGATCATTTTCAACAACTCAGGCAATGGAGAAATGCTCATTCGCTCCTCCATTCAGGACAACGGGGCGGGAGCGGTCACCCTGATCCGCACGGGATCGGGCAATCAGGTGGTTTTCTCGGGCACCAACACCCACACGGGAGGAACCATCCTGACCCACGGACGGACTCGATTCGACAGCTTGTTAGGCCTCGGAAGCGGCCCCGTCACCGTTATTCCCGGGGGCCAGCTTTGGCTCAATATCGCGGGAAGCTATGCGCAGAACTTCTTCCTCGCCGGAACCGGCTATGGTGAGGGCAACGTCCCCGGTGCAATCCGATTCTCCGGTGGCCAGAACCTCAGCGGGCAGATTAATCTCGCTGGTGACACCCGGCTTGGCGCCGTCAACGCCGGCTCTGCCACCACCCTTTCCGGGAAGATCACGGGTGATTTTGCCCTCGATCTCTCCGGTTACTCCGGCGGCACGAACGTCTTCATCGTCTCTAACCCGGACAATGATTACACCGGAAACTTCTCCCTCAATACGAATCCGGGGATAACACCGGCAGCCTACAGCAATACTAACATTGTCACCATGCGATTGGGCGCTTCGGAGGTCATTCCCAACGGACTGAACAAGGGTAACCTCGTCCTTTCGGGCGGCAATGCCGGAGGCACCACCACGCTCGACCTGAACGGATTCAATGAAACCGTCAATTCCCTCGTTTCCTACGGCACTCACAGTGCCGTCACCATTACCAACACGGCGGTCGGCACCACCTCCACCCTGACCATTGGTGACAACCACGCCACTGCCATCGTCACCGAAATCGCTGCAGCGAGCAGCTTCTTCGGCGGTGCGATCAGGGACACCGGAACCGGCCTGGTTGCCCTTACCAAAATCGGAGAGGGTACGCAGACTCTCACGGGAGCAAACACCTATTCCGGCACCACCACAATCAGTAAGGGTATTCTCCAGGCGGGAGCGACCAATACTCTTTCAGCGAACTCCGACTTCGTTCTCGCGGACGATCCTACCGCTGTCCTCGCCCTGACAGACGGCATCGCCGATTATTCTCAGACCATCAAATCGCTTGCCGGCGGAGGCACCGTCAATCTAGGCACGATCGCTGCGGCTGACACCGCGAGCTCTCCGGGTACTCGCCTCACTACCGGCAGCACCGCCGATACGACTTACAGCGGTGACATCGTCGGGGCTGGGGGGCTCGTCAAACAAGGCACCGGACGCCTCATTCTTTCGGGAAGCAACACCTACCTTGGCACCACGACGATCTCTGTCGGAGCCCTTCAAATCGGAGACGGAGGTACCACGGGGACCCTCGGCAGTGGAGACGTGATTAACGAAGCGGCTCTAGTTTTCAATCGATCCGATACTCTCGAGGTGGGAAATACCATCTCCGGGGCCGGCACCCTCACTCAGGGCGGTTCGGGAACGACTGTCCTCTCGGCGGTGCATTCCTACACGGGCGACACCTATGTTGATGCCGGAACTTTGAAACTTGAGAGTGCCAGTTCGAACAACAACATCGCCGCCAGCGGGATCATCTCCGTGAAAACAGGGGCCACTTTCGATGTGAACGGGATCAGCACGGCAGGGGGCTTTCAGGTCGGGGGATCACAACTCCTTTCCGGCGAAAGCGGTGGCGGCGGAACAGTCTCGGGTGCCAGCACCCTCTTGTCCGGAGGCAGTGTAGCCGCGGGGACGGACGGAACCGTGGGAACTCTCTCATTTGACAGCGGCCTCACCACCCAAAGTGGCAGCATGTGGCTGGTTGATCTTGTCGGATCGGCTTCACCCGGACTGGAGTCGGGAGACCGTATTGATGTGGATGGGGGCGCACTCACGATCGGATCCGGAACGATGTTGTTGATCAACGATGCGGATTGGAACAATGGGAACACATTCACAATTGCCACCTACTCTTCACTGACGGCTGGATCAAAATTCACCTTTGGCATTGAACTGAACGACCTCGACACCTTTGCCACCTCGAACGGGCAGTATCAGATCCGCTACGGAGATGGAAGCTTTGACGGCATCACGCTCACTGCGGTACCTGAGCCAACTACCCTGGCATTTCTCACGCTTGGCCTCGCCGGGTACGCTTTGGTAAGGCGGCGCAGGGTTCGGTGCAGTTCGGTCTCCGAAGTTGCTGCGGGAGAGTGAATTGAGCCCCCGTCCTAAGACCCGCTTCCAAGGAACACCTGATCTCTCCCGAGTGCCTTGGCGCGATACATGGCCTGATCCGCCACTTCGATGAAGTCGCGCTGACGCACGCGCCAGTCAGCGGGTGGTCCTGACGGAAAGCTGCAATCACGATAGGAGGCCACCCCGATGCTCGCAGAAAAGACCCCGTGGAGATGCAGGGCGGGGCGACCATCTTCACCGGAATCATCGAGAAAGACAGTTGCGGCGATGGCATTCCTGATGGCCTCCGCGGCAACCACCGCTTCGGTGGCACCCAGTCCCGGAAGGATGGCCACAAACTCATCACCTCCGTAGCGGGCCAGGGTGGCCCGGGGATCGGTGATGACGCGGGCGATGAGTTGTCCCACCTCCGCTATGACCTGACTCCCGACGAGGTGGCCATGGGTATCGACGATGGCCTTGAAGCGGTCGAGGTCTAGAAAGAGAAGGCTGAGGTCGCAGCCCTCTTCCTCACGACGCTCAAGTTCGACGCGGAGCTGCTGGTGGAAAAAGCGGTCGTTCCTCAGTCCCGTGAGATCGTCACGCCGGGCGATCTCACGATGGTGGAAGGCATCAGAGAGATTGAGGAGCGAATTCGAGGCGTAACCACTGAGGACTTCGAGCAGTTTCAAATCCTCGTCGCGGAATCCGTCGTGACCGAGGCGATTAAAGAGGCCGATCACTCCGACCGTCTCCCCCTCGATCGCCACAGGCACGGCGAGGAGGGTTTCAGTCGTGTAGTCGGTGACCGCGTCGAGGCCGGAATAGAAATCACTATCCTGCCGCACTCCGTTACGTAACAGGGCGCGCTCCTCGCGGAAGACCCGGCCGGTGATTCCGGTGCTTACGGGCAGTCGCGCCCCCACGATGGACTCGGCTCCTTTTCCGAACGCTCCGACATAGACAAGAGCATCATCGGCACCGGATAGCCCGGCGAGACAGATCGACCCGCTTTCCGCGGGGATATACTGTTGGGCGGTCCAGAGGATGTCGCAAAAGACAGCGGTGAGCCGCGGCAGTTCGGGACCGGCGGCCCGGACGAGTCGGCGTTCCGCCCAGGCTCCGATCAACTCGGGGGCGAGGGTTGGAAAGGTCCCGCTCGTGGCATCGTCTGTCATGGACTTTAGCATACGGGGGGAAGATTCATTTTCAACTCTCCGGACAATCAGCATCGGGAAGACCGCAATTGGCGATGTTAACCCTGCCGCCTTTCTCCTTACTCTTCGCGAAGCTTGGCCTGGCGTGTAGCCTCGCGGGGGCTCGCCGGTGATTTGCCGCCAAGTTCCTTTCCTGCCCCTTGACTCCGGACCATCTTCCGCCGACAAGATTCCCGATCAAAACACCCGTTCCATCGTCTTCTCCGAAGTGGCTGGATTGCAGGCGCCTGCGGCCCCGCGCTTGCACCGCACTCCGGGTTCTTTTCCTCCTCGCTCTTCCTCTCCTCCTCACCGGCTGTGATGCCGAGCAGTGGTTCGCGGAACGCATGGTTGCGGCGCAATCGCTCTCTCCTTCCGCGATCGCCGCCTTTCTCTTCGGGGGTGGTTTTGTGAGTGAGGATCTCGCCTGCGTCAGCGGCGGGGTGCTGGTGTCAAAAGGCTCACTTTCCTATGTCCTCGCCGCGGTCGCCTGCACCCTCGGGGTCTGGACGAGCGATTCCGTCCTCTACTTCTGGGGTGTGCTCGGTCGGCGCGGACTTCTTGAGCGGGCCCCTCTGCGCTGGATCGTCAAACGGGCGCAGATCGAGCGAGGTGCCGGACTTTTCCGCAACCACGGAGCCAAGATCCTCATTCTCTCCCGCTTTATGCCCGGTTCGCGGGTGGCGCTTTACCTCGCTGCCGGGGCGCTCCGTTATCCGTATCACCGCTTTGCCGCCTGGATGGGGCTGGCGGCCGTGGTTTGGGCACCGGTCATGGTCTGGCTCTCCCTGAAGCTTGGTGATGCGCTCCTTGGCTGGCTTGAGGCTTACGAAAAGATTGCCTGGATCGCGGTGCCTCTGGTTGTCCTCCTTATCTGGCTCGTGATGCGGGGCATCGAGTGGGTCGTCGTGAAGCGCAGCGGGACGATTATCGGCGAATCGGTAGTCGAATCCCTCGAAGACCTGGCGGACCCGGAAGCTGAATCCGGAGAAAAAGGGACCGGCAGGGATTTGTGAGAGGAAAACCTCAACTCACTTCGGCAGGTAAGGCCGCACGGCTTCGGCCAGGAGACGGTAGCCCTCGGCGCTGAAGTGCAGCTTATCCTCGTGAAGCAATTCCGGCCGAACCTTTCCCCCGGCATCGAGAGTCATTTTGGAGCAATCGATGTAGGCCAGGCCGGCATTTTCGCGGCAGTGGGCCGCGATCATTGCATTAAGGCGGTTACCTTCCGCCACCTGCTCAAGGCGTTTGATTGTGGGCGAGAGTCCAATGAAGGTGATGGGTATACCGGGGAACTTCGTCCGCATTTTCGACACGAAGGCCTTGTAGTCGGCGAAGACGTCCTCTGCCGGCCAGCCTGCATTGATATCATTGCCTCCCGCACGCAGGAAGATCGCTTTCGGCTCGTAGGGAAAAATCATCCGCTCCGCGTAGTAGGTGCTGTCTTTGATCTGGTTGCCGCCGAAGCCGCGGTTCACTGCCGTGATACCGGGAAAATCCTTATCCAGTGTTTTCCATCGCACGATGGTCGACGATCCGACAAAGAGAACCGCTCCCTTCGGTGGCGGTGACTTCTTGTCGGCCGCTTCAAAGCCGGCGATCGTCTTTTCCCATTTGCCGTAGTCATGGCTTGATGGTTTCGGCTTGGGCCAGACCGGAGCCTTGTTCTCGGCCACGATTAATGACGCGGAGAATCCGAGGGCAAGGGCGGTGAGAAGAAGTCGTGATAGGGTGGGCATGGAAGCTTATACAACGGTGTCCCCTTGAAAATCAAGGCAGGGTTTGCGGCGAAGAGGGCGTCCTCAGCCGAAGAGCGACTCCCTTGTCGCTAGCATGATCGCCCGGTCGGGCGTCCCGTGGGAGGCGAGGTGATTGTGCGCGAAGTTCCCTCCGGTGTAAAAGAGGTGCCAGCGGTTGTCGCGTTTCACCATCGCATGCGGGGCGTGGAGGAGATAGCTCGCGGCCGTCTCCTCCGGTGCATCACGGGTGATCCACGGTTCACGGAGGGGGCGTTCCCACACAATGCCGTCGGTGGAAAAGCAGGCTTCGAGATCGATCGTCTGGGCACCGAGCCGGTAGTGACCGAGCAGACCGACGCGCCCGTGTTCGGTGTGGGTAACCGAGAGGTAGTAGAACTGCAGGTCATGAGGATCGTCTTTGTCGGGGACGACGACTCGGCGGCGGTCGGACCAGTTCAATCCGTCCGAGCTTGTGTAGCGATCGATCACCCGTATGAGTCCCGCAATGTTGTCCTGTGGCGCATGACGCGGGTCATCCTTTTCCACCTGGATCAGGCCCACCGAATACATTTCGAAAGATCCGTCGGGAAGCTGATAAACGTTGGTGGCATCGTTGGAGATGAGACGCGATTCGGCGAGCGATTCACCCGGTCCCGGGGCGGCCTTTCGTTTTGCGAAGCGTTTCAGACCGAGTTCCAGAGCAACCGGCCCGTCGACGCAGCGATCCGCCGGATGGTAGAGACAGGGTGTTGATGCGTTCACGACGCGAAAGGCTCGTCCGTCGTCGCTGTCCGCCGCGAGGTAACGGACGATCCCCTCTCCATGCGCCCAGAAGTAGAGGCGGGTGCGTCCGTCGAGGAGACGCAGGGTCACTACCTGAACCGGATGCCAGCCTTCGGGCATGCCGCCGATCGCGAGTGGGGCCATGGCATCGGGTTCGCCCGGAGTGCAGACCGCCAGAGTCGATTTCCATTCGCCGCCGACCGTACCCGTGTGGTAACCGATTTGCTTAATCGGGTTCTTCGGCACAGAGATGCTGGTCCAGACCCGCCAGCGATCCTCGTCGACCGCTTCGACCGTGCTGGTGAAGTTTTGGACCCAGCCGCCCGCGAGGGGGCCCCGGTAGCGGAAAAGCTCTCCCTCCTTTTTCCATCCCGCAGGAGCCGCCGGTATCGGCGCCGCAGGCAGCCGTCCCGGAACTAACAGTCCGGCTCCGGAAGTGGTGAGGGTGGCAAGGGCGCGGCGTCGTGAGAGCGGTCGGCTCATCGTTTGAGGATACGGATGGATGCCGGAACGGCTCAAGGCCAATTACTCATCGCGTCTCGCCCGGCAGTAGCTCGTCGAGTCCGGCACCGGCTTCAGGGCATCGAGATCGACATCATTGGTGGTGGTGTCAGGGCCCCAGTGGAAGATTTTTTCGAAGAGCGGCAGCCAGGGTTCGTTCGCTATCATTTTCTGGAAAAAGACTTCGTGCTCCTTTTCCTTTACGCCCATTTCATAAAGCATTTCATCATGCTCCGTGATGCCGAGTTCGTGGAAGCGGTGCATCATGATAAAATACTCGCAGACATTTCCGCTCTCGAGTTTCCCGGCGAAGAAGTAGGGCATGAAGCGACCGATTACATAGCAGCTCAGTCCGACCACCCTTCCGATGAGGTAGAATTTCAGCTCATACCAGCGCGAGGGAGCGATCCCGTAGCGATCCATCAGCACCTTCACCTGACGCCGGTGTTCCCATTCGTCCTCCTCGATCTGTCGAACGGCGTCCCGCTCGGCCGCCCGCCGACGGAGGGAACCGGCATGTCCGATGTAGGCAAAGGAGGCGGCCCGCTCACCCGAGTAGGCTCTCTGGAGGAGGTTAACGAGAGCGGGGTGGTCGATGACGGCAGACATGGGGTGACGGTTCGATCAGTTTTTTATGAGCAGCATAACCAGAGAAACCAGGGAGACGAGGAGGCCGCTCACCAGGAGCCACCCCGCCACGCGGTTCAATATCTTTTGCTCAGCGGATCTGCCCGCGCGCCAGAGAAAAAATCCGATGATCGCGAAGGGAAACACGATGACGAGATTGACCAGGTAGACCCAGACCCAACCGGCGAGCAGAAACCACAGCCCGCAGATGATCGCCAGAATATTGCATACGGTTGGTTTATCCGGGGTCTTCATCCTTAAGGAAAACATTACTATTCCGCCGTAGTGGCACTCGCGCAAGCGTCTCACCGGGAACCTCTGCAATGCGAGCGCAACTGTCAGTCGCGATTCGACGGATTCATGCGATCTTTATCCTGATGATCCGCCCCCGCGTCCTTCTTCTTTGCTTCGCTGCCTTCGCCCTTGCTTTGTCGCAGTGCCGCACCGCGGTCGATACGCCTGCTTCCTCCGGCTCCGCTGCGGCCGCGTCAGGGCAGATGCAGACGATCCTCAATGTCTCCGCTTATGATCCGAAGGAGAAACAACGCGAGGGCCGCTCCTACTCGGAAAATGATCTCACTGCTTTCCGCGCCAACGGGGCCTCCGCCCTCATCGCCCGGGCCGGCAAGGGCGGTGTCCTCGACACTAAATGCGCGAATTTCCTCACGGCGGCGGACTCGGCCGGGATGCTGCCGGGAGTTTACTACCGTCTTCAGAATCATGTCGACGCGGTGTCCCAGGCCGACCAGTTCATCGACCGGGCCAAGTCGCTCGCCGGGAGCCGTGACTGGGGCGCCTCTTCCCTTCTCCTTGTTGGTGACTTCGACGCCCAGTCACGCATGGACGACATCCTCCGCTTCATGGACCGGGTCGAGAATCGCACCGGGGTTGTGCCTGTCGCTTATCTGGAAAACAGCGGACACCTCAAGCTACTCCTCAGCGGAGCCGACGAAAACACCAAGGCGAAACTTCGTCGCATGCCCTACTGGATCGCTCTCTACTCGCACGACAAGGGATCAGATCCGGCATACCCCCAGTTCCCCGTGCCAGTTCATCCCGAGGGACTCGTCAGGCAGTACAATCTCTGGTCCGACTGGACGATCTGGCAATACGGGGGCGTCGAATGGACCGGAGGCCGCTCCCAGCCGAAGGTCTACAGCTATGGACGATATCAGTTCCCCCTCTATTTCGGCGACCTCGACCGGCCTGTAGAGCGGAATGTCTTCAAAGGCTCCCCCGCCGACCTCCAGGCCTTCTGGCAGCGGCACGGGATTCCCTTGCGGTGAGGGGAAGCACGGAGGCCTTCCGCCAACCGATCCGACCTTACTTCCCCTTGTCGACATCCGGCAAACGCTCCACGGGAATGCCTGAGCAACGCTCCAGCGCCTGAAGCAAAAGGTCGTTGTTCCCGAAGGCCGGAAGGGTGACCAAAAGATCCTTGGATTCCCGTGTCTTCACGACGAGGCGGTGCACGATGCGGGGGGGCATTCGTCTTCCGTTGATCAGGGGAGGGTGAATCTTCTCCAGATAGGCGGACAGCCCTGTGAGATCGGCATAGCGGATCCGGCGAACGCCAAAAAAGCGGTTCACCATGAGGCAGGTGTCGGTCAGGACGATCCCCGGCCGGGTGAGAAAGCCGAAAAGGAAAACGTCCAGCACCAGCAGAGTCGCGCCGAAGATTCCAAGGAACCATTCATCGGGACCGAGGTAGGATAGCTTTGAGAAAAATCCGAGCAGGAACATCCCGCCGAAAAGGGCAATCGCGACCGTCACAAAAATCACGCCCACCCGATTCGTTTGCTGTCGGAAAATGTGGGGCAGGTTAGGGTCGGGATGGGTCATGCGCGAATAGTCTACTGCTTTTGCCGCGAAACGAAAAAAGATCCGTGCTCAAGAAGCCCTCGCATCCTCGTATCGAACGAGACAGCCCTTTTCTGGATCCCAGAGATTTGCCCGGAAACAGCCGAGAATGTCACGCAGTCTCAGCCGGGTCACAACGGGGTGCTGGAGTTCAGGGATCGCGTCCATTGCCTCGCGCAGGCGGTAAAAGGGGATCCCCGAGTTCAGGTGATGGACATGGTGATATCCGATCGAGCCGGTGACCCAGTCGAGGACACGACCGAACTTGAAATAGCTCGCCGTTCCGAGGGCGGCTTCAAAGAAATTCCAGTCTTCCGGCGTGTAGACGCGGGCTCCGGGGAAGCTGTGCTGGGCATAGAAGAGATAGGCTCCACTCGCTGACGCGATCCAGAGCGGAAAGAAGTAAGTGAAAAACATCATCGGGAATCCGCCCGCATACCAGAGGGCGCCGAGGAGGGATACATGAGTGAGGAAGACGAGAGCTCCGGGCCAGTGTTTTTTGGGATTGGCGAAAGTGGAGCCGAGGCAGAGGTTTCCCATGAAGACCGTCAGGTAGGCGCAAAAAATCGTGACCGGGTGGCGGCTCACGCGGTAGACGAATCGCTCGTAGCGGGTTGCCCGTTGCCACATTGAGACGCTCATCATGGGGTAGGCACCGATGTCCGTCGTCACCACCGGAACGTGCCCTCCTTCCGGCGAGATTTTGCCGACATTGGCATGGTGGTGGTTGTGACTCTCGCGCCATGCCCTCGGCGGAGTGAGCAGGAGCGTGCCGACCCCGTACATGAGGATTCTCCCGAGCCGGGAACCCTTGAGGATCGATCCATGCATGAAGTCGTGAAAAAGAATGAAGGCCCTCACCATGACCAATCCGCCGAGCAGGGAAAAGGCAAGTCGCAGGGGCCACAGCGGGGCGAGGGCCGCGCCCGTGAGTAGGACGGCCATGAGGCCGAGAGTCGTTCCGACATGCCGCCAGCTCTTTCCCCTGATCTCCACGGCAAATGGTTTGGCGGCCTCAAGGAGGGGTTTCCCGCGACGTGGTGTGGAGTTTATCTCCGGATTCATCGGATGTTTCCCAAAGCTACCAATAGCTCGAATTTGTTCCCTTCTCAAGGGACGCGAATTCATGAGGATCCGCCCCGGGACAGGGGCTTTTACGGAGCGGAAGCCTTGATCTGGAGTCGGGTGCTGGAGACGATGGTAGTGCCTGCCGGTCCCGTAACGGTCTCGATGCGGATGTTGTTGACCATCCAGACGTCATCGAATTTTTTACCACTGAGAACCTCGAATCGCCGGATGGGGCGATTGCTCTGATCGAGCCCTATCATTTTCACCATGCCGCCACTGAGCTTGTCGATCCAGACATCCACGCTGGAGTAGGCACCGGCTCCGTCGGGATTGGGGATCGAGATCAGGATGCACTGGCGTCCCTTCATTTTCTCTTCGCGCATTATCCTGGCGTTCGGCCAGTAAAGAAACCGCATCGAAAGATCGTCATAGGTGACGTCGGTACCGCGAATTTTCTCGTCAAATTTGGCCCGGTCCACGGGTTTCATCGCGGCTCCGCCGATTCCCTCAAGGAGGGTGAAACTCCGGTTTTTTGTTTCGAGGAAGATGATCTGCGGGGGATCGTTGAAGAGATAGCTGATGGAGTCGGGCTTGAGGCTGAGTTGAAACTCGACCTTCTTGGTAATTCCCATGCTCAGCTCACCTTTGAAATTGCGATTATAGACCGTGTAGCTGTAGCGCACGAGTTGGAGCACCTCGTCCGCATTCATGTCGTTGATCGACTTGGCGGCAAAGGACGATTCGGCCACAGGAGGCACTTCTTCGCTATTTTCCTGAGCGGAGGCGCGGGCGGGTGCGAGGAAAATCAGGCAGAGGGCGAGTGCGTGGACGGAGCGGAGCATTCGCTACATTACGGTGATTTTGCACGGTGTCACCGCATCAACTCAGACTCAGCTGGGCAATGCCCGTCGTTTAGCCCTGGACCGTTCAGTCCGAGACCAAATCCTCTTTATCCAACTCTCCGCGTTTCTTGCGCCGCAGGAGATACCATCCGTAGAGGCAATTGGGCAGCACCATCACCACGGGTGCGATCCAGGCGGCCGGGACGCTGGCTTCGGCGGGTCCGGCAGTGCCGCCCGCGGTGCTGAGTGCGAAGAAAAAGACCGAAAAGTCCCAAAGTCCGTGCAGCAACATCACCGGCAGAAGCGATCCGGTGCGCAGGCGCAGGGCCGTGAAGAGAAACCCGCTCATCGAGGCGGCCACCGCCTGCACCAGCGACTTCCCGAAGTCGCCCGTGACGAAGCCATTGAGGGCATGCGACATTCCGAAGATGACCGAGGTCAGGATCGCTGCCGTCATCACCGGAAAACGTTCGCGGAGCGGCTTCAGGAGAATCCCCCGGTAGGCCCATTCCTCCGAAATTCCGACGATCATACTGTTCACGAAGATCCAAAAGATCACCGAGCCGGCCGGCAGTGTTCCGGCGAAGGCGCCTCCCAGCATTCCGACGATGAAGAGTCCCGGCAGCCACATCAGGCGGAACGCCTCCGCCCAGTCCGGACGCGCGAACCCGAGGCCCTTCCAGCGTGAGGCGAGGGTCACGATCACGAGGAAAGTCAGCGCCGTCCAGACACCCCAGAGTGGACCCGCCTTCACCAACTCGTCGAGGGTGGAGTCACCGCCGCTCTGGAGATTTCCACCGAGGATGGTGATCCCGAGCCAGAGGGCGACCACGATCAAGGCCAACAACAAAGCGGGTTTCGATTTCATTGCCTTTCAGGGGAAGATTGTTGAGGAAATCAGACTGGTCCAAAGGGCCATTCCGGGCAAGAAAATACTCCACGGCCACCCGGAAAAACCAGGCGGAAAAACGAGTCGGATTCCCCGGGTGTCCGCGCGGATTTGGCGTGACCTTTTGGCGTGGATTTCACCTTCCAGTCCCGTCCCGCCACCGCTCAGACTTCGCGGCCGCCCCGCACATAGTCGAGGATCGTCGCCGGATTCAGCGATTGCGCCTGCTGCTGGATCTCAGGCAGATAGCGGGGATGCAGTTCTTTGGCCTTAGCAAGGAGAGGCTCGTAGACCGCCTTCATCTCCGCCGTCCCGAAGCGGCGGCCGCCCGCGTAGTAATTTTCGGCGAGGTGACCGATTGCCCAGGTCGAGGCGAAGGAGAAGGCCGAGCCGGTGAGCTGGTTCGCGATCTTGCCGGCCTTCTTCCCTCCGACCTTTTTCCCGAGGCCGCCGACCCACTTCCGGGCGAAACCCTCAAGCATCTGCGATCCGAGTCCAAGTCCCGCCGTGGCGAGGAATTCCTTGATACTGGCGCGATCCAGCTCGGCTCCGTGGACCTTGCCGATGCGGTAGACCATCTTCATCTGCAGGGGCACGATCGCCATCGTTGCGAGAGCTTCGGGTAGCAGCTCGAGGGCGCCATTGAGAATCGAGTAGCGAAGGATCATCCCTCCTTGATCGGGTGGAGCGACGGGCAGGGGCGGCGGGGTTTCCAGAGCAGAGCCCGCGACCGGAGCCAGCGGAGCGAGGGCGAAGGAGTCGACCTCGTCGTCGAGATGCCGTGACCGTTCCGAATCGAGGGCGAAGAGATCGCGCAATTCCCCGAGGAAGGCATTCTCCTCCGCCGAGATGTCTCCGTCGACCTCGCAAACCGCGCGGGCGAGTTCATAGGCGGCCTCACGTTCTTCGGCTTCCCTTAGCCCGGTCGCGGCTTCGGAGAGGGACAGTTTGCCCATAAGGATGCGTCGCGAAATCGAGGAGAGGTCCTCCCATCCGAGGTCGGCCGCGATTCGATCAATGCGGGCACGTTCCGGCTCACATCGTTCGCCATCGGCGAAGGCGGCAAAGAGAGCAATGGCGAGAGTGGATTCGACGGGAGTAAGCGTTTCAGCGGCAGGCATAGGTGGGTAAATTTGTCAGACCCATGCTGGGACCTGCGAGGCGGCAAAATGTTGAAAATTTTTCCGTCGGGCGCGTTGTCCTTAACGCGCCCTACCTAATTTGTCTGCCGGGGGGCTTTTCCTAAATCGCCGGTTTAGGCTGCCCCTGGAGGTGTGAAAGTCGGTGGAGATCTTCGGCGAGCCGGGTGCAGACGATGGCGAACTCGGGCGCCCCGATGCCCTCGCGCGGAGCGACGAAGATCAGGTGGACGCCGGGGGACGCGCGGGGACGGAATGTCTTTTTGAGGTAGTCGGAGTATCCGGTGAGGAGCCGTCCCTCATGTAGAAAGAATTCCCGATACCAATGTTCTCCCTCGGTCATGACCGAGCCCTCATCGTCACTGGGGACGAGTTCGACGCCGCGATACTTCAGGCAAACCTTGACGGTGTGGTGTCGGTCCCGGCCCGCCCCGGGATAGCAGGCGAGGCCGATCTCTCCGGGTTGGCCAGGGAGTTGGACCTCGTAGCCTTCGTGACCGAGCTCGCGGGAGCGAACCCCCTCGGGCGGCGTCCAGACACTGCGGGTCGGAGCGGGCAGAAGGGACGAGGCCAGAAAAGGAAACGCGAGGCAGGCAAAAAAGACGGGCGACAGGAGCGCCAAACCTTTTTTCCAGACTAGGGGCACGGGGACCGCGTCGACCGTTTCCTTTTCGCTCCGCAAGAACCAGGCAGCGGCGAGAGCCACAGCCGCAAGGCCCCACGACCACGGCTGCATCGCGACGAGGGGATGGGTGCAGACAAGTGAGAGGATCCAGGGGAGCCGGCGCACCGTTTTCCCATCGAGGAGAAGGGGACAGGTTAGCAGCCAGGGGAGCCAGAACGACTCGACATTCAGGAGAGCGATGCCGAGTCCGGCGGCTAGCCATCCGAAACTGAGGAGGAGACCCGTTTTGCCGGGATTCTCCTGACCGCGGCAGGTGGAGAGGGCAAAGATTGCGGCAAGGGAGACGAGAGTGCCGTTCGGGGACCCTGCGAGCGGGGCGAGCAGGGCCACGACAGCGGCAGCGTGGGCCGTCTCCATGAGGGAGAGGATGAGGGGCCGTCGATCGCGAGGGGTGATGAGGGCGAGAAAGGGGATCAGCCAGACGAAGCCGATGAAGTAATGCGTTTGCGGACTCTCCACCGCCGGATAGGTGATCGTCCGGTAGGCGATGAGCGTAAGGACACGGAGGACGTTGGCCGCGATCGCTGCGGGGAACATGGCGGCGAGCCGCAGCCAGTAGCGCCGTCCCATCGGCTCGTGGCGGTTTACCCAGACCGCGAGAGCGAGGAGCAGCAGGAGGAGATTGGCCCCGTCACAATCCCGCGACCAGGGAACCTCAAGGCGACCGGCACGGATGACCTCGCCCCCGTCTTCAGCACTGACTCCGACAAATTTCAGCACCCCGATGACGAGCGGTCGACCGACCTCGGCGAGGATGTCCCGCGATTGGGTCAGCGGAATCGCCAGGGCGATGAGCCCTGCGGCGATCCCGGTGCGCCAGAGCGGTAGCTTGGTTCCCGGCGCGGTCATGGCAGTGTTTCCCTACAGTCCGGTTCAGGCGGCAGCCGTCGTGGTACGGAAGCGGCGGACTGCAAAGACCGCGGCAAAGGCGGCAAGGAGCACGAGGGGAGGTGCGGGCGCGGCGGGGACCGAACCGACCGAGGTCTCGTCGAGGACCCACCGGGTTTCGGCGAGGTCTTTTTCCGTGACCGGAGTGGTGGTGGTGCCCGAAACGATCGCGACCGGCACCCCGGGGAGGGCACCGTCCAGTTCCGGTGTCCAGGCGTCGACGCGTGAAGTGTAGTTGTCGGATTCAAAGCCCGAGCTGCCGTCGTTGTTCAGAACAATGCGGTCCCACGTGGTCTTTTCATCACCATAGAAGTTGATGAAAGCGTAGGGTTCGCCGGAGTTGATCTTGCGATTGATCGGGTTCCCGTCGTAGCTGGAGGGCAGCAGGTCGAGCAGGCTTGAGGTGGTGAAGGTCCCTACGAGATTGTCGGCCTGGTAAAAGTTGAGCATGTTCCGGGAATCACCAGCCGACCACCACATCCCGAAATAGGAGGAGGCGATATCGAGTTGTAGCGTCGTGCTGGTGACCGGGCCTCCGGCGCCCTGGAGTGAGTAGAGGGAGCCTTTTTTGTTTTTCTCATCGGCGGCTCCGCCGTAGGAGTCCGCGCGGCTGATATAGAGCTGGTCAAAGCTCCCGACCCCCTTCCAGGTCACCTCCTTGTTGGTCCCGGTCTTCAAGCCGTTGAAGTCGAAGATCTGGGTGCCGGTGAGGGATGACAGATTGAGAGCAGGATCTTCCGCATAGGTGACGATGAGGTCAGCACGGGCGGGAAGAATGGCGAGGGTGGAGGCCGATAGGAGTAATAGGAGGAGTCGTTTGTTCATCGTGGAGGTGTTTGCGTCGCCAGCATCCACTGCTCCACCGCGACCTCCATCCCCGCAGTTGGGGGGGACGGTTGTTTTGTCAGGTTGGGAACTGGCCGTCGTGCGCCGGGTGGGGCGCGTTGTCCCTGACGCGCCGCCGGTTGATCAGCGACGCCCAATCAGCGGGCTGGGGGTGAGCAACCTGTCCCTTGGAACTCCGTCAAACCCGTTTCGATTCGGGTGTTGGCATGATGAGCCACCCGATTCCCGGAAAGGTCATGCATCACTTCGCGTCCACCGCGGACGTGAGTTCGATCAGCAGTAACCTCACCGTGAGCGTGCGGGGATCATTGTTGCCGGGGTAGGCGTCCCGGCCCTTCCACGAGAACGCGCTCTCCATCGTGATGCGCACACGATCGCCGGCCGCGGGAGGCAGCGGAAATGTCGCGTCGGCGGTGTCTCCGTCCGCAAACTTCAGCGTACCGATGGGTTTCCCGTTGGCGCTCACCTTCACGGTGAAATTCGTCTCCGGGGGAAGCGCAGCCAGGAGAAGGCTGGCAGGGGTGAACGCCTTGATGTGAACCGAGGATTCGTCGCTCCGCGACAGTTCCGCGATCCCGCGCACATCCATCCAGCGCCCCTGCCCGTCCCAGTCGTGAAAACCGCTCACAATCTGCTGCGCAGACCCGGAACGCGCGAAATCAAGGCAAGGCAGGAACAAGGGCTTCATTTTACCGAAGACTGCATGGAACGGGGGCGCGGGCCAGCCCTCGGCCTGCGCCCATCGCCGCAGCGCGTCGTTCAACTGCGCGTCGCTGGCGCCATCCGCGCTGGCTGCAAACCGGAGACCGGGGATTCCGTGCGGGTTCATCGCGTAGGAAAGGGTGCGGAACGTCAGCCCGCCCATGTGCAGGCCGTCGATAGGAATGAAGGCGTCATTTTCGATCTCGATCGGCGCCTCCTGTCCCGATGCGGCGAGGATCACGGCGAGGCGTTTCGCGCTTTCGACGCCCGTCACGGTTGTGCGAATCCAAGGGTAGCCGTGCAACGGCGCGAGCGAACGGCTGGACTGCAGCCACCCGCCGGCAAGCGCCAGCAGGACGATCCCGCCGCAGGCCAGCCGATGCCGCGACGCGGGCAAAAGCCGGCACACGACTGCCACGGTGATCATCGCCAGCGGCACGAGGAACCAGTAAAAGTAGCGATCCGTGAGGTAGAGTTCCGACAGGGAAAAATCCGCACGTCCGTAACCCACCGCCGCTGCGATCACCGCCGCTGATGCGGACAGCATGATGATCAGCCGACGCAGCGTGCCCGGCACCGCGAAGTGCAGGGCGATCCAGATCACAAACCCCGCGCCGACGGTCCACCAGCCGGGCACGGCGCCTCCGGCACCCGTGCTCCACACCATCAGCCACCGATACGGTGCCGCCGTCGCGAGGAACGTCGCGTTGCGGGCCGCAGCGATCAGGCGTTCCATTCCCGCCGTGGTGTCGTCCTCTTTCATCCGCACAATCGACCACACCAGGATGCAGACGGCGATGGCGAGCCAGATTCCCGCGACAATAAAACGCTCTCTGGGCCCGCGGCCGAGGCGTTGCCAGAACGCCAGTATCAGTATCGGCACACACAGGACGCTCGCATTCATGCTCAGCCCGGCGAGAACAAGCGCCAGGGTGGCGAGCCCGACGCGCCATTTCCCCGGCGAAGAAAGTAGATCGCACGCGGCCAGCGTAAATGCCGCCGAAAGCGAAAAGATCACGGTCGAAGGCACCCAGAGCGGCATTGAGGAAAAGCCCACCGCGGAAACGGCGACGACACCAACCGCGACCGAGGGCCACGGACCCCAATAGCGGCAGGTGAGCCGCGCTCCGAGCCACGCGCAGACGGCGTAGATTCCCAGAACCGCCAGCCGCAGCGGAATGGCATTGAAGTTGCCGACCTCAGTCCAGAAATAGAGCAGGCGCAGGAGCGGGATGCGGTGCTCGTTGTGGCCCTGGGAGAGATAGGACAGCCACGAGAGTTCGCCGGAACGCAGCCGCGCGAATTGCAGGAGCAGGTCCATGTCGTCAGTGAGGTAGGGCAGGCTCAGCGCGGTGCGGGCAAGCGCCCAGCACGCGCCCAGTAGTCCGGTAAGCAGCGCGGCGGAGAGCCAGGGGGCGGAAGCAGCCCGGCAGGGATTTTCCAGGGCGAATCCGCGGGCGAGACGGCTTGCCAATTCAGACAGCCTCATCGCCACGCAACGTGTCCACGTTGGTCGCTGATCCCGCCACGTCGTTCCGCTTGAAAATTGCTGCCGGAAATTCCCTTTTTCATCCCTTCGACTTCATTACGACCCGTCTTTCTGCCCTTCGTTTCGATTCGCGTGTTCGCTGCGCATCGGTCGCATCCGCTCCACCCGATGGCCCGGGATAAAGGGCGGTTGGGAGGCAGAAGGGGGAGGGGCGGCTCATTCTCGTGCATCGTGCCCGAGATGCACTCCGTGGTCAATCGATTCATACGGCAGAAAACCTGTCCCTCGGGGATTGCTCCGGGGTTAGAGCGTTAGGCTGAACGCATTCCAGGTACCGTCAGGATCTGTGTTCATCCCTTCCCCATCCGTGTGCATCGGTGTTAAAAAATTTCAATCAGGTTAGAAACACAGATTCGCTTCGCTCCCACGGATGCGCTTCGCTTTCACAGATGGCACAGAGGTATAGCCGGGAGGGTGGCTTGATATTGGCCCCCTGACCCCGTCTCCTCGTCGGATTGGAAGCGGGTTTCCTGCGTCGTGATCTTGAATAGATTTTGTCTCCCCCTCCCTACTCAAACACCCGCGGCTTCGCCTCCACCTCGCCGCTCGAGGGATGCCACGTCACCGTGTAGGTCCGGCCGATGCTGTCGATGGACCGGTCTTCGCGCAGCTTCTCAAAGTAGTCGTGGAGCTGCAGTTCCAGCGTCTCCGGGGTGATCCAGCGCAGCGGCTCGACGTGCTCCCATTGCAGGGCCGCGCCGACCAGCTCCGCATCTTCGGCGCGACCGGGCAACGCAATCTTCGGCAATTCCCTCCGCACGAAGGTCTTCCCCTCCTGCTGCCACACCACCGTCCGGCCCGCCGTGGCCAGTCCCCCCGAATAATAGGCGAAGCGTCGTGAATCCGGCGACCAGAGGATCGCTCCCTCGCGCGACGATCCCACCGCGAGGTCATCTCCGGTGAGGTCGGCCACCACCGCGCCCGATGCCTTTTCGACTAGTTCCGCCTTCACGACCTTCGAGTCCCGCGTCACCCGTGCGCTGCTGAAGTTTTTCCGGATCACCAAGCGCCCGTCCGGCGAGGGCCAGTCGGTGATTACCTGCCGGCAGAGCAGGGCATATGAACGCGGAAAGTGCCGTTCGCCGTAGGTCATGCCCTCGTCCTCGCCCCAGGTCACGAAGCCGCCCGAGAATTGATTGCGCACCCCGATCCGGTAATCGATCGGCTGCGTCTCGAGAAAGGCCGCCAGTTTTTCATCCCCCAGCAGGTGGATCACAATGCCCGAGTAATAGGCATGACCTTCCCCCGCCGCCCCATCGGTGTCCGTGATCGCAAAATAACGCAACATCGCCGCCGCCTCCCCCTGCGACGCCGCCCGGGCCGTGGCGCAGTAGTCGAAACCCCGGGCCTTCGCGTGATCTCCGACCTCGGAGTTGGGTTCGTCCTTTTCGGGAATTTCGTCCAGCGTGAAGAACAGCCGGATCCGCTCCTCCGGCAGGAATCCCGATTGACCCGAGCTCAGCGTCACCCGGTGCCAGTCGGAGTTTTCGACGCCCTCGAATTCAAAGATTTCCCCCTCCTTCACCGTCGCAACCGGAGCGGCCTGGTCCCGCGGTTCGGAGCGGAGCTCCAGCGCCCCGGCAGAACCACCGACCACGCCCCGGTCGGCGGAAAGGAGGTTGGGAAGAGCGGTGCCAAGGGAGAGGAGGAGGAGAAGTAGGGGTTTCATGGGTTGGACAAGGGGGAGAAGTGGATCCGTTCTACTTTACCTAACGGATTCGGACGTCTTTCATGGGGAGGGAATTTTCTCCGCGAGAACGGTATTTTTGGGGTTTCGCTGACGGCCGCACTCGTGCAGGCCCGTGCATTCGCAACAGATAGGCTGTGCCTAGGAATTCCGGGAATCGCGGAATCTGAACGTTTTGGGACCACAATCGGAACGAAGTGGAACCGAAGGTAGCCGGAGTGCAGCGAAGGCAAATGGATGCCGCAGGCGTCAAATGGGCACGAACTCACACGAATGGAACCACCGGCCGAAATCCTTCTATTCACCGTCAGGATCTGTGTCCATCCCTTCTCCATCCGTGTGCATCGGTGTTGAATCTCAATCAGGAGAACAGCAAGTTTGTCCTAACAAAACCCCCTCACTTCAGGCGACGGGCCTCGGCACGATAGTGGTCCTCATCGGATTGGAAGCGGGTTTCCTGCGTCGTTATCTTGAAGAAGTTTTGTCCCTCCTCCTGTTGCCAGAATAGAAAGACCGACTCGTTGAAAGTCAGCCAGAGGCGCGTGATTTCGTTCTCCGGCAGGGAGAACTGGGTCAGGAAAAACATCGGTGTACCCCGGAGCAGGGGCCATTGGGCACTCCCGGCCTTCCAGCGGGGTGGATCCGAGAGACAGAGTGTTTTCACGATACCCTTCTTCAGGTCCGAGCAAAAGACGCTGTCGCGCGTCTCCTCCAGACTCTGAAAGGTCGAGCTGCGCTGCTGTTCCAGCACGTGGGCGACCTGACCTTCGGCCGTGGCTTCGACGACCAGATAGCGGACAAAATAGCCGGACGCGGGCGGTGGATCCGTCCGCTGCGTAAACTCATAACGCACCCCGAAGACTAGCAACTCGCCCGCCTCCGGCAGGACGCACCGGCCGAGGTAAACGGGCCGGGGGACATAATCAGGCTGCCACTCCACCGCTTTGCCGAAACTCGTCGCCGGCAACCCGACCGCGTCGACACAGTCCCAGGGCAGAGAGTCAAGCGGGGCGGCGGGATCGAGGCTCAAGCGCTGCGTCATGGGTGAAAGGGCGGTTGGATTCCAGACGATACCATGAGGATCGCACCGCCGGGAAGATCGTCAATCCGCAAGGGGAGCGGGAACTGGACTGTCTCCCGGGGCCCCTTGGAGAAATAGCCTGTCCCTCTAACCTACAGGGCAGAGAGTCAAGCGAGGCGGCGGGATCGACGCTCAAGCGCTGCTCTGCCTGCGCACGGGGTTACCGCCTCCGCTGCTCAACGTCCGCTTTTTCAATTTTATCCCCGGCCTTTTCCAGGCCCTCGCCAATTGCCTCGACTCCTTCCTCCACCGCTCTGGCCGTGTTTCGCAAGGCCTTCTCGGCACCGCGACCGATTTTTTCGGCGGCCCGCTCTAGCTCAGCCCCCGCGCTGGAGGCGGGAGTGGCACGGACGTCAGGCGTGATACCAAACCCTGTTGTCGCCACCTTCGCCTGGATGGAAGCCGGGTTGGCGATGGCGATCACCCCTTGAGCGATCCGGTCGCCGGCATCTCCGGAGGGTTGTGTGCCCTTGTCCTCTCCCGCATGGACGATGAGCGCGCGACCCACGATGGAATCCGCCTCACCGGCGAGAGAGAGGTCCTCCAACTCCATGACGAGATTCGCCTGGCCCTCCGGGTCAGCCTCAAGATTTCCGAAATCACCCGGATGACGAACTTCGCTACCCGGCAATCCGTGTTCCGTTCCGGCTGGATTGAAGTGGTCTCCGGCGCTCGTCCCGTCGGGGGCCGAGATATCGCCGAACTCGTGAATGTGCATGGCGTGACGCCCCTCGGATTTCAATCCCGTGAAACTTGCGGTGACGCGGACCTTCCCGCTGGCCAGAGCTTCGAAAGTCACGAGCCCGCGGGTTTTATTTCCTTCCGTGGGCGACATCACGGCGATCAGCACGGGATGGTCCGATCGCACCGCCTGCGGGTGTCCCCCCTTCGGGTGATCCGTCTGCGGCTCGCCTGCCACCGGTTTCGATTCTGCCGGGGCCCGGTCCGTCGGCGTTTCCTGGGCTTCGATCCGGAGGATATTCGTGCCAGAGCCGACGAGGGCGAAGAGGAGGAAAAAGAAAGAAGTGCAGGGGCGTTTCATGGGATGATCGGGTTTGAGGTTGTCAGATAGTTGAAAGAGCAAGTTGCCTGCCGCGTCGCCACAGACTTCATAAGGTATTGAAAATAAAGGATATACTTCAATGTCCCCAGCCTGTCCCGCGGGATCACCGGGCCCCGCTTCGGGCGAGCTGCAAGGAATTACCTGCGTTCTGCAAGATCGCCGAAGGGTCCGGGGAAGACTCCTGCCGCCCGTGGTCTGTGTTCATCCCTGCCCCATCCGTGTGCATCGGTGTTAAAGACCACAATCAAGAAAGCAGCGAGCCTGTCGCTCGGGATTCTTCGGGTAGACGGATCGAGTGGGCCAAAGGCCGTCTAAAGAAGGGCGATTGATTGAGAATTGTTGCATGACTCATGCCGTCTGGAGCCCTTCTTCTCCCGTGCCAGCCTGACGTATTTGTCCACGTCAGCGGTAGGATCAAAGACCGCCGAGACGCCGACGCTGTCATCGCCGAGCAGGTAAGAAAGCTCCGCAATACCTTCCATTTGGAGGCGTTCAAAGACGAGCGCCGTTCAATCAATCGACGACGAGCTTGATGGACGCCTCGCCTCGCAGGGCCTTGGAGTAGGGACAGGTTTGGTGAGCTTCCTCCATGATGCTCATGGCCCGGTCACCATCTACGTCAGGCAGCAGGGCATGCAACTCGACAGCAAGGCCGTAACCATTGTTGTCATCCTCAACCAGGCTCACCAGGGCGCGCACCGTGGAATCCTTGATCGGCGTGCCAAGCTTCTTGGCCGCATTGACCAAAGCCCCGTGGTAGCAGGCCGAGTAAGCCCCGGCAAACAGCAGCTCTGGATTCGGGCCGCGCGTCTCGATCCCTTTCTCCAGCGGGTTTCCCAACGCGACATCGAGAAGTCCGTCGGGCGATTGCAGTGTTCCAGATCGGCCGCCTTTGGAAATCGCTTCTGACGTGAACAGTATTTTCATATGACTACGATGCTAAGCGCTCTCGACTCATGGAGGCGATGGGGAATAACCCTGCCATGATGGCGATTGGGAAGAGATTGGCCTCCTCGCCCGCCGCGAGTTCCGCGATACCCGAGCTCTGCTTGTTCCCGCTCAGCCCGGGATCCGCGAGTGCCGGGCGCACTTCCGGGACGGCAGCGAGAGTATCTCAGGCGAGTGGTAGGCGGTGGGGAGGGTTACGGTGCCGGTTTGACGGGGGCGGAGTTTCGAAGGATTCAAACCGAGAGGGTGTGGAGATTGAACCCGTCGGGTGTGCCGAGAGGCGCGTCTCGGGAAGGCGAGTTGTCGACTGACCCCAGCACCACTGCAGCCCGACTGGAGCCAAAATCTACCCCGGAGTAGAGTGTCTTCCTGTTAGACTTGCGAGGGCATCTTGATTTCGGACCAAATAACCGATTCAATGCAAATCTATTGAAATTATGGATATACGAACTAAATTAAGCCACCCTCCTTCCGTTTCAGACGCCTCCAGTTTCGTATACATCTTTGCTTCACATGGGCGAGCCTTTGGCGTATAAGCTGCGATCATTGAAATTCGTTAACCCCTTGCTTGAGCAATGAATTCCAACTCCACATCGACTTCCGCACCGGAAAACCCACGGCCATCATCGACGCCGGAGTCTCCCCTTGCATACGAGCCGCTTGCCATGCCCTTAACCTCGGACGAAAGGGCGGCATCGAGGCTGCTCTTGGAGGAACTCCACCCCGGCGAACGGTTTCAATTGATGTTTGGACTGATCAATTCACCGGACGACTCGCTGATCAGAAGATCCCTCTGATCGACCTTGACGCCCTAGGGTTCCGTCACGAGGACGGATTTCTCACCAGTGCGTTTCTTCGGCCACTACCCTCTGGCGCTGAGGCGAGTCCTTTCCTCGATACGGAAAACGGAGTCGTCTACAAGCTCTTCGATCTACGTCCTGGCGGAACGATGGGGAAGAAGCTACGCTTTCAGTCCCGTTTTCAGGGGTTTGAAATCGAGAGCGCCGACGCCCGCTGGAGCGACATGCTCGACAAGTTCATCGTCCTCAATCGCGGGGGCGGGCATCCGACGGAGCTGGCCGGCATTTCCTCCGATGGCTGCTACCTCGTCGCCAAACAACCGCAGGCCTATCCGTTTGAGGATTTTCGCGCCGACCTCGCCTCCGCCGAGGCGGCCATGTGCGGGATTGTTCCCGTCGGAGGTGGACTGCGGCAGCACCTGTTTGTTACCACGATTGATGGCGTCCCCTGGCTGGTCAGCGACCTTCACGAGCGCAATATTATGCGCGATGAAAACCGAAACCCGACCATCATCGACGCCCTCGTCGGCGAAATCACGCTGACGGCTCGTCGAGAGTTGGACTGGGTCGATGCCGCCTGTGGGGAGGCACAGCGGTTTCGAGAGACTGGGGCGAGGCCGCCACGGTGGGATGAGGCGGTGGAGGATGGGGCGGATCTAGATTCTAGGGCTGACGCTCGGGGCGGCGCGAAGCGCGAGAGTGCGCGTATCTGACCGCAGGAAATCGCCATCCCTCCCTTTTTTTACGGACCCTGTTGGATGGCGGGGGCAACTGTAGCTTGCAGCACCGAGCAAATTATCCGCTCGGTGCTGCAAGCTACAGTTGCCCCCGCCACTTTGTCAAGAGGGCAGGCCGGGAGGCAAGTCCTTCTGAAATTTGGAAATTTGAAGCAAGAATTTAATGGTGAAAATGGCCTAAAAACTTGAAAATTCTCTCTTTTGTGGAAATTTAGTCGCTTGAGTGAATTATTTGCTGGCGCAATGCGTATGTAAACGTAACAAATTGTGCGTAGAAGTTTTACTGCGCAATTAATAACGCGAGATCTCAAGTTTACGCTGCCATCCATCAATTTTTTTGATCATCATGACTTCAACTGCAAAGCATCCCTACGTCCAGTATACTGCAGTACCAAATCCTCCTGTAACGGTGGATTTTGGAAATAAAGACTTACGGAAGCACTATTCCGATCAAGGCGTGCTCATTTCAAACCGAAATAAAAAGTGCCTTACGGAGAAAATAAGGGAGCTCCTCAAGAAACCGTAGTCAACAGGTCCGGGGCTGTGTTAGTCAGCAGATCCGCATTTTCTCGGATTCATTGTTTTTTGGTTTCGTTATAGATCTGTTGACATTGTTCGACTAGCCCTCTACTGAGGGGGCAGCGCAAAGCTGTTCCCAATGATAGTTTTCGACACTCAGAAAATTACAGAACTCGAATCACTTTTAGAGTCTTCTGTTCTTCATTTTCGCGAGTCCAGCGGTAATGCCTACGGAATTATCTGCGATGTAGCAAAAGGTTCATGCGAACAACTGTCCTCGCTATATTCCCGTATCGGCGGACTTCCAGACAGCCCGGGCCCATTTAAGCAACTTGCCGCGTTCGCCGTTCTTACCCAAGAGGTAAGACTTTTTAACTTCGCTACAAGGGATTCGACCGAAGATCTCGATGTAGTCTGGAATCCGCGGCTTACCTTGTGGTGTCTCTCCGCAGTTGCAACAACGCTTCGGCTAAATGGCAACCACCATGCTATTGTGGTTCCCGTTCTTCCGACTCCACACTTCCAAGCCGAATTTATAAACCATCTGCGTAGCTTTTATAACGGGCGAATCCTTTGTGGCGTTGAAACTTCAACGGACCTGCTTTCAGAGCGAATCTTGGCGACAGCGCTAATATTAGAGGCGTCTTCGTATGCGAAAGATTGTAGTGATGAAGAATTTACAAGAAACGCTGAAGATTGCCTGGAAAAAATAGCTGAGAATCCAGTGCTGCGGGGGGACATACAATTCAACGATCCGGAGTTTTTGAACCTTGCGATTGGAATTGGGTTGGAGGATTAGCGCGAGGGAGACGGTCATAGGTTTCTTCGGCCTTCCTCCAACGCCCTCATTAGTTTTCTATCCGCCGGCCATAAGACCCTATCAGCATGTCGGAGAGTTCACGGACACTGAACTACGCAGGGAGCTGCGGAAAGGTGCCAATAGTTTTCCAAGAGGAACTTGGCCCTCTTTTTGACGGTCTTCGGACAGCGCGTGAGTTTGGAATTAGGTGTCCTATCTTCTATGCCGCTGACTCCAAATCACTACGGAGCGACTTCGAATTCCACCTCAGCCCAGCGAAATTAGGGTTTAGCTGTAATTCTCCCGCGGAGTCACTCCAGCAACTGGATGCGATTCCCGAATTTTGTGCACGTAATTCAGAAGCTTTGCGCCTTCGTAGACCGTGAGCCAAGGTAGCTGCTTGGCGGTTTGTTTTGCGTCGCGGGTGAGTGTCCCTGTGGTGAAATAGAATCCAGTTTTCGCTCCGCTGATCAAGTAGGACCCAGCGAAGTCACGAATATCACGGGAAGCAATGCGGCTCTCGAGTCCGTAGCGTTTGCACTGGGCAACACCCCAAAGGGAGCCCGAGGAATTCCAGATCTTCACGTCGATACCCTGATCGTCCGTTCCGCCGGTGGCCTTGGCTTGATAACCTTGGGTACAAAAGAGGTCCGCAATCATTCCCTCAAACGAGCCTGGGTCGAGGCACAGGATCTCTTCGAGCGTTTGTTGCTGCCACTGGCGTTGTTTCTCCCGCCGCTCAACCGCTCTCCACAGCCGATCCCGCTCGGTTAAAACCTCTCCGTGTTCCTCCCTTTCGCGCCGCCAGATCTCCATCTCCCTCCGCTTCTCGAACAGATGAACAAGGCGAGTCACTGTTCTGGGAGAATGGCCGCTGCCGATATTCGTGCGGATGGCTTCCTCCAATTGTTCCCAAGGTGCAGTTTGGACCCACGCCAGCATTCGATCCGAATCCACGAACGGAAGGATGAACTCGCCTCCGCACTCTTCGCATCGTGCTGGATGCCCACCCGAGTCGGGGCTTACTTTCCTAGTTTACAAAAGCATCTTGGACAAGTGACTTTCATTCAAATGATTCTTAAATGAAGATCGTGGTATTTTCGATAAACTGTCGGCACTTGCAATCCTCAAATAGAATTTCAGTGCGTGACACCTCCTCAATAAAAGCCTTCGCTCTCGCCTTGCGACCTGCAGGTAATCCGAATGTAGTTCCCGAGACTCGGTCAGCCTTCCACAAGCGCTCTTTGTTTAGTCGATCCCTTTTTTGTTCTGCCATAGACCGGTCATTTTCCGGGAGAGGACCTTCGACTTTTGGAGAAATGATTCGCTTGAGATTCACCGAGTCATAACTAAATCCGAGGAAGCCGATTCGTTTGGCTGCCGCAATCGTGGTTCGAATTTTTTGCAACCGGGCCTCATCACCTGGTTCAAAAAAGTAGGAAATGGAATCCGCAGCCTGTAATAATTTTCTCTCGTCAGTGCGGGAATCGAATTCAATCGTTGGCGCTCCTTCCGAGTTAAAGTAGTTCCCAAGTTGCCCATGAACGTGGATCACCTCAACTTTACTTGCAAGCTCGCGCGCGTCTTCAATGGTTCCTCCGAACGTTCGGAGGAGGTCGTTGGTAAATCGATGCTCGATTGAGCGGTCGTAGTTAAATGTGATTATCTTCAGTTTGTTTTCACCAAATTCTTCCTTCCTGCCGGATTCTACGAGGTAGTCGTTAAAAAGTGCTTTCAGCCAATCTTCGTCACGTATTTTCTCATTACCACAGAGTTCCTTTTCGCGTTCATAGCCGCATAGAGTGGCCGCTATTGCAAGCTTCCCTACCTCTGCAAATTCCGGCCGACCTTCAATGAAGATATCAATTGAATTTCTTGGCGACCTTGCGAAATCATGAGCGAAACCGCGTAGTAGATGCGGTTCGGAGTTGCGCTCGATGAACTTGTGTAATCCGTTTTTGTTTGTTGAGTTTACCGAAGCCGTCTCGACGAGCCGAATGATTTCGGTTCTCAATCGCTCTCCTGTCGGAAAACCATACGGGCATGACGCGCCTGCTCCAACGATCAAAACTGTCTCGACTTCAATCATTTGAAGATTGTCCCATCTTTTTCGGGGAGATCGCATCGCTTGTCAACCCACCCGCCCCCACAACCCAGCAAAAGAC
>ERZ761602.946-NODE-946-length-57126-cov-9.918820_pt1 | contig 57126 bp, 50 predicted proteins | sample MGYA00512165_ERZ761602 | MGnify/ENA primary metagenome ERZ761602 (study PRJEB28899, sample SAMN02445085) | bioreactor sludge metagenome | biome: EBPR sludge; isolation source: Thorneside wastewater treatment plant | place: Australia: Brisbane, Thorneside Wastewater... | reverse complement strand
TCCCCCTCCTCCTCGGCTGCGCCGGCGTCTGCGACCCCGCCAACCTGGAGATCGACGACCCCCACGACCTCCTGACCCCCGATCAAGAAGCCGAGCTGCGCGCCGCCCACGCCGACTGGTTCACGTGGACCGACACGGACAGCGTCTGCATCGACCGGGTCCGCCCGGCGGAGCTCACCGCAGCGGAGGAGTACGGCCCGAACATCAAGGTCCGGGGGCGCACCTTGCTGGTGGATCCAGAGCTGGACGAAGCGACCTGGGCGATGCACTGGGGCCTCTGCCTCGCCCTGGACGAGGCCGAGCACCACACCGACGCCCGACCCGAGCTGTTTCGCTGCAACGCTCATGAGAAATAGACCGGGGTCTGCTCGCTACAGGTAGTCCACCTTGCCGGACCGCCTTGGGAGCGTTACCCCTTGGGGGCGTTGGGGCGAAGCGGACCTTGTTCGCGCGCGCGAACAACCGAAGAGCAGGTCTACCAGCCGTCCAAAGTTAGCCTACCAGGCGCACTTTGGCTCGCCAAGGTCGCGCCACCCTCTCCGCGCCTGCGCTACGCTCCGGCTTGTGCGAGGGGCCCGGCGCTCTCTTGGCTCGCCCAAGTGCGCCTGAACGCCGCTGGCCAGGACGGCCAAGGGGGTGGACTACTTCTGGTGAGCAAAGGTGGACTACTTCGGGTGAGCGCTGGGGTGTTTCGCGATGACGGGTCGGTGGACTTCCCTCAGGTCTGCGCCTGGGGGCCCGGTGACATCGACTGGATCGACCCGATCCTGTCCGCCTGTGGCGGCGACAAGCTGGGCGAACGCGAGCGCTACATGGCCGATCATGTCTACGTCAACGGACCGAGGGGCCGGATCGACGCGGAGCTGTCCGGGACGATGGGCGAGCCCATTCCTCATCCGGGGTCGCTGGTTCAGCTCGGCGACCGGATGTTGGTGGTCCGCGGCGAACGGGTCGACGACATCCGCACGGACACAGCGGTGCTCTTCGACCCGGTGACGGGCGTCGAAGAGGAGCTCTGGGAGCGTACGGGCGAGCATGATCTCTACGGCGTCGGGGGACGTGAAGGGGCCGTGTTGGTCGTGGTGGGAGCGAGCACCCTGATCGATCTGCCTGCACCACCCGACGGCCTGCAGCAGCTGGTGTCGGCCGTGGAAGCCGTGGACGACGGGATGGTGGTTCAACTGGAGTCGGCGGACGTCTCGGTAGAAGGCGACGCAATCAGCATCGGAGTTCATGGGTATGGAACCTGGCGCTACCAGGACGAGAGCAAGAGCTGGACGCTGTTGACGACGGGGCTGTACATGCTCACGGCGGGCACGGACAGCCAGGGCAGGGTCGTCGGCTCGACCTTCAGCGACGCCGGCCGGGCCCTGGTGGCCTACGACCCGGACACGGATCAGCTCCTGGTGTCCGATGAGGTCTGTCTGTGGGATGATTATCCACATATGGTCACGGGCGATACGCTCTGGCTCTCCACCACGCGCGCGGGTGAGCGGGTCTACGAGCCCATCCACCTCGCCCAGGCACCCCCATGAAGTCCCCGCCCACCGTCGACTCCTTCCTCGCCACCCTCGACTGCCCGCACCTCCCCACGATCCACGCCCTCCGCGCGGTCATCCGCTCGGCCTCGCCCGAGATCGGCGAGGGGATCAAGTGGAACGCGCCCAGCTTCCACACGACGGAGCACTTCGCCACGATGCGCATCAGCGGCCCTCGACCGCTCCAGCTCATCCTGCACCTGGGCGCCAAGAAGAGCGCGATGCCTGCGGGTGCGATCGAGGACCCGACGGGGCTGCTGACCTGGCTGGGTCCGGACCGGGCGGTCATCACGTTCGCCGACCCGGAGGCGGTGGCCGACAGCGCCGACGCCCTCCGCGAGGTCCTGCGGCAGTGGATGCGCTACGTGCCCGGGGGAGCGATCAGCTCGACCGTCGGGAAGTAGGTAGTAGCGCCTCGTCGAGGTCCTCAAAAAACCGCCTCACCCCTCGCCCCGCGTGAGGGCCATGAGCTGTTCGGTAGACGGGCCGGAGTAGGGCGCGGCGAGGAGCCGTTCAAGCACCCGTTGCCCGCGACCTGGGCTGCCCGGCACCTCGCGCAGAGCTGGGCCCGGATGTCGATCGGGATGGTGACCTGGCCCTTGCTCGTGACGCCGCATGGAGACCCCTCTCTTACCTTCCAATTAGTACTCCTGCTCAGGGGAGTCAATCGCCGATGCCATTGCCCCTCGACGGGCCTCCTCCCGTGGATACCTCCCCGGGATGATCCTCCGCATGGTCTTCTTCCTGGCGATCGTCAGCCTGGTCACCGGGCTGGCCCACCTCTTCCTGGCCCACCGGCTGGCCCGCTCGCTCACGCCACCTCGGCGGCGGCTGGTCTACGGCCTGGCGGCGCTCTCGGCGATCTCGCTGCCGGTCTTCATCGGGGGCTCCCGGGCGCTGTTCGCCGGTGATCCGGGGTCTCCTCTAGCGATGCTAGCGTTCGTCCACCTGGGCTTCTTCACGCTGCTGTACAGCTCGGTGTTGGCCTGGGAGATCCTGCGCGGACTAGCGCTGCTAGTCGACCGACTGGGCCGCGGGCGGCAGGCGCAGGGGCCGATCGAGCGGGCGCTCCCGGTCGACCCGGAGCGGCGGCGGGCGCTGCTGGGCGGGCTGAACCTGAGCCTGGTGGGGCTGGCCGGCGCCCAGAGCGCGGCGGCGATGGTGGGGAACCAGGGCCCGATCAAGGTGGTGGAGGTCGACGTCCCGATCCCCGAGCTGCACCCGGACCTGGTGGGCCTGCGCATCGTGCAGCTGAGCGATGTGCATGTGGGGCCGATGATCTCGGGCGAGTTCGTCCGCGAGGTGGTCGAGGTGGTGAACACGCTGGACGCGGACCTGGTCGCGCTGACGGGCGACCTGGTCGACGGCAGCGTGGCCGAGCTGGGCGCGCACACGGCCCCCCTGGCCGAGCTGCGCTCCCGCCTGGGGACCTGGTTCTGCACCGGCAATCACGAGTACTACTCGGGGGCCGAGGCCTGGTGTGCGGAGTTCGAGCGGCTGGGGATGGTGGTGCTGAACAACCGCCACGAGGTGCTGCGGGTGGGAGAGGCGGAGCTGGTGGTGGCGGGGGTGACCGACCTGAGCGCGGACCGGATCCTGCCAGCGCACGCGCACGACCTGGACAAGGCGATGGAGGGCGCACCACGCGGGGACTTCCGCCTGCTGCTGGCCCACCAGCCCCGCAGCGTGCTGGGCGCGCCGGCCCACGAGATCGACCTGCAGCTGAGCGGCCACACCCACGGCGGGCAGTACTTCCCGGGGACGGTGCTGATCCACCTGGCCCACCCCTACGTTCGGGACCTGAACCTGCACGAGGGCCGAACCTGGATCTACGTCTCCTGCGGCACGGGCTACTGGGGGCCCCCCTTCCGGCTGGGCAGCGAGGCGGAGATCACGCTGCTGCGGCTGGTGCCGGGCTGAGGGCAGGCCTCGGGTAGAGTGCCGCCATGGCCTCCGACTCCCACCCCTTCCGTGTGCTCGCCGCCCTGATGGTCGCGGCGCTGCTGGTGCCGACCGGCGCCCTAGGCCTGCTAGGGGCGCTCACCGACCCGGGTCCGATGCGGCCGGTCTGGGCCCTGATGGGGGTGGGAGGCCTGGTCGGGGCGGGAGGCGCCCTGCACACGGTCTGGCAGGCGCGGCGGGCGGGGCAGCGAGAGGCGGTGCGCTTACAGGCGGCGCCCAACCCCCGCACGCCAGACGAGGCACTGGCCCGCTGGACGATCGAGCCCGGGGTGGCGCAGCGCTTCTCGGACGCGGAGTGGGCCCGCCGGAGGGTGGAGGTGCTTGGCGGCGGGCTCGGACTAGCGGTGCTAGGCACCGGCCTGGTGTGGTGGGGCGAGGACGCCGAGCGCTGGGCCGCTTTCGCTACGGGCGGCTTCGTGGGGGGGCTGTACCTGCTGATCGGCCTGGGAAAGTACAAGCTGGAGCACGAGCAGGCGCGACGGGGCGCGGGCGTGGTGCTGGTGTACGAGGACGCGGTCTATGTGCTGGGGAGCTGGCACGCGCTGGGCGGGGACCGCTGGCTGGCCGGGGTGGAGGTCGCCGAGGACGCGCTGGAGCTGAAGGTGCGCTGGCAGACGAGCAAGGGCGGACCGGCCGAGGATGTGGTGCGGGTGCCCTTTCCCGCCGGAGAGCGGGAGCAGGTGGAGGCGCTGGCCGCGATGCTGGGAGAGCGGGTGCGGTGAGCGCGGGTGTTTGTGGCTACCTGCCCCCCACCGGCCCTGCGGGCCACCTCCCCCCGCGAGCGGGGGGAGGGAGGATCCGCCTCAGGAGTGAAGCTCGCCCTTGCGTACCTGGCCCTCGGTGAACCTCCCTCCTGCGTACCTCACGAGGGGTCTGAGCTTGGTGAGTCGACGTGGTTTCAATACTTTATGCTGCCCGTCTCCGGCAATTGGCCTCGAACGGCCTGTCGGAGGTACGCAGGAAGGGGGTTCAAGCCCTGTCGGGTACGGTAGGCGGGGTTTCACCCGCCGAGGTCTGCACCCGCAGCCCGGCCGCGTCCCCCTCAGTCGTCTCTCGCGACGCTAAGATGCCGCCATGCTCCTCCTGACCCTCCTCGCCTGCAACCCGCTCGAGCCCAAGGGCCGCGCGCCGACCTCCCCAGACACGGGCACGGGCACGGGCACGACCGACACCGGGACGCTGCCGAGCACCGACCCGAACCCCGAAGAGCGCTCCTGCGCGGTCCAGCTGACCCTGGAGAGCCCCGGCTCCACGGTGGAGATCGCCGGCAGCTTCAACGGCTGGACGCCGCAGCCGATGGAGGCGGCGGGCTCCTCCTGGACGGTCGACCTGGGCGCGCTCGCGCCCGGCGCCTACGCCTACAAGCTGATCGTCGACGGCGCCTGGGAGTCGGAGATCCCCGTGGACGTGGAGTCCCACTGGCTGGACGGCATCGAGAACCGCAACCTGCGGGTCGGCGACTGCGGGCTGCCGACCCTGGGGCTGGACGAGGCCTGGGCGACGCCCGAGGGCGAGGTCTACGCGAAGATCCAGTTCAGCCGCGCCGCGGGGGGCGCCTCGCTGGACGCCTCGCGGCTGGTGGTGACGGCGGGGGGGCAGCCGGTGGAGGCCCGGGCGGACGAGGCCAGCGGGGTGATCGAGGTGGAGCTCTCGGGCCTCTCCCCGGGCAAGCACAGCCTGCGGGTGCAGGCCTGGGATCAGGACGGCCTGGGCAGCGAGCGGGATCCGCTCTTCGTGCCGCTGTGGGTCGAGGCCGAGCCCTTCTCCTGGGAGGAGGGGCTGATGTACTTCGTCTTCACCGACCGCTTCCGGGACGGGGACTACGAGGACCCGGCCTTCTCGCCGGTGGAGGGGGTGGCGGAGTGCGCGAACTACACGGGAGGCGACTTCCAGGGGGTGATCGACGCGCTGGAGGAGGGCTGGTTCGAGGCCCTGGGGGTGAACACGATCTGGCTCTCGCCCCTGACCGAGAACCCCGAGGGCGGCTGGCTGGGCCTGGACGGGGTGAACCTGTTCAGCGGCTACCATGGCTACTGGCCGACGGACCCCTTGCAGGTGGAGGAGCGCTTCGGCGACGCCGGGGCGAGCGCCTCGGATCGGCTGCACGAGCTGATCGCGCTGGCGCACACGAAGGGCATCCGCGTGATGTTCGATCTGACATTGAACCATGTACACCAGGACCACCTCTACACCCGGGAGCACCCGGAGTGGTTCGGCGAGGGCTGCGTCTGCGGGACCGAGGGCTGCGGCTGGGACGAGGCGGCCCGGACCTGCTGGTTCGTGGACTACCTGCCGGATCTGGACTACCGCAACCACGAGCTGACCGAGCGGGTGCTGGCCGATACGCTGGAGCTGCTCTCGACCTACGACGTCGACGCCGTGCGGGTGGACGCGGCGAAGCACATGGACCATGTGATCATGCGCAGCCTGGGCTCGCGCCTGCAGGCAGAGCTGAGCCACCCGGGCGGGCCGGAGTGGTACCTGGTGGGCGAGACCTTCAGCTACGACCGCGACCTGTTGATGGACTACGTGGGCGATCACGAGCTGGATGGACAGTTCGACTTCCCGATGATGAGCGCGGTGCGCCAGGCCTTCATCCACGGGGGCTCGCTGCGGGATCTGGAGGCCAGCGTGGCGGCGGGGCAAGCGGCCTACGGCGAGGCCCTGATGAGCCCCTTCCTGGGCAACCACGACGTGGACCGCTTCGCCAGCGAGCTGAGCGGGCAGGCCGGCGACTGCTGGAGCGGCACGACGGTGGACCCGATGGCCGGGGGAGGCAGCGAGGTCACGGAGTGGGACATCGTCAACCGGATGTCGATGGCCCTGGCCTTCACCCTGACCCAGCCCGGGGTGCCCCTGCTCTACTACGGCGACGAGATCGGCCTGCACGGCAAGGGCGACCCGGACAACCGGCGGCGGATGAACTTCCCGCCCTACCTCTCGGGCAACCAGGCCGAGCTGCTGGAGCGGGTGCAGCGGGTGGGCGCGGCGCGGGCCGACAGCCGGGCGCTGCGCATGGGCGAGCGGGTGCAGCTCTGGGTCGACGACACGCTGCTGGTCTACGCCCGCGTGCTCGACGGCGAGGTGGCGATCGTCGCCCTGAACCGCTCGGACTCGCCGCGCGAGGTGACGGTGCCCCTGCAGGAGCTGGTCGAGGCGGGGGTGGTGCTGCAGGACCGCAAGGTGGACGGGCGCAGCTTCCCCACGGAGGCGGGCGGGCTGGTCCTGAGCCTGGGAGGCTGGGACTGGGCCCTGCTGCGAGAGAGCTGGTGAAGGACTTGCACCGATAGAATACTGCACATATGATCAGTGCATGACCCTCCCCTCCCCCGCTGCCTCCGCTGCCTCCGCTGATCGCGCCGAGCGCCTCGCCGCCTTGCGGGCCCAGCTCGCCCGGGTGGCCCCTCCTCCCGCAGCTCGGGCGGTGCTCGCCTCGGGCCTGCCAGCCCTGGATCAGGCCTGCGGGGGCTGGGCCCGCCCCGGGCTGAACGAGGTGGTGGGCCTGCCGGGCAGCGGGCGGCTGGGCCTGGTGCTGCCGACGATGCGCGCCCTGGCCGACCAGGGCTACACGATCGCGGTGGTCGATCCCCTGGCCTGGCTGCACCCTCCGGGCCTGGCCGGCCTGCCGCTGCACCGGCTGCTGCTGGTCCGACCGGGCACGCGGGCCTTGTGGGCGGCCGAGCAGCTCGCCCGCTGCGGGGCCCTGCCGCTGGTGGTGTTGCTGGATCCGGGCCCCCTGGGGCGCGGCGCCCGGCGGCTCCAGCAGGCGGCCGAGGCAGGAAACTGCGCCCTGCTGATGCTGAACGAGCGGCCCGAGGCCCAGCTCCGCCCCGCCCTGCGCCTGCAGGCCGTCGGACACCGCCTCTTCGAGCTGCAGCGCGGCGGCCCGCCCCAGCCGACGCGGGTGCGGGTGTGAGCGTTGGGGCGGACGGGTACGAGCTCCTCAAGCATGACCGTTGACATCCCCGAGGACCAGATCCATACTCCGACCAGCTCCGGGGCCTCCCAGCTCCGGGGCCTCCCAGCTCCGGGGCCTCCCAGCCAAAAAAACCGGAGCAAGTCGTGGCAGACAACTTCAAGACCGGCATCAGCCTGTGGACCGAGCAGGAGTTTTCGTCGGAGGACGACGGGTCGGCGCGCACCTACGTGCTGGACGACACGGTCGTCAGCGGGCTCAACGCGGCCGAGGAGATCCTGATCGACGTCGACACGCTGACCCTTTCCTCGGGAACGGCGCGGGTGGAGGTCGAGCTCTACTCAAGCAGCTTGCTCGACCGCCGGCCTCGGCACGGTGGTAAGCTGGTCGGTATGATCGAGACCCCGCCCACGGTCGTCACCAAGCTGACCATCAGCCAGGTCGGGATCCGTCGGGCCGACACCGTCGACACGCTCCGCGCCCGGACCGAGGCGGTGCTGCGTGTCTTCGACTCGGCCGGCTCGCCCCAGCGCGTGACGGCCCGACATCGACTCGACGCGACGGTCAAGGGCTGAAGCGCCCATGACCGGCTCCCCCCGCTCCCGCCTGCCCCGTGAGCTGATCCGACCCCGGCGCGATCTGCGCTGGCTGTCCCGCCTGGGGAGCGAGCTGACGCTGGAGAACCTGCTTCGGCGACAGGCGCGGCGTGAGGGGAGCCAGGGCGCAGCGACGCAGGCGGGCGGGCCGCCCCCGCCGCCCGGGTCCACCGGAAGCTCCTTTCCCGAGGCCACGGGGCCGGTGGACCTGGCGTTGAATACGCCGCTGTATTTCTCGGAGTCCAAGTACGGGCGTCCTATGGACCTCGCCCGAGACGCGCAGCGGCTGGGGGTGGCGATCCACCGCCACCCCGGGCGGATCCAGCTCTTTGTGGACCACCTGCTGTTCGAGGGCTGGGAGCCGACGGATGGCTGGACGCCGGGCAGCGAGGAGATCCCCGCACAGTCCCTACGAACCGAGATCGACCCGATCGCCCGCGAGCTGCTGGCCGACGACGACGCGCTCTACAACCGCGTCGCATCCAGCTTTCCCATGCACTACATCGTTCACCTGTGTACGCAGTTGACCCTGCTGACCGGCCCAGGGAGCCCCAGCCGGTCCGGCCCGCAGCTCATCCTGACCTTCCTGGACTACGGCCAGGGTTCCGATGCGACCGCCATCTGGGCGGAATCGGGGGTCCTGGAAGATGGCGAGTTGATCCCTACCGATGGCGACAAGGCCAGCCCCGTCTACATGCCATGGGCCGACGACAACTTCGCGGGCGGCGAAGCGGTGGTCGATCCCATCACCGGGGCCGAGGTGGAGGAGATCGGGACGCAGAACACCTGGAACCAGTACAGCCTGGACCCATCCAGCCCCTACAAGCGGGTCTTCTACGCGCGGTTGGCGCAGGCAGTCGGGCGCTGGCTGACCGAGAACGAGGACCTGGTGAGCCCGTTCCTCGCCGGAATCGAGATCGGCAACGAGGTCGAGGCCTTTCACACCACCATCGACACCGGATCAGGGCGGGTGGTGCCCGACGGGGAGTCCTGGGGCGACCTGTACTTCGAATGCGCCCGCGCCATGCGGCACGAGTGTACCTGGGTCCCCATCTGGCTGCCGGGCCTGGCTTCGTACGCACCGGACAAGCCAGACAGCCAAGAACACCCCCTGAGCTGGGGGGGAAAGATGCGGTACCTCAGGGAGATGCTCGACCAGGTGTCGGCTCGCTGCGCGGCAACTGGACTTGACCTGTGCGAGCTGGTACAGGGCGTCGATCTGCACTATTACCATATGGGAACACAGGAGGCCGGATCGGATCAGCCCCAGGCATTGGCCAACCTTGCGGTGTGCATGAGACAGGTGCGGGAGTTGGTGATCACATCCGGGCGCTACGACTGGACCGCAGAAAGCGGTGCGCTGCGTTACCCAGCGATCACCTGTATCGAGAACTCCACCAATGTCATGACGACCGAGACCTACGAGCCGTTACCCGATCCATCCAGTGTGCCGGCGTGGATGCTTCCGCCCGACCTGTACCCAGTGAGAGTCGAGGACGCGGCTGTCTACGACTCCTCGACGCCCAGCTCGCGCCGGTTGCGGGCTGGCGAACGACCGCCCGTCTATGTCTTTGACGAGATTCCGACGATACTATTAACAAGGATCCCACGGAAGACGCTCGACTACGCTGGTACGCTGGACCACCAGGGGCAGATGGTCTGGATGCGGCTGGCTGTCGCGATGCTATCCGGAGCCACGGTGGTCGGTTGGCACGGCCCCATCGGTGTGCTCAACGATGCCTTTGAGGGTACCGGGCTCCGGTACGACCAGCAAGGCGTGGGGGCGCCAGCCAGCGAAGCGACCGCCCGCCCTGCCTGGTGGGCGCTGCGTGAGTTCGGTCGCACCCTGGCGTCGGCGACAGCGGTGCGGTTGATGGCGCCTACTGCTCTCACTGCTGATACTGAGCGAAACGGTGTGGAAGCGTTCGACGCCACCGACATGCTCTGGGTGATCGAGTTCGAGGGCGCGGTCGTCCATCGCGGGCGTACTGCCTACGCCTACCTGGTCTTCCTCGACCCCTACTGGCCTGCCACCAGCGCCGACCCGCGGCCAGTTGGCGCCTCGCTCGACTTCGCCTGCGACCTGGGTTCTCCTCTACGCGCCCTGGTCCGGCCGACATGGCCCTCGGACGAGGTCATTTCCGTCGCGACGTCGGAGGGATTTCCGTTGGAGACCTGGCCACCGCGGGACGCGGACGAGTCGATCAGCGTAGAGGCACGCAGCAGCGCCTTGCACTTGCAAACCCAGTACGTGGCGCTTGGCCGATACCCGCTGCTGGTGTTCTCGGACCGTCAGCTTCGGCTGGACGCATTCACGCTGATAAGCGCATGATGGCCCTGCTCCTCACGATCGCGTGCGGGCCTCAAGGACAGGGACCGCCGAGAAGATGGCGGGGCGAGGACGTGGGGACCTACAAGGCAGATCTTCCGGAGCTGGATTCGGCGACGGCGATCGTCTGCACCCCGCCAACGGACGATGATCTGATCGTGCGGTTGATGTCGACTGATGGCGGGTTCGGGGTGGAGCGATATCCCGACAGAAGGACGCCCTTCCAAATCGGACTATCGCTATATGGCGTCACCCCCGTCAATCCACTCGGTCAGTTGAGCCCCAGCGAGGGTCCAATCTGGGGTGCATTCGATGTCTATTTTGATATCGTGTATAGTGGCGCCGTCGCCAATGCGGACACAGCTCTGCACACAGAGCAGGTATATGATTGGGGAATGGGTTGGCCAGCAAATCCGGGCCTATACGATTTCTACACGATGGCTACCTTCAAGGGTCCAGTGGCGATCGAGGGGGTTGGATCCCAGGTGAAGATCAGCAGGTCGGACTTTTGGTACGACCAGGACGGGCCGTTGGATGAGTTCTACCCATACCGTACTTGCGTGGCCCGCCTTCGACCCGACCGCTTCGAGGGAGCCTTCTGGTTTGACGCCATGGACACACGGTACACTGGACACGAGGTGCCTGGCCCTTTGTACGCACTATGGAATTCCACCCAGTCGGGTGCTTACCGTATGGAGTTTGTGGAGCATGACTTCAACGACCCCGAGACCAACGATGAGCGAGGTCCACGGTCGGTCCATAGCTTCAGCGCCGATTACGACGACGGCATAACCGAGGCGGAGTTCTTCTTGCACCTCGTGGAGGAGGAGTGACGACGATGTTGTCCCTGCTTGCCTTACATCTCGCAGCGTGCGACGGCACCAAGCCATCAAACTCCGACTCCTCTCCAACCGTGTCGACCGAGCCGACCACGCCGACCACGCCGACCACGCCGACCACGCCGACCACGCCCACTGAACCGACCAAGCCAACCAAGCCCACTGAGCCCAAGAAGGAGCCAGCCTCGCCCTGGGGCTTGCTGCGTTGTCCCGAACCGCCGGCCGACGCCCTGACCTTCGCGGCTGGCACCCACCACGTCGACCGGGTCTTCGTGCGCGAGGGCTCGGCGTACTTCGCCTTCGACTCGGGCGTTCAGCTCGTCGCTACCGGGGTCAGCTATGTACACGAGACCTCCTGCAAGGAGGAGCGGGACGGGTGGGAGTTCAGCTACACCGGCGACAACGAGATCCTCCACATGACCGACCCCATCAAGCTGGGTTGGCTGGTCGGCGACTTCATGTTCCGCGTCGTCTTCACCGCCCCGACCACCGTCGCCGCCGAGCTGCTGGGGGCCAGCCTCGACAACGGCGGGCACCTCGCCAACGACAAGTTCCCTGCCCACCAGATGATGCTGGGCTGGCACGATGGCGAAGCCTTCCGCCAGGTCTACAGCCTCCCCGACGGCATGACCCGCAGCACCGTCTGCTTCGACCAGTTCAGCCGCACCCATATGGTGATGACCGGGCTCTTCGAGCCCCTGGACGGACCCTACACCACCAACAAGCACACCACCCTGACACAGCCCATCTGGTTCAAGCTGGAGGCCTGGGCGACCGACACCGGACCCGACGAAGACGCCCGACACCGCTCCTGCATGCTCAACGCCGTCTCGGGCGGCGACGAGGAGACCGCCGAGGCCTGGCTGGGAGAGGTATTCGCAGAATGACCCGCCTCGTCCATACGCTCACCCCTCTCCTCCTCATGCTGGGCTGTGGAGCCAACGGCGGCAAGCCCAACGGCGACCACGACACCGGCGATGGCGGCCAGGACGGCGGCGACACCGGCGACACCGGCGACACCGGCGACACCGGCGACACCGGCGACACCGGCGACCCCCTGGTGGACGCCGACGGCGACGGCTTCACCGCAGACGTGGACTGCGATGACAACGACGCCAGCATCCATCCCGGAGCCAGCGAGATCTGCGACGGGCTGGACAACGACTGCGACGGGCTGATTGACGACGAGGACGACAACCTCGACCTCTCCTCGGCGCTGGTCTTCTACACGGACTCCGACGGCGACGGGTACGGCGATCCGGACCAGGTCGTGCTGGCCTGTGTGCAGCCGTCCGGGACGGTGACGGATGCGACCGACTGCGACGACGGGGACCCTGACGTCTACCCGGGGGCCCCAGGCGCCTGTGACGACTGCGACGAGTCGACCTACTGCAACGAGGTGGACCTCAGCACGGCCGACGCGACATTTGTCGGCGAGGCGGCCTACGACCGGGCGGGCTTCTCCGTGGCGGGAGCGGGAGATGCTGACGGCGACGGGGTTGACGACCTGCTCATCGGCGCCTTCTTGGAGGACTCAGGCGGCAGCGCTGCCGGAGCGGCCTACCTGCTGCGGGGGCCGGTCAGCGGGACGATCGACCTCAGCGATGCCCACGCGAAGTTGATCGGCGAGGATAGCGACGACTACGCGGGCTGGTCGGTGGCGGGGGCGGGAGATGTGGACGGAGACGGCTTCGACGACCTGCTGGTCGGCGCCTGGGGGAGCGGCTCGGGCGGCAGCTCAGCCGGCACGGTCTATCTGCTGCGGGGGCCGGTGAGCGGGACCATCAACCTCAGCGCGGCCGACGCCAGGATCATTGGAGAGTACGGCGGCGACCTCGCGGGGACTTCGGTGTCCGGGGCGGGCGACGTCGACGGAGACGGCTTCGACGACCTGCTCATCGGCGCCCCGGGTTACAACAGCTATCGGGGCGCGGCCTACCTGCTGCGGGGGCCGGTGAACGGGACCATCGACCTCAGCGCGGCCGACGTTCGGCTCGTCGGAGAGGCGAGCTACGAGCTCGTGGGCGACTCGGTCGCGGGAGCGGGAGACGTAGACGGCGATGGCCTCGACGATCTGCTGGTAGGCGCCCCGGGCGAGGCTTCTGGCGGATGGTACTCCGGCGCCGCCTACCTGCTGCGGGGGCCGGTGAGTGGCACGATCGACCTGAGCGCGGCCGACGCCATGCTGGTCGGCGAGGCGGCATACGACTACGCGGGTGAGGCGGTGTCGACCGCGGGCGATATGAACGGTGACGGCTACGACGATATCCTTGTGGGGGCCTGGGGCGTGGACTCGGGCGGCCCCGAGGTCGGCGTGGCCTACCTCGTCCTGGGGCCGGTGAGCGGCTCGGTCGACCTCAGCGCGGCCGACGCCCGGCTGGTCGGCGAGGTGGCTTATGCTCGGGCAGGCCACGCCGTGGCAGGGCCGGGAGACGTGGACGGCGATGGCTGGAACGACCTGCTCGTCGGCGCCTTCCTGGACAACACGGGCGGCAGCGGGGCCGGCGCGGCGATCCTTGTGACCGGCCCGATCAGCGGCACGGTCGTCCTGGGCTCGCCCCTCACGAAGTTCGTGGGCGAGGACAGGGACGACTACGCCGGATGCTCGGTGGCCGGGGCGGGCGATGTGGACAACGATGGCAGGGCCGACCTGCTGATTGGCGCCTACGGCGAGGCCTCCGGTGGAAGCACCGCCGGGGCGGCCTACCTGGTCCTCGGATCCCGGCTGTAGACGGCGGCCCTCCAGGATCCCCACCGGCCGCGCCCCGCTTCGGCTACGCTGCGCCCCCCTCCCGGAGAGCCCATGCTCCTGCTCCTCGCCCTGATGGCCTGCAAGAACGACGAACCGATCGACTCCGGCACGACCGTGCCGACCAGCGGGGAGCTCTCGGACTGCGACCCGATCGCCCCGACGCTCTGCGGCCTGCCCTTCCCCTCGACCTTCCATATGCGCGCCGACGCCGAGACCCCCTCGGGCTGGCGGGTGGCCCTGGGCCCGACGACGCTGCCGATCAACAGCAACGGCGTGCAGCCGGATCCGGCCTTCTGGAACGAGCGCGACGGCTGGTCGCCGATGACGCCGATGTACGCGCACTTCCCGGGGGTGGTGCTGGACGGGCTGGCCGGTCACCAGGACATCGACCGCTCCCTGGAGGACGACAGCCCGACGGTGCTGGTGGACCTGGCGACGGGCGAGCGGGTGCCGCACTGGGTCGAGCTGGACATGAGCCAGGACCAGGACGACCGCCGCCTGCTGATCATCCAGCCGGCGGTGCCCCTCTCCTGGAGCGGGCGCTACGTGGTGGGCCTGCGGCAGCTCAAGGACAGCGCGGGGGCCCTGCTGCCGGCCTCGGACGCCTTCGTGGCCCTGCGCGACGGCAGCAGCTCGGCGGCGCTGGACAACCCCTGGGATGTGGAGGGCCGCCGCGCCCTGTACGACGAGACGATCTTCCCGGCGCTGGAGCAGCAGGGCTGGGCCCGCGGCGAGGTGCAGCTCGCCTGGGACTTCGTGGTCAGCAGCAAGGAGGGCACGACCCACAAGGCGGTCTGGATGCGGGACGACGCCCTGAGCCGGATCGGCGAGGGCCCGGCCTACACGATCACCGAGACCGAGGATCTTCGCGCTGAGGGCGGGGACACGGCCTGGCGGGTGAAGGGCACGATGACGGTGCCCCGCTACACCGAGGAGGACGACGCCGGCTCGGTCCTCTCCCGCAGCTCGACGATGCTCTACGGGCAGGCGATGCCCGAGGCGGTGGGCGAGACGACGGTGCCCTTCACGATCATCGTTCCGATGACGGCGGTCCAGGACCCGCGCCCGCTGCCCCTCGTACAGTACGGCCACGGCCTGCTGGGCGGCCAGGGCGAGGTGCAGGGCAGCTACCTCGCCGAGATGGCCAACACCTACGGCTGGATCCTCTTCGCGGTGGACTGGACGGGAATGAAGGGGGACGACACCAGCGCCATCAGCCTGATGCTGGTCAACGAGATCGACCGCTTCGCGATGATCCCCGAGCGCAGCCAGCAGGGCTTCGTGGAGTTCCTGGCGGCGATGCGGATGATGAGCGGGCCGATGACCACCGAGGCCGCGCTGAGCTTCGAGCACCCCAAGACGGGCGAGCGGGTCAACGTGATCGACCCGAGCCGGCGCTACTACTATGGCAATTCCCAGGGGGCGATCCTTGGAGGGGCCTACATCGCGCTGTCGCAGGACTTCGAGCGCGCGGCCCTGGGGGTCGGCGGCACGCCCTACTCGCTGCTGCTGCACCGCTCGGCGGACTTCACGACCTTCTTCATCATCTTCCAGACGATGTACCCGGACCCGGCCCAGGTGACGCTGTGGCTGGGCCTGATGCAGGCGCTCTGGGACAGCGGTGAGACCTCCGGCTACGCCACGGTGACGACCGCCGATCCGCTGCCGGACACGCCGGCCAAGGATGTGCTGCTCCAGGTGGCGATCGGCGACAAGCAGGTCACGACCCTGGGCGCCCATATGCACGCCCGCGCCCTGGGGGCCAGCCTGATCGACCCCACGGTGCGCGAGGTCTGGGGCTTGCAGAGCGCCGCCACGGTGAGCGAGGGCTCGGCCCTGGTGGAGTGGGAGTACGGCCTGGAGGAGCCGGTCCTGAACCTGCCGCCGACGGGCGAGGACCCGCACGAGTCGCCCCGCCGCGAGCTGGCCGGGCAGCAGCAGATCGCCTGGTTCTTCGAGACCGGGGAGATCAAGAACTTCTGCGAGGGCGAGTGTCTCGGCGACTGAGTCAGCCGGCGATCTTCTCCATGGCCCGGGCGAGGCGCAAGTCGAGCTCGGTCAGGCCGCCGGCGTCGTGGGTGGTGAGGACGACCTCGACCTTGTTGTAGACGTTGCTCCACTCGGGGTGATGGTCGAGCTTCTCGGCGACCAGGGCGACCCGGGTCATGAAGCCGAAGGCCTGGTTGAAGTTCTGGAAGGTGAAGGTGCGGGCGATGGCTGGGCGGCCGGGGACCCGCGTCCAGGAGGAGAGGCCGGCGAGGGCCTCGTTCAGCTCTGCCTGGGTCAGGGCGTCGGGCATGGGGATCCTTGGGTGGTTGCAGGCGCTCACGTTTCGAGACGCTTGCTGACAGCCAGTCTAGCCCGGGACGGGCGAGACTACAGCTGCCCGGCGAACTTCACCGCCAGGCCGGAGACCTTGTGCAGCACGACCCCCAGCCGACCCCCCGAAGCGCCGCCGACACCTGGGATCTGGACGACCTGGTCCCCTTGGAAGAGGAGACAGGGGGCACCCCGAGCGTCGACCGGCTCTGGACCACCGCCTGCGACGAGGATTACGACGAGGACGGCGAGGAGCCCTGGCTCCACCCCGACGACGACGACACGATCGAGATCCCCGGCCGGGATCCCGCGCAGGAGGACTCCTCGACGGCGATGGTGGAGCGCGGGCCGGCCGAGCCGACCTGGTTCCCCGACCTGGAGGGCGGGATCTTCGAGCTGCCCGGATCGGCGCTGAGCTCGATCGTTTGATTTGCTCCTTGGGGAGCGCTGACCTATCCTGCCAGGATGCTGCTCCTCGCGCTGCTCGCCTGCACCTCTGACCCCACGCCGGCAGGATCGGACTCGGGCTCCTCTGCCGGGGACGGGGGATCCTTGGTGGGGGATGGCGGGACCGACGGGGGCGCAGACGGGGGGACCGACGGGGGCGCAGACGGGGGGACCGACGGCGGCTCCGATGGGGGGACCGACACGGGTGAGCCCGCGGAGCCCCTGCCCCCCGCGGTGATCCTCTTCATCGGCGACGGGATGGGCTTCCCGCACCTGGAGGGCGGCAGCCTGCGGGCCAGCGGGGGCAGCGAGGGCCTGACGATGCAGGCGGCCCCCTACCAGGCGCGGATGAGCACGGCCTCGCTCAGCGGGCTGACCGACTCGGCGGCGGCGGCCACGGCGATGGCGAGCGGGCACAAGACCTGGAACAACGCCGTCGGCGTGGACCGGGACCTCGCCCCGGTGGAGAGCCTGCTGCGCCAGGCCCAGGCCCGCGGCATGGCGACCGGCGTGATCAGCTCGGACAGCCTGACCGGCGCGACCCCGGCCTCCTTCCTGGCGCACACCGACGACCGCGGCGACCGCGAGGCGATCGTCGCCGACATGCTGGCCGCCCCGCCCGACCTGATGATCGGCGGCGGGCGCGCCGACTTCGGCGAGGTCGCCGATCCGGCGGTCTTCCAGCTCATCACCGACGCCGAGGCCCTCGCCGGCGCGGTCGACGACGGGCGGCCGCTGCTGGCCCTGCTGGCCGAGGACGCCTTCGAGTACCGGGTCGACGCTGCCGAGGCCCAGCCGACCCTGGCGGAGCTGGTCGGCCTCGCCTTGGACCGCCTCTCCGACGACCCCGAGGGCTTCTTCCTGCTGGTGGAGGGGGCGCGCGTCGACCACGCCAGCCACGCGATGCGCTCGGAGGCGGTCCACCTGGAGACGATCGACCTCGACCGCGCCATCGCCACCGCCCTGGAGCGCGGCGAGGCCTGGACCGACCGCGAGCTGAGCGTGCTGGTCACGGCCGACCACGAGTGCGGCGGGCTGCAGATCCTGGAGGCCGGGGCCAAGGGCGAGGATCCGCTGGTGAGCTGGCGCTGGGGCGATCACACCAACGCCGACGTGCCCCTGCTGGGCTGGGGCGAGCGCGTGGCCGCGATCGACGGCCAGCGGCTGGACAACCTCTGGGTCCACGCCCTGCTGGCGGCGGCGATCGCGGGCGAGGAGGCCACGGACCCCGAGCCCCCCCGCCTGCCCGACGGTCGGCTGGAGGATCTGGGCGACCGGATCGTCCGCCAGAGCTGGGAGACGGACTTCGGCCCGGGCTACAACCAGCTCGACGCGATCCGCCTGAGCACGGACGCCGAGGGGCTGTGGATCGGCCTGGACGGGGTCTTCGACGACGAGGCCAACGCCCTGCTGGTCTGGATCGACCTGGACCTGGGCGCAGGGACCGGGGTCGGCGCCGACCTGGTGCTCAACGACAGCGACGGCGATCTGGACGACCTGATCTCCCGCGTCGGCTTTCGCCACGAGATCGCCGAGCTGGGCTTCGACGCGGCGGTCGGACAGATCGCCGGCACCTACCTGAAGCGCAAGACCTTCAGCGAGCAGGCCGGCCTGAGACTGTTCTCGCCCAGCCACGGCGCGGCGGACGACCTGTGGTGGATGGACACGGTGATCAACTACGGCGACGGCAGCCTGGCCCTGGGCGGACCGGCCTCGGCCGCAGCGGGCACCGGGCTGACCGAGGGTGGGGCGGAGATCCTCCTGCCCTGGACCGCGCTCTTCCCCGACGGCCTGCCCGCCGAGGGCGGCGAGCTGGCCGTCTTCGCGCACCTGGTCAACACCAACGGCGCCCTCGCCTCCAACCAGGCCCTGCCGCCCTTCTCCTCCTCCACCGCGCCCAGCGTCTCCGATGTGCCGATCCTCCAGGTCGTGCGGGTCGAGATCGACGGCCTGGGCGAGACCCTCACCCCTGCCCGGCTCTGGCCATGACCCTGCTGCTGCTGTTGACGACCCTGGCCTGTACGGTCGAGGAGGCCCCGGCGGCGGAGCAGGACGGGGGTGCGAGCGATGGGGGTGCGAGCGATGGGGGTGCGAGCGATGGAGGCACGGAGCCGTCGGAGGACACGGGACCGGAGCCCGAGCCCGAGCCGGAGCCCGAGCCCGAGCCCGAGCCCGAACCGGTGGTCACCGAGGAGACGATCCCCGACGCCGAGGTGGACGACGCCTGGATCTTCTCGCGGGAGACGATCCACGTCGTGGAGATCAGCCTGTCGGCCGAGTCCGTCTCGGCGCTGACGAGCGAGCCCTACGAGTGGGCCGAGGCGAGCTTCACCATCGACGGCCTGGAGGTCGAGCGGGTCGGCATGCGGCTGCGCGGCAAGATCGGCTCCTTTCGGGAGCTGACGGGCAAGCCGAAGATCAAGCTCGACTTCGACCAGTACATCGAGGACCAGCGCTTCTACGGCCTGAAGTCGCTCTCGCTGAACAACTCGGTGGTCGACTGCGGCTACCTGAAGGAGGTGATCGGCTACGAGGTCTTCGAGCAGGCGGGGGTGCCGCACTCGCGTACGGGCTGGGCGCGGGTGGAGATCAACGGCCAGGACTACGGTCTGTATCAGCTCGTCGAGGTGCCCGACGACCGCTTCCTCGCCCGCAACTACCCGGACCCCAGCGGCAACCTCTATGACGGGAAGTACGTCTGGTACGGAGGCTGGGGCTACACGCTGCTGGACTTCGCCTCGGGGCTGGACACGCTCTACCAGCTGGAGGAGGGCACCGACGTCGGCTGGGCGGACATCCAGGAGATCTCCGACATGCACAGCGCGATGCGCGGCAATCCGTCCTGGTACGGACGGATGGGCGCCCTGCTGGACTGGCCGGCGCTGCACAGGATGTGGGCGGCCGAGCAGTGGGTCGGCCACGTCGACGGCTACTGCATGAACCGCAACAACTACCGGATCTACTTCGACCCCGAGGACGGCAAGGCCGAGATGATCCCCTGGGACCTGGACTACGCCTTCCTGCACGACTGGAGCTGGGGCTTGAGCTGGGCCTCGCCCTCCGGGACCCTGGCGAACACCTGCTGGACGAACGCCGAGTGCTGGGCGGCCCAACAGGCGGCGGTGGCCGAGCTGCTCGAGGCGGTGAACACCGACGCGCTGCTGGAGCTGATCGTGCAGCAGTCGGCGTTGATCGCCGCCGACGCGGCCAGCGATCCGCGCCGCGAGTGCAGCGACGTCTACGTGGGCTCCTACCAGGACGGGGTCCGGACCTGGGTCTATGGGCGCTCGGACTCGATGCGCACGAGCTGGGGGCTGTGATGGTGGCGCTGTGGGTGTGGATGGTGGGCTGCGGCGGGCCCTCGGAGGTAGAGACAGGTGCCGATCCGACCCCCGACGGGGGCACGCCCGGGACAGAGGATGGAGGCGGCGTGGACGGAGGCGGCGCCGACGGCGGGTCTACCTGGACAGAGGACACGGGCGACACCGGCGACACCGGCGACACCGGCGACACCGGCGACACCGGCGAGCCCTGGGATCCGAAGGCGCCGCTGGAGCTGTGCATCAACGAGCTGATGGCGTCGAACGCGGCCTCGCTCGTGCTGGAGGATGGCTCCACGCCGGACTGGATCGAGCTGCACAACCCTGGCACGGAGGCCATCGTGCTCGACGGGTGGTCGATCAGCGACGACCTGGCCGACCCTCGCAAGCACCTCTTCGTGGCCGGGATGCAGGTCGAAGCTGGCGGCTTCCTCCTCCTGCACGCCGACGACCAGGCCCTCCTCTCGCCCCAGAGCCTGGGCTTCAAGCTCTCCGCCACGAAGGGAGAGCTGGCTCTGTACGCGCCGGACGGGCGAGGGCAGGCCCTGCGCTACGGGGCGATGGTGACGGACTTCAGCGCCGCCCGGGTGAGCGACTGCTGCACCGGCGAGGGCTGCTGGGAGACGGTCTTCCATGGCACGCCGGGCTCCAGCAACGTGGTGATCCCGCCGGTCACGAGCACGGTGATCGAGAGCGGCAGCGCCTGGCGCTACCTGGACACCGGGATCGAGCCCGACCCGAGCTGGACGGAGTGGGGCTTCGACGACAGCGCCTGGGCCGAGGGGCCCGCACCGCTGGGCTTCGGCGACACCCACATCGTCACGGTCGTGAACGGAGGGGACGCCTCGGGGAACTACCCCTCCACCTGGTTCCGCCTCGCCTTCCGGGTCGAGGATCCCAGCTCGCTGCGCGCCGCAGAGCTGGGGCTGATGGTCGACGATGGCGCGGTGATCTGGCTCAACGGGGCCGAGCTGCTGCGCCAGAACATGGCCGAGGGCGAGCTGGGCGCCGGCGACTGGGCGCTGGGGGCGGCCGCCTCGGAGACCGGCTTCAGCCGCTACGAGCTCGACCCGGCCCTGCTGCTCGAGGGCGACAACCAGCTCGCGGTGCGGGTCCACCAGGCGGCCTCGACCAGCTCCGACCTCGGCCTGGACCTCTCCCTGACCGTCGAGCGTTGAGCGCGCCGGATGCTGCTCCTCCTCGTCCTGGCCTGCACCCGCTCCGAGCCGGCCCGTGATCCGGCGCGGCCCTTTCGGGTCAGCAACGGCCGCGCGGTGGTGCGGCTGCTCGACCAGCTCGACCGCGCCAGCCTCAGCCTGAGCGCGGACAACCTGCCGGCCGACGCGAACCCGGGAGGGGAGCACGCGCTGATCGGGCCCTGGCGGGTGCTGCCGGGGAGCGACGGCGGGATCTGGGCGACGAGCCCGCCGGTGGAGCTGCCCCCTGTGCGCAGCATCCTGGCGCCGGAGGGCTGGTCGCTGCTCCGCGGGGAGGAGACAGTGGTCTGGGACACCCGGATCACCTCGGATCCCCGGCTGCAGGGCCGCTGGAGCGTCCACGAGGGAGAGGTGCTGCTCTCGGGCTCGGCGGATCCCGGCCGTCGTACGCCGGGGCTGCGCCTGCAGAGACAGTCCGACGCGACGCTGGAGGCGGACTGGAACTTGCGGACCAGCGGCAAGACGGCGCTGGAGCACGCCAGAAAGCAGCTCAGCCTGGGCTCGATGACCCACCCCTGCCTGTACCTGCCCGCTCCCTCGACCGCCAGCTTCGAGCTCGCGCTGCCCGCCGGGGGGGCCCAGCTTCAGCTCCAGCTCGGCCTCGCCCGACCCAATGTGCAGGCCGAGGCGCGGGCGGCCCTGCGCCTGACCGTTCAGGGACAGAGCGTCTGGACCGAGGAGGTGAGCGGCGGCGAGCCCTGGCGGTCGCTGACGGCGGACCTGGGGCCCTGGGCGGGCCAGACGGTGCGGGTCGAGCTGAGCAGCGAGAGCCTGGGCGATCCGGCCCGCGACTACCTCTGCGTCGGAGATCCGCGGGTGGTCTGGCCGGAGTCCGCGGAGGCCGACCCGGTGCGGGTGGTGCTGATCGGCATCGACACGCTGCGGGTCGACCGCCTGGGGGTCAACGGCTACGCGCGCTCGACCTCGCCGAACCTGGACCGCCTCGCCCGCGAGTCGGTGGTCTTCCAGCGGACCTGGGCGCCCGCGCCTCGCACCCGGCCGAGCTTTCGCACCTCTCTCACCGGCCGCTGGCCCTTGCGGGCGCTGGAGGCCACCAACATCGGCGAGGTCCTCTCCCGGGCGGGAATGCAGACGGCCGGCATCGTCGCCAACGTCCACCTCGCCCCCCGGCTGGGCTTCGCCGACGGCTACCAGCACTGGAGCTACGACGACGGGGCTCGGGCCGATCTGCAGGTCGACCGGGCGCTGGCCTGGCTGAGCGCCCATGAGCAGGAGGACAGCTTCCTCTTCCTGCACCTGATGGATCCTCACACCTTCTACCTGGCGCCCGAACCCTACCGGGACCGCTTCGTCGAGGAGGGGCAGCGGGGAGCGGTGCCCGACCGCTTCAACCGCTGGTCCATCCGCCAGCAGGAGCAGGAGGGGCTGATCGGCCCCGACCAGCGGGCCTTCATCGGCGGGCGCTACGACGGCGAGCTCGCTTACACCGACGCCCAGGTGGGGCGCCTGCTGAAGGCGCTGGAGGCGCTGCCGGGGAGGACGCTGCTGATCGTACATTCGGATCACGGCGAGGAGCTCTGGGAGCACGGAGCCTTCGAGCACAACCACAGCCTGTACGACGAGCTCAACCGGGTCCTGTTCTGGGTGCGCCGCCCGGGTGGGGCGGCGAGGACGGTGGAGGCCCCGGTCTCGCTGGCCGACATCGCGCCGACCATCTACGAGGCCCTGGGGGTGCAGGCCGCGGGCGAGCTGGATGGACAGAGCGTCTGGAGCCTCGTGGACGAGGGAGGGGGCGGGGGCGAGGAAGGGGGCGCCGAGCTGGCGGCAACGCTGGAGCAGCGGCCCTTGCACCTGGGCTACCTGATGTTCGACCGTGAGCGCTGGGCGGTGGTCGGCCGCACGCCGGGTGGGGCGCTGCACAAGTACATCCTGCACACGCTCTCCGGGCAGCAGGAGCTCTACGACCTGGACGCGGACCCCGGCGAGCGGCAGAACCTGGTGGGGGCCGACTTCGAGGCGGCGCCCTGGGATCGGCTGCTGGCCGAGGCGACCGGCTGGCCGGCGGGCGCGGGCTGGCGGATCGACCTGGAGGGCGAGCTGCCGCCCTTCGAGCTGATCCTCGACCAGCCCGTCGAGCGCGCCGGTGTCATCGACCCCGAGGCCGGCTTGAACCGCCGGGCCAACCTGGAGTGGGGCGAGCAGCCCGCGGTCTGGCCCGAGCAGATCGCCCAGGTCGAGCTGGTCGAGGGGCGGGTCCGGGTGCGGCCCGGGGGGCTGGGCGTCGGCAGCCTCTACCTGCTGGGACCCGGCGCCGAGGCCCGGGCGCGCCTGGTCGTAGGCGAGGGCGAGCGACCGCTGGGGCCGGGGCGCTACCGGGTGGGCGGCGGCGCCCTGACCATCCGGGCCGGCTCGGTGCTGGTGCCGCTGGAGAGCGAGGCCCGGCAAGCCGGCGAGGATCCCGCCAGCGAGGGGCAGATCGAGGCCCTGCGGGTGCTCGGCTACCTGGAATAGCGCTCAGCGCAGGAGGTCGCCGACGGCCACCTTCCGCCCATTGCACAGCTCCCTCCCCGACATTCGGCGTCCGCCGGCGGCTTGGGCTTCCAGGAGCTCGACGGCTCCCTGGCCGCAGGCGACCACGAGGCGCTCGTCGGCCTGCAGGACCTGCCCGGGCGGGCCGGCGGCCTCGACGATCCGGCTCCGCCAGAGCTTGAAGGGCTGGCCGCGATGGAGGGTCCAGGCGCCGGGCCAGGGGGAGAGGCCGCGGATGCGGTCGTGGACGCGGCCGGCGGGCTGGGACCAGTCGACGGCGCAGTCGGCCCGGGCCAGGGGCGGGGCGAGGGTGGCCTGGGCTTCGTCCTGGGGGCGAGGCCGCAGCTGAGGCAGCTGGTCGAGGGTCTGGACGAGGAGCTCGGCGCCCAGGTGGGCGAGGCGCTCCCAGAGCTCGCCGACGCACTCCTCGGGGCCGATGGGGGTCTCGGCGCAGAGCAGGATGTCGCCGGTGTCGAGGCCCTCGGCCATCTGCATGGTGCAGACGCCGGTGCGGGTGTCGCCGGCGAGGATGGCGTGGTGGACGGGGGCGGCCCCTCGCCAGCGGGGGAGCAGGCTGGCGTGGACGTTGAGGCAGCCCAGGCGGGGCGCGGCGAGGTGCCAGGGCTTGAGGATGCGGCCGTAGGCGACGACGACGGCGAGGTCGAAGGGCTCGGAGGTGAACCAGTCGCGGAAGGGGCCGGAGTTGATGGCCCGCGGCTGGCGGACGGGGAGGCCGAGCTCCTCGGCGCGCAGGGCGGTGGCCGGGCGGTTGATCTTGAGGCCGCGGCCGGAGGCGGCGTCGGGCTGGGCGACGACGGCGAGGACCTCGTGGCCGGCGGCGACCAGGGCGTCGAGTGAGGGGACGGCGAAGTCGGGCGTGCCCATGAAGACGATGCGCATCGGTGCTCCTGTCGGCGGTGATAGCCTGTCCGTCGGACCCTCACCCCTTCGAGGTCGCACGTGGTCACCCTCTACCAGTTCCCCCCCGCCTACGGCCTCTCGAGCGTCAGCCCCTTCTGCACCAAGGTCGAGCTCTTCCTGCGCCTGGCCGGGATCCCCCACGAGGTGAAGTCGGGCGATGTGCGGCAGTCGCCGACCGGCAAGCTGCCGACCGCCCGCGTGGGGGGCGAGCTGGTCGCCGACTCGGGCATGATCATCGAGGCCTGCAAGGCCCGCCTGGACGTCGACATGGACGGCGGACTGGACCCGAAGCAGCGGGCCCTGGGCCACCTGATGCGCCGGACCTGCGAGGAGAACCTCTACTGGGTCCTGGTCTACAGCCGCTGGCTGGACGAGGAGGGCTGGAAGCACCAGCGCCCGGTCCTGGTGGGGATGCTGCCGCCGGTGATCGGGCCGCTGCTGACGGGCTACCTGCGCAGCGGCGCCCGCAAGAGCATGCACGGCCACGGCCTGGCTCGACACAAGCAGGAGACGGTCTACCAGATCGGGCTGGCCGACCTGGAGTCGCTGGTGGTGCTGCTGCCCGACGAGGGCTTCGTCTTCGGCGCCGAGCCCTCGACGACCGACGCGGTGGTGGGGGCCTTCTTGTGGCACATCCTGGCCACTCCGACCGACAACGCCCTCTCCCGCGCGGCTCGCGCCTCGGGGCCCGCTGTGGCCTATATGCGCCGGGTGCTGGAGCGGGCCGGCTGGACCGAACAGGCGGCGGCGCTGCCGTTGGACTGAGCCTCCGGTAGACTGAGCCTCCTGCCGAGGCCCGCTTGCCAACCGACACACTGATCCTGGGCGCCTCCGGCTTCATCGGCCAGCACCTCGCCCGGCTCCTGCCCCTCGCCCGTCGACCGGGCCGGGCGGAGCTGGACCTGGGCGACCCGGCGGCGATCTCGGCGGCGCTGCGGGCCTGGCGACCGCGGCGGGTCTTCAACCTCGCCGGGAGCGGGGCCCGACCGGGCCAAGGCGACCCCGCGACCCTGCACAGGCTGAACACGCTGCTCCCGGCGCGGCTGCAGGACGGGCTGGCGGCGCTGGGAGGCCCTCGGGCGCTGATCCACGCCGGCTCGATCGCGGAGGAGGGCGACTCCGCCTACGGCAGGAGCAAGCGCGCCGGAAGCGAAGCGCTGCGCGCGGCCGGGGAGAGCGAGGTGATCACGCTGCAGCTGCGCCTCTTCCAGGTCTTCGGGCCCGGCGAGGCCCAAGGCCGCCTGCTGCCCTCGCTGCTCGCCCTGGCCCGGGGCGAGCGCTCCCCTCCCCTGGCCCTCGGCGATCCCTGCGAGGCGCGCGACTGGCTCTTCGTGGAGGACGCGGCCACGCTGATGCTGCAGCTGAGCGCCGCGCCCCGATCCGGGACGGTCGAGCTGGGCAGCGGGCAGCTGCGCACGGTGGAGGAGGTGGTCGGCGTCGCTGCGAGCCTGCTGGGGCTGGAACCGACGAGCTTTCTCTGGAACGCTCGCCCGTCGACGCCGGTCCCGCAACGGCCGGCCGACCTGCGGGAGCTGCACGATCGCCTCGGGCCGCGCTCCCTGACCCCTTTCGAGCAGGCTCTCGCCCTGAGCCTCTCGCCCGAGGAGGGGCGGTGAGCCGCAGCCTCTCCCTGGTCCTGCCCTGCTTCAACGAGGAGGAGGTCCTGCCCCAGACGGCGCGCGCCCTGCTGGAGGCCTTCAGAGGCGAGCAGCTGGAGCTGATCCTGGTCGACAACGGCAGCCTGGACCGCACCGGCGAGGTCATCGCCGGGCTGGAGCGAGCGGATCCCCGGGTCCGCGGGGCGCGCGTGCCCCAGAACCGCGGCTACGGGCTGGGCGTGCGCACGGGCCTCGCGCGGACGAGCGGCGACTGGCTGGGCTTCCTCTGCGCCGACGGGCAGGTGGACCCCGAGGATGTGCGCGCGCTCTGGGACCGCGCCCAGCGGCTGCCCGCGCCGGCCCTGCTCAAGGTGCGGCGGCGCTTCCGCCCCGACGGGGGCGACCGCAAGCTGGCCTCGCTGGGCTGGAACGCGCTGGCCAACCTCGCCTGGGGCGGCCTGGGGGCGCTGGACGTCAACGGCAACCCCAAGCTCTGGCCGCGCCTCGCGCTGGACCCCAGGGCGCTGCGCTCGGACGGCTGGTTCCTGGACGCCGAGGTGCTGATCGAGGCGAAGCGCCGCGGCCTGCCGGTGCAGGAGCAGCAGGTTCGCGGGCGGCCGCGCCAGGGTGGCCGCTCCCATGTGCGGCTGAGCACCTGCGGCGCGCTGGGCCTCGACCTGCTGAAGGCGAGGCTGGGCCGGTGAGGGTCCGCGTCCGCGCGGAGTGCCGGCTGTGCGGCGGCGCGCTGGAGCTGTTGCTGGACTACGGGCTGGCCCCCCTGGCCAACGCCCTGCGGGCCAGCGCGGAGGAGCCCGAGCGTCGCGCGCCGCTCAGCCTGCGGCGCTGCCGGAGCTGTGGGCTGGTCCAGGTGCCGGAGGTGGTCGACCCGACCCTGCTCTTCGCGGACTACCCCTACCGGACGGGGACCAGCCGGACGATGCGGGACCACCTGGACGCCCTGGCGGGAGCGCTGGCCGATGAGCAGCCCGGAGGCCGGGTGCTGGAGGTCGGCTGCAACGACGGCAGCCTGCTGGAGGCGCTGGCCGGGCGAGGCGTGTGGGCGATGGGGGTGGATCCGGCGCAGCAGGCCGGGGAGGAGGCCCGCCGCGCCGGCCTGCGGGTGCGGACGGCCCTCTTCGACGAGGAGAGCGCCGAGGCGATCGGCCGCGAGCACGGCCGCTTCGACCGGGTCGTCGGGACCAATGTGCTGGCCCATGTGGACGACCCGGTGGCGCTGGTGCGGCAGGCGGCGCGGCTGCTGCGCCCGGGGGGACGGCTGGTCTTCGAGGTGCCGAGCCTCCAGGCCTTCCTGGACGCCGGCGCCCTGGACACGGTCTACCACGAGCACCTCTGCGTCTTCTCGCGGGCCAGCCTGCTGCGGCTGGCCGAGGCCGCCGGGCTGGGGGTGCTCGGCTTCCAGGCGCAGGCGATCCACGGGGGGAGCCTGCGGGTCACCCTGGCGCCCGGCCGGCACAGCCCCGGGGCGCTGGCCCAGGTCGAGGCCGAGGCGTCGCGGATCTCCCGGGGTCGACTGCGGGCCCTGCCGGGCCGGGCGGAGCGGCTGCGAACGCGGGTCCTCCGGGCCCTGGAGCCGACCCGCGAGCGGGGCGGTCGGCTGGTCGGCTACGGCGCCTCGGCCAAGGGGGTGATGCTGCTCCACCTCTGCCGGATCGACGACCTGTCCTGGGTGCTGGACGCCAACCCCGCCAAGCAGGGTCGGCTGCTGCCCGTCGGTCGGATCCCGATCCTGCCTCCGGACTCCCTCCGCGAGCGCCCCGCCGACCTGGTCCTGCTGCTGGCCTGGAACCTCGTTACCGAGGTGCGCGGGCTGCTCCTCGGCCTCGCCCCCGAGCTGCTGGTCCCCCTGCCTCGGCTCACCCGTTACGCGCTCGCAGGGACCACCGCGGCGCCAACGCGCTAGACGCATTGCTCGGAGACGACCCATGGCCAAGAACTGGACCCCCACCTCCTGGAAGAGCCGCCCTGCCCAGCAGCAGGCCGAGTACGACGATCCGGTCGAGCTGGAGTCGACCCTCCAGCGCCTCCACCGGCTCCCGCCGATCGTGACCAGCTGGGAGATCGAGAAGCTCAAGCGGCAGCTCGCCGAGGTCAGCCGGGGGGAGCGCTTCCTGCTGCAGGGCGGGGACTGCTCCGAGCGCTTCTCGGACTGCCAGGCCCACCTGATCGACGCCAAGCTGAAGGTGCTGCTGCAGATGAGCGCGGTGCTCAGCTACGGCGGCGGCAAGCGGGTGGTCCGGGTGGGCCGCATCGCCGGCCAGTACGCCAAGCCGCGCTCCTCCTCGATGGAGACGATCGACGGGGTCAGCCTGCCCTCCTACCGGGGGGACCTGGTCAACCGGCGGGAGTTCACCCCTCAGGCGCGGCGGCCGGATCCGGCCAACCTGATCGAGGCCTACGCCCGCTCCTCGATGACCCTGAACTTCATCCGCAGCCTGCTGGCCGGCGGCTTCGGCGACATCCACCACCCCGAGGTCTGGAACCTCGCCTTCGTCAAGGAGAGCGAGCGCGCCCCGGAGTACGAGCAGCTGATCGAGGGCATGAAGGCGGCCTCCCGCTTCCTGGACGCGACCGTCGGCCGCGAGGTCAGCGAGCTGTCCACGGTGGACTTCTTCACCAGCCACGAGGGCCTGCACCTGCCCTACGAGCACGCGGTCAGCGAGCTGCCGCCGCTGCGCGACGGCTGGTACGACATGGGGACGCACTTCCCCTGGATCGGGGATCGGACCCGGCAGATCGACGGCGCCCACATCGAGTTCTTCCGCGGGATCCGCAACCCGATCGGCGTCAAAGTGGGCCCCAGCATGGATCCCGCCGAGCTGGTGGACCTGGTGCGGGTGCTGGACGAGCACAACGAGCCGGGCCGCATCACGCTGATCGTGCGCATGGGGGCGGAGCGCATCGCCGCCCGGCTGCCGCCGCTGATCGAGGCGGTGCGGCGGGCCGGCCTGAACGTGATCTGGTGCAGCGATCCGATGCACGGCAACACCTACAGCACGGCGGACGGCACCAAGACCCGCCACTTCGACGCAATCCTCAGCGAGCTGCAGCAGGCCTTCGCCATCCACACCGAGCTGGGCGGATTCCTGGGCGGGGTCCACTTCGAGATGACCGGCCAGGACGTGACCGAGATCGTCGGCGGCGCCCGCGGGCTGACCGAGGCCGACCTGGCCCGGGCCTACGACAGCGACGTGGACCCTCGCCTGAACCACGAGCAGGCGCTGGAGATGGCCTTCTTGATCTCCCGCCACCTGCGGGCCAGCCCCTCCGCCCAGGTCTAGGGCAGCTCGACGGTCATCCCGCGCTGCTGGCGGGCGCGCCGGAGGGCCCGATCGCCCGGCAGGCGCACCCAGGCCTCGTCCAGGGCCCGGCGAGCCTCGTCCGTGGCGCTCTCGGCCTCCAGCGCCGCGACGGCGGCGACGAGGACCTCGGGGTCCAGCGGGTGCTCCACGATCGCCTGCCGGGCGAGGGCCGCCCCGCCGGGGATCTGGTAGTGGGCGTGCACCAGCAGCACGCCCTTGACCGGGCGGCCCTGCTCGGGGGCGTAGGCCCCGGCCCGGCGGAACTCGGCGAGGGCCTTCTCCGGCAGGCCGGCCCGGTAGTAGGCCTCGGCGAGCCCCAGGGCCGGCTCGTAGCTGCGCGGGTGCATCTGGGCGCGCTCCTGGGCTTCGACGAGGTCGGGCGGGTCGTCGAGCCGGACCGAGCCGAGGACCCGATCGGCCAGCGGCTGGCGGCGGCGCGCCTGGGGCTGCAGGACCTGGAACTGGATGCGGTGCTCGTAGATGCCGCGGGCGAGGACCAGGGCGACGAGGTGCTGCGGCTCTCCCGAGAGCGTGAAGGAGAGCTCCAGGCGCTGGGCTGTCCACCCGTCCAGCTCGAAGGCCTCTTGCGAGAGCAGCTCGGCCTCCCTCCCGCCGGACTGGATGCGGTCGACCAGGCTGCGGGCCGCCTCGTCGGCGCGGATCGGGCGAGGGTGGACGGTGGTCGCGGCGGAGAGGTTGGCGTCGAGCATCGGGGAGAACCAGCCGCGGTCGCCGGTGAAGGTCCAGCCCTCCTTCCAGTAGCTGGGCCGGCCCAGGCTCCAGCCGTCCTGGGAGGCCTCGCTCAGCGGCACGAGGCTGGGTCCGGTGAGCGCCAGGGCCAGGGTCCCGCCGCCCAGGATCATGACGATCAGCGCCCTCACCCGGCGGTTCGTTCGCGCGGCGATGACCTCGGGCTGGAGCACGGTCATGATGACGCCGCCGCCGATCATGCCCCCGAGGTGGCTCCAGTTGTCGGTGCCCTCGCTGCGCAGCCCGCTGAGCAGCGAGTAGCCGATGTACCAGGCCAGGGCGCCACCGAAGTAACGACGGGAGATCTCCGGGATGACCTCCCAGTACTTCCAGCCGACGACCACGCCCGCGGCCAGCATCCCGAAGACGCCGCCGCTGGCCCCCAGGCTGGGGCGGTCCATGCTCATGGCCATCGAGAGCAGCCCGCCGCTCATGGAGCTGCCGAAGAAGATGAGCAGCAGGTTGGCGCGACCGACGGCCCGCTCGAGGTGGTACCCGGTGTAGACCAGGAAGAGCATGTTGAAGAGCAGGTGGGGCAGCCAGGTGTGGAGCAGCCCGTAGCTGAGCAGCCGCCAGACCTCGCCGCCCTCCAGGATGGCCGGGGCCCAGTTGGTGAGCTCGCGCTGCAGCCAGCCCTCGGTCTCGGGCTCGAAGCTGAGCAGGTAGAGGCGGAGCTGGACGCCGACCAGGATCGCCGTCACCAGCGGGATGCCGCGGCGGGAGAGGTTGCGGCGAAAGGCCATGCGCCCGGGATCGGCCAGGGTCTGGTAGAGCTCCAGCTCGCCGGCGGGGACGAAGCGGTCGCCGGTGACCAGCTCGAAGCGCACCGGGGTGCGCTCGCGGATGTCGCCCTCGATGATGCGCTGTTCGAGCTCCTCGTAGGTCATTCGCTGGACGTGACCGCCGCGCTTGACCTCAACGAGCATGCACACCTCGCTCCTGGCGCCAGATGGGCCGGGGGGGCCGGGGGGGCCGGGTCGGTGGCATAACGGTTCAGCCCCCGTCCGCGAGGCGCCAGAGCCGGTAGAGCTGCCAGAAGGGCAGCAGCGCGGCGACGATGGCGAGGGCGTGGGCGGGGACGGCTCCCTTGGGGTGTCGGGTCAGCAGGCCCCCCGCCAGGACCAGGAGCAGGAGCAGCAGCCAGGGATAGGCCAGCACGGGCTCCACCGGCTCGGTGTTGCCCAGCCAGATGGTCGCCCCCATGGCCAGCGGAGGCCCGACGAGCGCCACGGCGACCGCTCCGATCAGGGCAGCGGACCAGGCGGAGGCGAGGCTGAGGGTGCTGAGCAGCTGGGAGGCAGTGGCCACGGGCCCCTCCGCGCCGAGCATAGCGTGCGCTCGGGTGAGGAGCCCGATCCAAGAGCTCCTGGCTCAGCGCAGGGTGCTGACGACCTCGGGGTGGCCGATGGCGACGGAGGCGAAGTCGGAGGGCAGGTCGCCTCGCCGGGTGCGGACCCGCAGCGCGTCGATCTCGGCGGCGGCGGTGGACTCGACGAAGCCTCCGGCGGCCTCGTCCCAGAAGCCGGTCGCGATGTCGTCGTCGGACAGCAACACGGCCTTGCCGCCCGCGGTGTTGCGCGCGGCGGCCCGGTGCGCCGCGGCCACGGCTTCGTGGACCCCGGCCGAGGTCCCGTCCAGCCGCAGCGCCCCCGCCGAGGCGGCGATGTCGGCGGTGACCTGGAGCTCGGTCTGGATCGCCTCGCGGTGCGAGTGCTCGATGGCGATGGCGCCCGCGACCATCACGGCGGGGAGGGCCAGGGCCTGCACGGTCGAGGCCAGGGCGCTGCGGAACCCAGGAGCAGTGGACACCGAACACCTCCGGACGACGCCCTCAGTCTCCCCCGTTCCCGAGGCCGGCGCCTGTCGTGAAGTGTCAGCCCGCGTCTGCACCTGTCGAGATACGGGCGCGCCATGGACCGAAGCCCCCCCTCCGACGGGACCGCGCTGCCCCGGCTGATCACGCCCCTGCCCGGGCCTCGCTCGCGAGCCTGGATCGACCGGCTGGCCGCGGTGGAGTGCCCGGCCATCACCGCCCGCCGCGCCCGCCGCGCCCGCGCCCTCCAGGTCGACCAGGACGACCCGATCGTCTGGGCCCGCGCCTGGGGAGCCAACGTCGAGGACGTCGACGGCAACGTGCTGGTCGACCTGACCGCGGGCTTCGGGGCCGCCGGGGCGGGACACGCCGCCCCCACCGTCGTCGCCGCCCTGCAGCAGCAGTCCGAGCGCCTGCTGCACGCGATGGGGGACGCCTTCCCCGACCCGCGCCGGATCGAGCTGATGGAGCGGCTCTGCGCCCTGACCGGCATGGAGCGGGTGATCCTGGGCAGCTCGGGCAGCGACGCGGTCGAGGCCGCCCTGAAGACGGCCGCGCTGGCCAGCGGGCGCCCCGGGGTGCTGGTCTTCGACCGCAGCTACCACGGCCTCTCCTACGGAGCGCTGGCCGCCAGCGACTACAAGGCCGCCGACTTCCGCGGCCCCTTCGCTGGCCAGCTCGCCGAGCATGTCCGGGTCTCTGCCTTCGGCGGCCCCCTCCCCTCCCCGGCCGAGCTGCGCGAGGCGGGCGTCGGCGCCCTGCTGGTGGAGCCGATCCAGGGTCGAGGCGGCGTGCGGACGCCCCCCCCCGGCTGGCTGCCTCGCCTGAGAGCGCTGGCGGATCAGGCTGGCGCGGTGCTGATCTACGACGAGATCCAGACCGGCTTCTGGCGGACGGGGCCGGCTTTGGCGTTCCAGGACGAGGGCGCCCGGCCCGACCTGCTCTGCCTGGGCAAGGGCATGGGCGGCGGCTTCCCGATCAGCGCCTGCCTGGGCAGCGAGGCGGTGATGCAGGCCTGGGGCCACAGCAAGGGCGAGGCGATCCACACGCAGACCTTCCTGGGCAACCCGCTGGGCTGCGCGATGGCCCTGGCGGCGATCGATCGTCTGGAGGAGCTGGCCCCCCGGGTGCCGGTGCTCGGCGACTGGCTGGAGGAGCAGGCGCGTGCCCGAGGCCTGGGCCTGCGCGGGCGAGGCCTGATGCGGGGGCTGACCCTGCCGAGCGGCCCCGACGCCCTGGCGCTGAGCCGCGGCCTGATGAGCCGGGGCTACATCGCCTTGCCGGCGGGAGAGGTGCGGCCGGGCGAAGATCCGCGGGAGGCGGTGGTGCTCTGCCTGACCCCACCCCTCTGCGTCAGCGAGGAGCAGCTCGCCGGCTTCCTGGCCGCGCTGGACGAGGTGCGGGCGTGAGCCTCGACCCGAGCCTCGACCAGGCGCTCCGCGCCTTCATCACGGCCGACCAGGGTGGCTTCGAGGACCTCGCGCTGCGCCTGTTCGCCTGGCAGCGCCAGCACAACCCCGACTACCGGGCGCTCTGCGCGGACGCCCCCGCCCCGACCCGCTGGCAGGAGATCCCCCCGGTCCCGGTCGGCCTCTTCCGCGATCTGCCGCTGACCAGCTTCCCGCCCGAGCAGGCCCGGGTGCTCTTCCGCACCAGCGGGACCACCGTCGGCAAGCGCGGGGAGTGCCGCGCCCTGGACACCGAGCTGTACGATCTCGGCGCCCGCCGCCACGCCCTGGCCTGCCTGGGCCCGCTGCCCGCCGCGGGGGTCGCCCTGGTGCCCTACGAGGCCGACAGCAGCCTGGGCCATATGTGCCAGGACTTCGTGCCCGGCATGCCGACCTTCCTGACGCCCGAGCGCGGCCTGGACCTCGCCGGCGCCTGGCAGGCCCTCGCCCAGGCCAGGGAGCCCCTCTTCCTGCCCACGACCGCCTTCGCCCTCGACGCCCTGCTGGACGAGGGTCCCGCGGCCCCGCTGCCGCTGCCTGCGGGCAGCCTGGTGATGGTCACCGGCGGAGGAAAGGGCCGCGAGATGCGCCGCAGCGAGGCCGAGCTGGTCGAGCAGACCGAGGCCCGCCTGCCCGGCGCGCGGGTGGTCGGCGAGTACGGCATGACCGAGCTCTCCAGCCAGCTCTGGTCCGAGCGGCCCGGCCTGCCCTACCGGCCTCCCCCCTGGCTGGGGGTCCAGGCCCTGGACCCGGCCACGGGCGCCCCGCTCCCGCCGGGCTCCGAGGGGCTGCTGGCCTTCGTCGACCTCGCCAACCGCTGGACGGTCCTGGCGATCGAGACCCAGGATCTCGGCGTGGTCGACCCCGCCGGCCGGGTCCAGCTCCGCGGTCGCCTGTCCGGCGCGCCGCTGCGGGGCTGCTCGCTGGCGGCGGCCGAGGCGCTGGATCGGCGATGAAGCCCCCCGCCGAGCTGCGCCGCGCGCGGGCGGTGGTCCGGGCGCTCCAGCGGCTTGGCGACGAGGCCCTCGACCCCAGCCTGGATCCCGGCCTCGCCCGGCGCTGCCTCGACCTCGCCCGCGCGCCGCTGACCGTCGAGGCCCTGGCCCTGGAGGCCAGCCGGGCCCGCGGTCGGGAGCTCCTCTCGTCGGTCGGCGTCGTCGTCGCCCAGGGGGTCTTCACCGCCCCGCTGGAGTGGGCGGCGCTCTACGCGACGATGGGCCTGCGGGTCCTGCTGAAGGCCCCGCGGCAGCAGGCCGAGACCTGCCTCGCGCTGGCCGAGGCCATGCAGGCCCAGGGGCTGCCGGTCCAGGCCTCGACCGGGCGCGACCTGAGCGGGCTGGAGGCCCTGGTCGCCTTCGGCGGCGAGCAGACCGCCGTCGAGCTGGCGCAGGCCTGGCCTCAGGCGAGGCTGACCGCCTTCGGCCACCGGGTCAGCGCCGCCTGGGTCACCGCCCCCACCGAGCCCTCGGCCCTCGCCGCGCTCGCCCTGGCCCTGGCGCAGGACCACCTGCTCTACGACGGACAGGGCTGCATGGCGCCCGTGGCCGTCTTCGTCGAGGGGGAGCGCCTCGCCCTCGCCGAGGCCCTCCACCTCGCCCTCTCCCAGGCGCCCTGGCCCCGCGGGCCGCTGGATCCGGCCCTGGGCCCCCTCTGGCGGGAGCGCCTGGGCCTCGCCCGCGCGCGGGGGCGAGCCTGGAGCGGCGCTCAGCACGCCGTGCTGCTGCTGCCCGCCGACGCGCTCCTGCCCCGGGCCCTGCCGAGGATGGCGGTGCTGCTGCCCGCCGACCCCGCCGCCCTGGCCACGCTCCCGCTCTCGAGCCTCGCGGTGCAGGGCGCGCCACCCCCGCACCAGGCCCCGCGCACCTGCCTGCCCGGCCAGCTGCAGCTCCCGCCCTTCCCCCGTCGCCATGACGGCGTCGACATGGTGGAGTGTGTGCTCGCCGCCCCCCCCGCCCGGATCGCGTGATGGAGCCCGCCGACCGCCGCCTGGTGATGCTGCTGAGCCTGGTCGCCTTCGGGCTGGCCGGCATCCTGGCGGTGGGCCCCCTCGGCGGCATCGCCCACATCAGCGACGAGGTCGCCTACACCCTGCAGGCGAAGCTCTTCGCCGCCGGGATGCGCACGGGCCCGCCGGCCGACGAGCCATCCCTGCTGCTGTACCCCTTCTGGCAGACCGGCCCGCGCAGCTACGCCGTCTTCCCCCCCGGCTGGCCGGCCCTGCTGGCCGCGGGGCTGGCGGTGGGCGTGCCCTGGCTGGTCAACGCCCTGGCCGCCGCCTGCCTGCCCGGCCTGAGCTGGCTGCTCGCCGGCGCCTGGCAGCGCCCCCAGGAGGAAGCGCGCCTCGCCGCCATGGTGGCCGCCCTCTCCCCCGGGATCGTGCTGCTGGCCGGCTCCCGCATGGCCCACACCACGGTCCTGCTGGGCCTGATGCTGGCGCTGGTCGTGGTCGAGCGCCGCCGCGATCCGCCCGCCGCCTGGCTGCTCGCCGGGCTGGGGCTCGGCTACGTCGTGCTGGCCCGCCCCTTCGACGCCCTGGTCGTCGGCGGCCCCCTGCTGCTGGTGGGCCTCCTCCGGGCGCCCCGGAGCGCCGCCCGGACCGCGCTGCTCCTGCCGCCCGCCATCGCCGCCGGGCTGCTGCTGCTCGACAACCAGGGCCTGACGGGCCACCCGCTGCGCTTCCCGGTGAACCCCTGGTTCGACGAGTGGGTCGCCGACATGGGCCGCGGACCGGGCTGCAACCGCCTGGGCTTCGGCGAGGACCGCGGCTGCCACCCCACGCTGGGCAGCTGGGGGCACGACCCGGGCAAGGCGGCGAGCTTCGCCGGCGAGACCCTGGTCCTGCTCGACCGCTTCCTGCTGGGCGTGCCCGGCGGCCTGCTGCTGGTCCTGCTGGGCGCCTGGCGCTCTCGCGCGCTCGCTTGGCCCCTGGGCCTGACCCTGGCGGTCGTCGGCGGCTACGCGCTGTACTGGTCGCCCGGCAACGTCTTCGGCGCCCGCTTCTGGCACCCCCTCTACCTGTTCCTGCCCGTGCTCCTGGCCGCCGGGCTGGGCGCCCTGCCGCGCCCGCTGAGGGCCGCCTCTCCCCTGCTCTTGATGTTGGGCTGCCTGCACGGCCTGGGGCGAGCCTCGGTCGAGCTCCGCGAGGGCTACTGGTGCGTGAACGACCGCGTCGCCCGGCTGCTGGAGCGCGAGGGCGTCGAGGAGGGCCTGGTCTACCTGGCCGGGGGCGGCGAGCGCACCGAGGACTGGCCCTGGCTGGGCCGCGAGGGCTTCAGCTGCGACCCGCTGCTGGCCAGCGGCGCGGCCTTCCAGCTCGCCGACCCGACCCGCGTCCAGGGGGGCCTGCAGGTGCGCCATGCCCTGCCCGACGCCGAGCAGCTCCAGCTCTACCGCGCCGCCCGGCACCCGGACGCGCGCGCCTGGCTGATCGTGCACGACCTCGCCAAGGACCAGTACCGGATCCGCGAGCTGCCCGACCCGCCGGCCCCTTGACGGGGACTACTCTGCGGCGCGACGGGCCAGCGCGGCCAGCGCCCGGATTCCGGACTGGTCCCGCAGGCGGGTCAGGGCCTCGCGCTCGATCTGGCGCACCCGCTCGCGGGAGAGGCCCATCTCCTTGCCGACCTCGGACAGGGTGCGGAACTCGCCGTCGTCGAGGCCGTAGCGGCGGGCGAGGACGAAGCGCTGCCGGTCGCTGAGCAGGTCCTTGAAGGCGGCGTCCATCCGGCCGAGCTCCTGGGCGCTGATGGCCTCGTCGTCGGGCTGGGCGGCCTCTTCGTCGGAGAGGAAGCGGTCCAGCGGGCGAGGCCGAGGGCCGTCGTCGACGGGCTGCTCGAAGCTGATCGTGCTGCCCTGCGAGAGCAGCAGCTCGGCGCGCTCCTTGTCGATGCCGACCTCTTGCGCGAGGTCGGCGATGTTGTACTCGACCCCCATCGACTCGAAGCGCTTCATCGCCTTGCGCAGGTTGCGGGTCTGCTCGACCGCGCAGCCGGGCAGGCGCACCGGGCGGCCGGTGTGGTCGATGGCGCGGGTCATCTGGGCCCGCACCCACCAGCGGGCGTAGGTGCTGAAGCGGATGCCGCGGTCGGGGTCGAAGCGCTTGGCGGCGCGCAGCAGGCCGATGTAGCCCTCCTGCACGAGGTCTTCTTCGTCCATGAAGGGGCCGGCCAGCTTGCGCGCTTCCCCGTGGGCGATGCGGCGACCGGACATGGCCAGCCGCCAGCGCAGGTTCTCGGCCTCGGCCCAGGCGCCGTTGGCCTTGCGGGCCCACTCCTTGTACTCGGGGTTCTCCTTGGCGGCCTTGGAGACCTCGCGCACCGCCTCTTCCAGGCGGTCGACGGCTCCGGCGCGGGTGCGCTCGGCGCGATCGGGGCGCCGCATCAGGATGCGGTCCGCCTCGTCGATGCCGGCCACGGCCTCGCGTGCCGCCTGCTCGCACAGGCGGATCTCCCGGGCCATCATCTTCTCTTCCTCGGCGGTGAAGCGCTCGGAGGGACCCTCCGACGAGCTGGAAAAGGACCGAAGGCGGCTGAGCGACATGAGGAAGGGGCTCCGTAGGAGGTGCCGGATGATCCGGAGAATCGGTCGAGCGGTGGAGTTCTTGGAGGGCCGGCGAAGCTTCGGGCTCGGGGGTTCCTTTCCACCACTCTGCGGACCCTCGATTTGACCTCGCAAGGGGGGGTGTGTCAACCGCGATTCGTGACCTTCCTGTGAAGTGCCCCCCTCGTGAAGTCCTGAGGAAGTGGTACCATGCCGGTTCACCCCGGAGAACCCATGCCCGCGACAATTCCTCTCGTGCTGATCCTCAGCCTGAACCTGGGCTGCTCCGACAAGGAGATCGATCCCGGCGACGGGGGCGGAGATGGGGGCGGCGGCGATGGCGGCACTAGCGGTCCGGAGTGCACCGAGGACACCGACTGCGGCAGCGGGGAGATCTGCGAGGAGGACGCCTGCGTCGACGGCGACCGCAACAACAGCGTCGACGAGGCCGAGCGCCTGCTGTGGGAGGACACCGTCAGCGGGGTGATCAACCCCGTCGGCGACGTCGACTACTTCGTCTTCACCGCTGACGGGGGCGAGTGGGTGCGCCTGCGCACCACCCTGACCGACCCCGAGCTGGGGGACACGGCCATCACCTTGCGCACCGCGGCCGGCAAGGTGGTGACCTCGTCGGACAACTACCCGACCGGCGGCAGCAGCAGCAGCTCGGACGCGACCATCTACGCCTACCTCTCCCAGGCGGGCGACTACGTCGTCGAGGTCGAGGATCAGGGCGGCTACAACGGAAACGGCGAGGACCTGGGCGACCCCGACTATGCCTACACCCTGGAGCTGCTGACCTGGAACCAGGTCACCGAGGAGCCCGATGGCATCGGCTCGCCCTCGATCGAGCTGGAGATCCCGGGGGCCAACACCTTCTACCCGCTGGGGGCGCTGCTGGAGACCGAGGGCGACGTCGACGTGGTCGAGATCACCGTCGGCCTCAGCAGCTCCAACTTCTGGCTGTACGGCATGCTCGACCTCAGCGGCAGCGACGCCGAACCCAGCGTACGGCTGTGGAGCGAGGACGAGGAGCTGCTGGTGCAGCGCAGCGGCGTCGGCGAGGGCGGCTACGCCTGGTACCCCTACCTGCCGGCCGGCACCTACACCGTGGAGCTCTTCGATGCCGACCTGGGGGGCGGGGCGGACCACTGGTTCTTCCTCTTCCCGATCGCCTTCGAGCCGGCGGACAGCTACCCCTTCGAGGCGGAGCCCAACGACGACCAGGCCGGCGCGCAGGCCCTGGAGATGACCACGACCACCACCAGCGGCGGCTCGACCTACGGCTACGGCAACGCCACCGGCCACATCGACAGCGCCGGCGACGAGGACTGGTACCGGGTCCCGGCGCGCTCGGGCGCCGAGCTGGTGGTCTGCCTCAGCGCGGCCATCGGGGGCAGCCTCGCCACGCCCGACATCGAGGTCTACGACAACAGCGGCGCCCTGGTCGCCAGCGGCGCCGGCACAGCCTCCACCCTGCCCAACGCCAGCGTCGAGGACATCGTCATGGGCTCGGGCGACTACACCATCCGGATCGTCGATCCCGACGGCTCCTACGCCGGCGCGGGCGCCTGGTACCGCATGGTCGTCTACGCCGCCGACTTCGAGGTCGGGACCTACGCCGAGGGCGGCTACTCCTGTCCGAGCTGAGCCGCGCGGTCCGGCCGCTCAGCGGCGGTTGGCCTCGTCCACCATCTCGTTGAGCATCCAGAAGTCCACCGCCCAGCCGATGCCGAACAGGCCACCGGTCAGCAGCCAGAGGATGCCCGAGCCGACCCGCCCCAGGTAGAAGCGGTGCAGGCCCAGGATGCCGCCGAAGGTCTGGAGGATCCAGGCCACCGTGTAGTCGTAGCGCCCGCTGGCGTAGCGCTGGTCGGCGTCCCGATCCATCGCCGGGATCAGGAAGAGGTCGACCAGCCAGCCGATGCCGCAGAGCCCGCCGGTCAGCAGCCAGAGCAGGCCGGTGCTGCGCTTGCCGTAGTAGAACCGGTGCGCGCCGGTGAAGCCGAAGAGCCAGAGCAGGTAGCCGACGCCGACGCTGTGGGTGTTCGCGGGCATGGGGCACTCCAGGGGAGAGGTGCGGAGCCTACGCCGGGGAGGTCGGGCCATTGCAGGGGCTGTTGAGGTAGCATGGGCCGGCATGAGAGCGCGGAGGTTGGGATGGATTTCGACAGCGAGGGGCCGAAGGCGAGCGCACGCGCACCCTCGGCCGCACGATCGACCAGGCGGCTCCACTGGATCTGTCCCATCGTCCTGACCGACATCGTGAAGTTCTCGGAGCTGTCGACCCGGGGGCAGGAAGACGCGATCGACCACCTGCTCAAGGGCCTCGACAAGCACCTCCTGAAGAAGCCGCGGTTGAAGACCTGTTCCTGGCATCTGAACAGCACCGGCGACGGCTTCCTGTTGGCCATCGGCACGGGGAGGAGGCTGGACGAGCTGGTCACCCCCCTCTTCGACGGCGTTCGCGCGCTGGTCAACCACTGCCGAAGCGGCACGAAGAGCGGCCTTCGGTTCGAGATTCGCGCCGCGCTCCACCTGGGCGACCTCCTGGTCGAGCCCAACAAGCTCCCCGGCGGCTTCGCGGTAGGAAAGGGACTGAACTGGGCTGCTCGCCTGGCGGGCCTGGCGTCGCCCTCCCAGGTCATCGTCTCCGAAGAGCTGGCGCAAGAGATCCTCGACAAAGTCGGCCACACGGACCACGACGAGCAGCTCCACCCTCCCCGGGGCTCCGACCCGCACGAGGCCACCGTCAAGCACGGGCGCCCGGCTCGCTTTCGCTTCTTGACCTCGACTCCGGCCGCCGCCTTGAGCCAGGACAGCTCCGATCGACTGAAGCTCCTCCAACATGCCGACGACCACGCCGAGCGGGCGCTCCGCGTAGTGAGCAACCTGATCGAGTCGCTGCTTCCCGAGGTTGCCCCGTCTTCGCTACTTCAGGCCCGCCTGACCCTTTGGGTCCCCCGGAGCGGCGATGAGCCTGGTTCGAGAGAGCTTGTTCGCCTTCCCCGGGCTCTGGGAGAACCCTCCAACCCGGCGGGCCAGAAGCGGACTCGGTACCCGCTCGGCGACCCCTCCGCGGGTGGCCCACTCTGCGATGCGTTCAGGACCGGCAAGTCCCAGGTGCTCTGCGGCTTGCCCATGTGGGGCGAGGCCGAAACGCAGCGGGCTCCCTACCGAGAACGTTGGAGTCAGGCGGGCGTTGCCGCGAGCCAGGTGGACGGATTTTCCCGTCATGCGCGTTGCGTGTTGGCGATCCCACTGGCGCTGGAACCAACAACCGCCGGGGTGCTCTGTGCCGACTTCGGGCTACCCTTCGACCACGACGAAGCGAGGATGCTGGAACTGTGCGACGTTGTCGTCCAGAAGTCCGGTCAGTTCATCGCCTCGTTGCTGCTGCTGCGAGAGGGGTGAAAAAATGACAACCGTGCCGCTTGTCCTTTCGAAACCATCCGATAGCCACGCTATCGTGACCACGGGTAGGATCGCTCTCGCTCTTCTCTGACCGGTTGGAGCTCAGATGTCGCCGTCCAAACTGGATTCGTCGAAGCGTTCTGGCAGCTACTTCACCGAAGAACAGGTCGACAAGGCCTTCAACGAGGCGATGCGCACGGTGTCCAAGACCCCGATGCCTCCTGAGCCACGCACCATTTTCGACCTGCGGCTCTATCCTGCCGGTAGCCAAGACCGGCGCTGACCCTCAGACCGCCAGCCGGGCCACGAAGGCGTCCAGGGCCTCGCGGTGGGGGCTGGGCGGGAGCTGGTTCAGCGCGCGGCGCGCGGTCCAGGTCTCCAGGGCGAGGCGCTCGCGCTCGCCGGTCAGCCCGCCGGCCTCGGTCACCCTGCGGGCGAGGTGCGCGGCCAGCTCGGGGTCGGCGCGGCGGGCGAGGCGGCGCCAGGCTTCGGCGACGGCGGGGTCGCGCTGGGCGGCGAGGCTGACCGCGAGGGGGGTGCGCCCGCTGGCGGCCCGATCGGCGACCTCGCGGTAGAGCTCCTCGCCCTCCAGGCCCAGGGCCCAGAGATCGTCGGCGAGGTGCCAGGCGATGCCGGCGTGGCGGCCATATCGGCCCAGGCTGCGCACCACGGCGCGGTCGGCCCCGACCAGCCGCGCCCCGGCCCGGCAGGCGAAGGCGAAGACGGCCCCGCTGCGCGCGTCGGCGAGGTTGATCGCCTGGTCGGCGCTGCCGGGGTCGCCGCCTTGCAGGGCCTGGGCGAGGGCCTGCCCGTCGGTGATCTCCCGCAGGGTGTCCAACAGATCGCCGACGATCTCGGGCGCCGGGGCGTGCCGGGAGAGCTCCAGGGCGCGCAGGGTCAGGTGGCTTCCACCCAGCCAGCCGACCGCCCCGCCCAGCAGGCGCCGGGCCGCGCGCCGTCGCCGGCCGCCCCGCTGGCCCAGGGCGGCGTCATGCAGCGTGATGGTGATGTGCAGCAGCTCGGCGGCGACGGCCACCTGCTCGGCGCCGGCGGCGGCGTGGGGATCGGAGGCCAGGCAGGCGCCTTCGGAGGCCTCGGCCGCCTTGGCCGAGAGCAGGACCAGCAGGGGCCGGACCCGCGGCAGGCCCGGGGCCAGGAAGAGGTTGGGGTCGAAGCCCTGGGGTACGCCGTCCCCGCCTGCGAGGTCCCGCAATGCGTGGTCCAGCCGCACCATCGTCTCCAGCATCTCCTCGCCGAGGTGCTCGGGATCGAAGCCCCGGCGTTCGAGGCGGCGACGGATGAAACGCGCGGCTGGCATCCTCGCCCCTATCGTCCTGCCAGGCTTCGGGTGAGGTGCCAGCGCTGCGCCAGCGGGATCCGCCGCCCGCTGCCGAAGGCCTTGGCGCTGATGCGCAGCCCCGGCGCCATCTGCCAGCGCTTGTACTCGCTGACCACCACCATGCGCACCACCCGCCGGACCAGGGCCTCGTCGAAGCCGCGGGCGACGAGCTCGTCGGGGTCGACCAGCTCCTCCACGTACAGCCGCAGCAGCTCGTCGAGCAGCTCGTAGGGGGGCAGGCTGTCCTGGTCCTTCTGGCCCGGCGCCAGCTCGGCCGAGGGAGGCTTGTCCAGGGTCGAGGGCGGGATGCGCTCGCCCTGGCGGTTGAGCCAGCGGCTGAGGCGGTAGACGTCGGTCTTGAAGAGATCGCTGATCACCGCCAGCCCGCCGCACATATCGCCGTAGAGGGTGCAGTAGCCGACGGCCACCTCGCTCTTGTTGCCGGTGGTCAGCAGCAGGTGGCCGAGCTTGTTGGAGATGGCCATCAGGGTCGTGCCGCGGGCGCGGGCCTGGAGGTTCTCCTCGGTCACGTCGGGGGCGAGGCCGGCGAAGAGGGGGGCCAGCGCCTGCCGGTGGGCCTGGAAGACCCCGTCGATCGGCAGCAGCTCGAAGCGCATCCCCAGGTTGTCGGCGAGGCGGCGGGCGTCGACCACCGAGCCCTCGCTGCTGTAGGGGCCGGGCATGCCGATGCCCAGCACGTTCTCGGCCCCCAGGGCGTCGACGGCGAGGCAGGCCACCAGGGCCGAGTCGATCCCGCCGGAGAGCCCGACCAGCGCCTGGCGGAAGCCGCAGCGCCGGGCGTAGTCGCGCACTCCCATCACCAGGGCGCCATGGACCTCCTCCTCGAAGCCGGGCGCGTGGAAGGGCACGGTCGGCCCCCCCAGCTCGACCTCCAGCAGCGCCGCCTGGAACTGCGGCCCCTGGCAGAGCAGCCGCCCGTCGGCCTGGACGACCAGGCTCTGCCCGTCGAAGAGCAGCTCGTCGTTGCCGCCGACCGCGTTGCAGTAGACCAGCGCCGCCCCGGCGTCGGCAGCCTGCTTGCGCACCAGGGCCAGCCGGGTCCGGCCCTTGCCCACATGAAAGGGGCTGGCCGAGAGGTTCAGCAGCAGATCGCAGCCGACCATCGCCCCGATCGGGTCGAGCTCGTACTGCCGGTTGGGGAAGAGCTCGGGCTCGTTCCAGAGGTCCTCGCAGACGGTCACGCCCAGCCGCAGCCCGGGGAGCTGCACCGGCTGCGGGTCCCGCTCGGGCATGAAGTGCCGGTGCTCGTCGAAGACGTCGTAGGTCGGCAGCAGGCTCTTGTGGACCACCCGCACCAGGACCCCGTCCTGGGCCACGACCGCGCTGTTGCGCAGGCCGATCTCGTCCCGCCAGGGGGTGCCGAAGACCAGGATCAGCCCCTGGCTCTGCGCCGCCAGCCGCCCGGCCGCCTCCATGCAGGCGTCGACCAGGTCGCGCCGCTCCAGCAGGTCCCGCGGCGGGTACCCGCAGAGCACCAGCTCGGGCAGGACCACCAGCCCGCAGCCGCCCCGCCGCGCCGCCGCGATCGCCTCGAGGCAGCGGGCCTCGTTGCCCTCGACATCCCCGATGACCGGGCTGACCTGGCCGACGAGGATCTTCATTCGAAGCCGCCCCGAGCCCGCAGGCTCAGTACCCGCCGGTCTGCTGCCAGGCGTCGCGGTTGGTGAAGACCAGCAGGCCGATGCCCGCGGCGAGACAGGCCAGGGAGGCGATGCCCCGCGGCCGGAAGGCGATCTCGGGCAGGGCGTCGTAGCCGAGCTGGCTGTAGACCAGGGAGGTCGGGCCCGCGTCCATGCCGATGCCGCCCGAGGCCATCAGGATGATGCCGCAGGCCACGAGAAGAGCTCCGAAGAGCCACAGGCCGATCTTCATGCCTACTCCTTGCAGGCGCCGCACCTACCGCGCGCCCGCAGCCAGGGCAAGGCCCGCGCGATAGGCAGCCGCCATGATTCTCCTCCTCCTCACGCTCGCCTGCGCCGGTGACCCCCCTCCCAGCGGCAAGGACATGGTCGTCGTCGGCGACCAGGCCCTCGACGCCCAGGGCAAGCCCGTCGCCGCCGCCCCCGCCGGCACCCCCTTCGACGCCGTCGCCGTCTCCTGCTGCGGCGCTGGCCAGGAGCCCCTCGCCGCCTACCTGCGCGCGGCCGATGCCCTCTCCAAGGACGACGCCGCGACGGCCGCCACCGCCCTGCGCGAGCTGGCCGCCCACCCCGAGGCCGGAGCGCTCGGTCCCCTGGCCGAGCCCCTGGCCGCGATGGAGCTCAAGCCCATGCGCGAGGGCTTCAAGGCCCTCTCCGTGCAGGCCGCCGCCTTCGCCCGCGCCAACCCCGGCGGCACGCTGAAGCTCGCCGCCGTCTGGTGCCCGATGGCGCCGGGCTGGTGGCTGCAGACCGGCAGCCAGGTCGACAACCCCTACCACGGCTCCGAGATGCTCCGCTGCGGCAGCTTCGTCGCCCTCGACGACGTGAAGTAGGGGTGGCCCAGCTCCTGGTGGTCGAGGCCCTCAGCAGCCCCCGCCTGCCCGCCGGAGTCTCGACCCAGGCGGCGCTCGGCACCATGCTGGGCGGCCTCTGCGCCCGAGGGGGAGTCCCCGTTGGCGCGGTGCAGGCGGTGCTGATCGGCGGCGGCGGTCCTGGCCTCGGTCGCCTCGCCCTGGCCGCCTCGGGCCTGCCGCTCACCCTGCCGGCCGGCGAGCTCGGCGGCCCCGGCCTCGCCGCGCTCAGCCTCGCCGCCCCCCACGCCCTGCCCGAGCGCGCCGGGGTCTGGCTGCTGGCCGAAGCCTCGCCCGCACCGGCCGGGCTCTCGCCGGGTCCGCAGGCCCAGGCCCGCGCCGAGTGGCCGAGCTGGAGCCTGGCCTCTCGTACAGAGGAGGAGGGCCCCGAGCGGTTGGACCACGAAGGGGTCTTCGTGGACAGTGAGGAGGGCAGCCTGAGGGTGGGAGGCCTGGCCTTGTGCGGCAGCGAGGCCCAGCGTCGCCACCGTCTGCGCGTCCGGGCGCGCCTGGCCGCGATCGCTGTGGGGGCGGGGGATCCGATCGACCCGGTCGAGGTCCTGGCCCGGGCGGTCGAGGAGGCCCTGGAGGCCGCCGGGCTGGGGCTGCACGAGGTCGGGGATCTGTGTATCGTCGATGCCTGCGAGGTCGAGGCCCTGCGCGAGCGGCTGTTGCTGGAGCCCGAGCGGGTGCTGCGGGTGGGGGAGAACGGACTGGCTCTGGTGGCGAGGCAGGCGCACGGGCTGGCGAGTGGGGGACCGCGGTATGCGCTCTGCGCGGGGGGAGATGGGCGCGGGCAGGCCTGGGCGGCGGTGTTGGATCGGGAGTGGGGCTGAGGGTCGGGCCGGAGCGACGGTGGAGGGACTGAATCTGACCCCAGTTGCCAGCTGCCCAGGACTTGTGGTACGCTAGCTCCGCCGCGGCGCTCCCCGCCGCGGCGCTCCCCGCCGCGGCGCTCCCCGCAACTCTGGAGTTCCCCGTGGCCGACGCCCTCTATCTCACCGACGGACCCGTGACCGTGACTGGCGCAACCAAGCAGGAGCTTCGGCTCGCCGTGGACGTGTCCCACTACGACGAAGTCGACCTGCGCCTGCGCGACCTGGGCTTCGGTGGAACGGCTTCGCTCGATGTCCGAATCCTGACGGGAATGGAGAAGGACGACTACAACGGCTACGTCGTCGCCGCGACCTTCAGCCAGGTCACCCAGCCCAATGCCCCGGTGAAGATGAACGTCACGGGCCTACTCAAGTACCTCATCTGGGAGGTCACCGACATCGGCGGTGCCTCGGCTACCTTCGACCTCGCCGGCATGTTGCGGAAGAGCTCATGACGACGGGGTGCGGGTGCACCGGCCTCGGGCCGCGTATCGTCCGCTCCAATCCCCCCGTGGACGGTCGGATCCGACCGTCCTCGCATGGGGATGTCGCGGCGCTCCCGGAGCTCGATCGAGTCGGAGACGCGGCCAGGACCCGCGGCCTGAGCCAACGCCTCCCGTCGGTGGGGGGGATGGACCGGCGCCCGGCGGTCCCGACCGGGTGGTGGCGGCGGTCATCTCAGGTGCAGCGAACACCCTTGTCTCAGCGCCCCGACCTGATGGCTCGCCTCGCAGCGGCGAGCGGCTGCACGCTCAGCGCCGAGGCTACCCGCCGATTGCTGTTCGACCTCGACGGTGCGGACCTGGACGCCTCCACGTTGTCTCTCGTACAAGGATCCCTCCGCGGGTTGAACGCCCTGGTCGTCGGCGAGCTGGTGGCGTCATGGGCAGAGTCCGAGCGCTTCGCCCGCCCCGTGCCGGCTACCGACACAGTGACCGACGACATCGACGACCCCAAATTCTTCCTGACCTTTGCCGGCGGGTGGACACCACCGCTCGACGACGACAGTCGCCATACCACGCTCGCCGGAGTGTGGGACCCCTACTGGTCGGACAAGGACCGGACCCTGGCCGTGGGCTTCGACTTCTCACGGGCGTCGGACTGCATCAAGACCTTCGAGGCTTCGACGGCCGGCGGCTCATTCTGGGACAGCGACGGCGGCCCTGCCTGGAAGACCGTCCTGCACGCCCTGCGCCTGATCGCGACCTACAACGACAACATCGGCACCGAGGGCGAATACTGCCCCGACGCGCGCCATGAGGTCGTGGACTGGCTGTTCAAGTACAACTGGTTGAGGGTGAAGGAGTACAGCGGCGCAGGGGCCTTCCGCCTTCGCCGTGGCAGCTACGGACTGCCCCTCGAGATCTCAGGCGAGGGTTCGGCGGGCAGGGCCTATCCCATCAGCTCCAGCATCCGACTCAACCCCAGCTTCCTCGGCGCCTACGCGGATACGACCGACCTCTTGTTGTGGCAGGCTCATCGGGCCACCTGGTACGTCTTGGACGGCCGGGTCGAGGGCAGCATCATCGGCGCCATCGCGTACTGGACCCAGGCCACCTGGCTTGGTGATCTTGCGCTCGCCGCAGTTGCTGGGGTGTCGGCGAACCTCATCCACGAGGTGTGCCACCTCGCCTTCGATCCGCGGGTCCACCTCGGCAGGGACGAGCACTGCATCGCCAATTGTTGCCATGAGCGGATGGCTGCGAAGTGGATGTGCCGCACGGCGGCCAGGTGCGGGTTGGTCCAGTGCAACGGGAACTCGATTGACTACGCCCGCGACGGCCGGTTCTGGGGTTCATCACCATGTCGGGAGGAGTTGGACGATGCGGGGGTGTGTGCCAGCCTCTCATCGGAGGGCACCCTGTTCTGCTGGTCATGCACCATGGACAACCCCGGCACCCCAGATGCATCAGGAGCTTGGACCAAGGGTGCACAAGACCTGTCGCAGATGGACTGGACCAACCCAAGAGGATGCCCATGAACGCAGCGCTCCCGCGCCTCCTGACGACCTCCGTCCTGGCCCTCTGTTCCTGTGCTCCCGACCCGGTAGAGCTGTCGGTGTGGGACATCATCACGGACAACACCGGCTTCGCGGGTATCGCACTTACCTGTGCGGGGACCGGCGCGCTTGAAGCGCCACAGTATGGCGAACTGAACCTCCGCTTGACGCTCGTGACGAGCCCCCAGGTCTGCATCTCCGTCCAATCAGGCCCCTTGGGGGCGGGCTTGGGTCTGGATACCGCCGACCAAGAGGTCTGCATCCTCGAGACCGATCCCTGCCCTGGCGAAGAGTCGCTGGGCGACACCTGCATTCACCAGGCGCGGGCCACATTCTCGGGAGAAGACCTGGGTCCGTTCGATCAGATCTCCATGGTGATCAACGCGAGCGAAAGTGTCCCCTGGTGGGGCTCCACCTGGACGGGAAGAAGCAGCCAACCATCAGACAGTCCCCTCGGCCCCCTCGTCGTCGGCACCTACACCCTCGAAGACGGCGGCTGCACCGCCTTCGCGCTGACCCCGTACTGACCCCCGCTCACCGCCGCCGCAAGCCAATCACCGTTCCTCCCTTGCTGGCGGGGTGAACACCCTGCCACCGACGGGCAAGCCAAAGCCCCATTCGCGGGGAGCCGGCGGGCGAGGTCAGGCCTGGGCAGCGAGTTGGACCAGCGTGCGGGGTGCGCGCCAGGTGCGGACATATCTCGGCGTTGTAAATCAGAAGCGGCCGCTACGTCCGCGATTTGCCCCAATTCCGGCGTGTAGAGGCCCTCAGAGTCCTCAGAGAGGGCCGCTACGTCCGGAATCGACCGAATTCGCGGACACATCTCGGCTTTGTGATTCACAAACGGCCGCTGCGTCCGCGCACCGACCTCGAACGCTCGCAGCGCCACGGACCCCTTGGCGTCTTTGCGTCTTTGCGCGATCCCATCGCGCGGACTTCCAACAGCTCCCACTCATCGCCGCCGAAGGCTCATCACCACCCCACCCTCCGGCCGCAGCGTGATCGACGCCTGCGGCCGCACCTCGTGACCCGGCACCAGGCTCAGCCGGAACCCCCACAGCAACGTCGCCAGCACGATCGTCGCCTCCATCATGGCGAAGTGGCTCCCGATACACTTTCGCGGGCCCGCGCCAAAAGGCATGAACGCGTCCTTGGGCACGGGCCGCTCGTCGACGCCCAGGGGCCGCTCCTCGACCCAGCGCTCGGGCAGGAATGCCTCGGGATCGGGCCAGATCTCCGGGTGCCGGTGCAGGACGTAGGGACTGAGAAACGCAAAGGTGCCGCGCGCCACGGGCTGACCGTCCAGCTCAGTGTCCTCGGACGCAGCCCGACTGGTGATCCAGGCGGGCGGGTACAGTCGCATGGACTCGTTGAGAACGGCGCGCGTGAAGCTCAGCTTCGCCGGGTCCGGGATCCCCTCGCCCAGGCCGGCGGCCTCCTCGGCGACGCGCTCCTGGGCCTGGGGGTGGCGCCCCAGCAGGTAGAGGGTCCAGGCCAGGGCGTTGGCGGTGGTCTCGTGCCCGGCCAGCAGCATGGTCAGCACCTCGTCGCGGAGCTGGCGGTCGCTGAGGCCCTGACCGTCCTCGTCGACGGCGGACATCAGCATGCCGAGCAGGTCCGGCGGCTGCTCCTCGACCTGACGACGCGCGGCGACGATGCCGTTGACGACCCGGTCGAGCTGGCCCAGGGCTCGCCAGAGGCGGCGGTTGCGCGGGGTGGGCAGCCGCGCCATCCAGGGCCAGGGCAGGGTGGTGAGACGCAGGAAGTCGCCCAGGACGACGTCCAGGCCGTGGCTGACAACCTGCCGGGCGCTGTCCACGTCGGCGCCGAAGAGGGTCTCCCCCGCGATTCGCAGGGCGAGGTGGTTCATGTCCCGGGCGAGGTCCTGAGGGCCACTGCGGCCCTGCCAGTCGGCGGCGAGGTCCAGGGTCGCTCGGTGCATGGTCTGGGCGAACCCCCCGATGGCCCGGCGGGCGAAGGCGGGGTTGGCGATGCGGCGGTTGCGGCGCCACTCCTCTCCCTCGGCGGTCAGCAGGCCGCGGCCCAGGATCAGGCGCAGCACGGCCTGGCCCCGGGTCTGCTTGGTCCAGACGGAGGCCCCGCTGACCAGCAGGGGCTCGACGTGGCGAGGGTGGGAGAGGGCCAGGACGCGGGTGGGCCCGATGCGCATCGCGGCGAGGTCGCCGCACTCGCGGGAGGCGCGCTGCATCAGGGCGAGGGGGTCGCGGCGCATCTGGCGCACCAGGGCCAGCGGGTTGCCGGAGAGCTGGGGGATGCCGGGGGAGGGCGCGGGGGCGAGCAGGGCGGTGGTGGTCATGGGGCTCTCCAGGAACACGAGCATGGACTCGTGTTCTATTGCGAGTTATTACTCGTGTACTGGCGAACGCCAACTCGCGTTCGCCTCGGAGCAGCCGATGAACGCCTCACCCGCACTGCAGCTACGCAAGCAGCCTCTCCAGTCCCGCTCCCGGGCCATGGTCGAGGACCTGGTCGAGGCCACGGCTCGCGTCCTGGTGGCCGAGGGCTACGCCGGCGCCTCTACCAACCGCATCGCCGAGGTCGCTGGCGTCAGCGTCGGCTCGCTCTACCAGTACTTCCCGGGCAAGGACGCGCTGGTCATGGCCGTGGCCCAGCGCCACTTCCGGCAGATGACCGAGCTGCTCCAGCAGACCGCCGCCGCCGCCTTCGGCCAGCCCCCTGCCGTGGTGATCCGCGGCTTCGTACACGGGATGATCGCCGCCCACGCCGTCGACCCGGCCCTGCACCGGGCGATCACCGAGCAGGTGCTGCACCTGGGCCTGGAGGTGGTGGACGAGGTGCAGGCCGCCGCGCGCCGCGTGGTGCTGGCCTGGCTGCACCAGCAGGGGGAGCGCGTCCTGCCTCGCGACCTGGACCACGCGGCCTTCCTATTGGTGACGGTGACCGAGGCGGCGGTTCATGCGGCGCTCCTGAGCTGCCCCGAGCGGCTCCAGGACCCGGCTTTCGAGGATGAGCTCGCCGACATGCTGATCCGCTATGTGGGAGGATGAGGGGCATGAGACGCGCCCTCCTCTGCATCACGCTCCTGGTCGGCGGCCCCGCCTGGGCCGACGGCACCCCCCTCCCCCTGCTGATCGCCGCCTGGCAAGGCCGGATGGAGACCGAGGCCCTGGTCCGAGCGGCCGCCCAGGTCTCACCGCCGCCCTCCATGGCGGAGCGGATCTGCCTCGCGCGCGCTGGCTTCCCGGCCGAGGCGCTGGCAGTGCTGCCGACGCTCGCCGGGGAGACGGCGCCGGACCTGGCCACGCTGGACTGCTCCACCGTTCTCCCCACCGGGATCGCAGCACCAGCGCCAGCGCCAGCGCCAACACAGACGCTTGAGCCCGCGCCGGAACCTGCGCCTGCACTGCAAACGGTGGAGACCCCGATCGCACCCACCGCCCCGAGCCCCAAGTCGCTTCGGGACTACCGATCGGAGTACCTGCGCCTGGGCTCTGTACAGACGATGGTCATGGGCTATGTGCCGGGCGGCGTCGGGGGCGTCGGCGTCGGGGGCGTCGGGGGCGTCGGGGGCGTCGGCTACACGACCGCCAGCCAGGTGCAGGTCGAGGGGGTGCTCCGTGGGGGCGCGACCATGCTCAGCCCGATGAGCTTCGCCAAGCTGGTCGGCGACACCACGACCCAGCAGAAGCTGCACAGCCGCCGCGTGTCGGGGCTCTCCCTGATCGGCGTGGGCAGCGCGGTGTTGCTGGGTGGAGTGGCGATCGGCCTCTCGGATCCGGACATCAACGAGGCGGCTGTGGGGGTGGGCCTCGCGGGGGGGGTCGCGACCATCCCCGGGGCGATCATCTGGGGAACGACCATGAACTACCGCTACTGGTACACCCGCAGCCGCGCGCAGGCCCGCATCGACGCCTACAACGAGAAGCTCCGCAAGCGCCTGAACCTCAGCGAGCAGGACACCGTCGAGATCGACACCCAGTAGCCTGGCCCGCCGGCCGCGCGTACTAGCCCGCCGGACGCTCGAACCAGTCCAGCATCCCTCCCACCGCCTCCATCGTCCCGTCCACCTCCAGCTCGCGGGCGGCGACGGCCTGCACCGGGCTGATCTTCCCGGTGGAGACCCGCTTCCAGGTCTGGCTGCTGCACCGCACCCGCACCCCGGGCTTCAGCGCCTCGATCTGTTCTGCGCTGCGACGCCGGGTCTCGGCCACGCCACGGCGGATGTGCAGGACCCAGTGCTCGTCGAGATCGGTGAAGGCAAAGGCGATGACGAGGTCCGTCTCCAGCACCCGCTCGGCCCGCAGGCGCGGCCCCAGGGCGGCCATGAAGACCTCGATCGGCAGGCCCTCGATCAGATCGTCGGGCACCCGAGCCGGGACGGGCGGGAGGATCTGCACCTCGCCTCGCAGCTCGGCGGCCTGGGTGCGCAGCCAGTTGCGGGCGTTCATGTTGATCTGTCCGACCGCCAGCGCCTCGTAGCACGCGGCCAGCAAGGCCCGGGCGGGCTCGCTGTCGGGCTCGGCGCGGCTCCAGTGGGCGGCCAGCTCGGCGGCCCAGGCCATATCGCCCTGGTCGAAGGCGGCCTGCGCCTGCTCGGGGAGCGGGGTCCCGCTCTCGAATGCCAGCAGCAGGCGACGGGAGCGCTCCTCGGGCGAGACCGGGAGCAGGGTCGCGCCCTGGCCGTCGAACCAGCCGAGGTAGCCCTGGAAGACCGCCCGCACCGACCAGTCGACCCGACCGTAGGTCTGGGCCAGCCAGGGGTGCGTGGCGAGGTGCGGCGGGAGGGCGACGCGGGCGGCCAGCTCCTCGGGCCCCTGGCCCTGGTTGATGCCGCGAACAGACTGATCGTGGACGTACTGGATGGCGTCCCGCCAGGCGGTCAGGGTCTGTTCGATCTCCGCCGCGTCGGTCAGGGGCCCGGTGTGCGCCGGGATCAGCACCCTGGCGTCCAGATCGCGCATCCGGTCCAGGCTCTGTACCCACAGCCGCGGGTCTCGCCAGCGGGTGCCGCGGATGGTGTGCAGGTTCGGGAAGGCCTGGTAGACGTTGTCCCCGGGCAGCAGCAGGCCACGGTCGGGCAGCCACAGGGCGAGGTGGTCCTCGGTCTCGCCGGGCAGGTGCAGCAGCTCGACGTCGAGGCCCGCCAGCCGGACCGTGGCGTCGCCGTCGACGGTGTGGGTCGGGCGGGCCAGGGCGATGTCCTCGGGCGCGTAGCGCAGGCGGGCACCGAGCGGGCTGGTGACCTCCTCGTCGGAGAGGGGATCGCCGAACATGCGCATCGAGCGCAGGTGGATGGCGTCGCCGACGACGCTGACGACCTCGTCGATGCGGGCGGCGGTGTCGCGGTGGGCCCAGACCGGGGGCAGGGAGCCGCCGGGTCCGTCGGCGTCGGCGTCGAGGAAGACCCGCCCGCCGAAGACATGGTCGGGGTGGCCGTGCGAGAGGAGGATGGCCGCGACAGGGCGGTCCGTCTTCGTGCGCAGGGCGGCCAGGGCCTCGGCCGCCGAAGAGGCGCCCTCGGTGGTGTCGACGATGATCAGGCCCTCGGGCGCGTCGATGGCGATGACGTTGGCCAGGGCGAAGCCGGTCATCAGCCAGACGCCGGGCAGCAGCTCGTGCACGCCCCGAGGGAGGCCGGGCTGGACGAATGCGGGCGCCGGTTCGGCCGGGGCGTGGGCCACCACCTCGGGTGGAGAGCAGGACAGGAGCAGGGAGAGCAGCATGGCCGGCTACCAGGAGGCCAGGGCGTCGATGCGCCACCAGCCGCCGGACTCCTCGCCGCCGGGCACATGAAGGCCCAGCCGCCGCAGGCCGCGCTCGACCTCGGCCCGGCGCAGCTCGCTGACGCCCGAGGCGCAGAGCTCGCCGCCGGGGGCGAGGCGGGTCAGCAGGGCGGGGGCGAGGTCCAGCACGGTGTCGGCGACGATGTTGACCAGGATCAGGTCGAAGGGCTGCTCCGGCAGGTCCGCGCGCAGCTCCAGTCGATCGGAGAGGCCGGCGCGGGCGGCGTTGGAGGCGGCGATGGGCAAGGCCGCCGGATCGGTGTCGACGCCGACCGCGGAGGCTGCCCCCAGGCGGAGGGCGGCCAAGGCGAGGATGCCGTTGCCGGTGCCGACGTCGAGCACGCGGCCGGTCGGCGGGCGCAGGGCGAGGCGGTCCAGGACGAGGCGGGTGCTGGGGTGCTGGCCGCTGCCGAAGGCCGGGCCCGACTCGAGCACGAGGTCGCCGGGCTGGCCCAGGGGGGCGATGCGCAGCGGCCCGACCTGGAAGGGGCGCAGGGAGGCCGCCCAGGTGTCGCCCTGGTCGAACATCAGGGCCGGCTCGACCCGGGCGCCGGGCAGAGTGGGAGGCTCGCCGACGAAGAGGCCGAGCAGATCCTCGCCCTCGGCCTCGACCTCGACGGCGCCGGCCTCGACCAGGGCCCAGAGGGATTCTTCGTCGGATCGGCGGTCGGGCAGGCGCAGCACGGTGGGCATCCCTTGGGTGTAATCAGGTTCTGGAGGGAGAGGGGACAGGGCGGCCCCTCCCCCCAAGCGCGCGGACCGATTATGGGGGCTGGCTGCCTTCTCCCTCGGTCTCCCCCTTCGGTCTGCCCCCTCCGCCATGATCCGGCACCTCCGCTACAGCCTCGTCGCGCTCGCCCTGCTCGGGACCGGCCAGGGATCCGCGCAGGCGGCCTGCCCGTCGACCGGGGCGACCCTGCTGCAGACCGCTGCCCAGGCGACCGAGGGCTACCAGGCCCGGGACAAGGCCGCGGTGCAGGCCAGCGTGGACGCGCTGCGCGCCGACCTGCTCTGCGTGAAGACCGTGCTGGACCCGGCCCAGGCCGCCGCCGTGCATCGGGCCCTGGCGCTGTCGGCCTTCCTGGACGGCAACACCGAGGTCACCCGGCAGGCCTTCCACGCCGCGCGGCTGGCCGACCCCAGCTGGACGCTGCCGGCGAACCTCGCCCCTGACGGTCACCCGCTGCGAGCCGCCTGGGACGCCTCGCAGAACCTCGCCGACGGCGCCACGGAAGGCCTCGGCCAGCGCCCGGACCGCCGCACCTGGGTCGACGGCCGCCCGGGCAGCCAGCGCCCCAGCGACCGCCCGACGGTGCTGCAGGCCGATCTGCTCGACGGGACGATGGTCGGCAGCACCTACCTCCTCCCGGGCGAGGCCCTGCCCTCCTGGGCCCAGGTCAGCGCGGTGGCCGTCACGACGGCCCCCCCTCCCCGCGTGCGCACGCCGGTCGAGAAGCCCCCGGTCGAGCCCCAGGCCCCGCGGGTCAAGGCCGAGAAGGAGAAGAAGGGCGGACCCAACCGGGCCCTGCTCTTCACCGGCATCGGCGTCGGCGCCGCCAGCGGGGCCCTCTGGGGCGCGGCCGTGCTCGACGGCCTCTCCTACGAGCGCCACACGGGCGAGCTGCTGGAGCGCGAGTACGAGAACCCGGCGCAGGTGGACGAGGGTCAGCAGGAGATCGACGCGCACTGGAAGCGGGTCAACATGCTCGGCTACGCCGCCCAGGCCACCTCGGCCGCCGGGGGCATCCTCCTGGTCACCTCCTTCGTGTTCTGATGGGGACCGAGCGTCGCTACGAGGTCCTCGAAGCGCTCGGGACGGGCGGCTTCGGCACGGTCTACCGGGCCCGCTACCAGGGCGAGGGCGGCTTCAGCCAGATGGTGGCGCTGAAGGTCCTCAACCCCGAGATGGCCAAGATCGACGAGGTGGCCAGCCGCCTGCGCGACGAGGCCCGGGTCCTGGGGCTGGTCCGGCACCGGGCGATCGTGCAGGTGCACCGGCTGGTGCAGTTCGACGACAGCTGGACCGTGGTGATGGAGCTGGTCGAGGGCGCCGACCTGGGGCTGGTCCTCAAGGCCGGGGTGATCGTCCCGGTCGGGCCGATGCTGGAGATCATGGCCGAGGTGGCCGCGGCCCTGCACGTCGCCTGGACGACGACGGGCCCCGACGGGCGCCCGCTGCACCTGCTGCACCGCGACATCAAGCCCAGCAACATCCAGGTGACCTCGGTCGGCGAGGTCAAGGTGCTCGACTTCGGCATCGCCCGCGCGGACTTCGATGAGCGCGAGGCGATGACCAAGAAGCTGGCCTTCGGCTCGACCGAGTACATGGCGCCCGAGCGGCTGGACCTGATGGACGGCCCCGCCTCGGACGTCTACTCGCTGGGCAGCGTCGCCTACGAGCTGCTGACCCGCACCCAGTTCGGGCGGACCTCGGCCACCCGCGAGCGGCACGAGCCCCGGCTCAAGCGCAACCTCGCCCGCCTGCGCGAAGAGCTCGCGCCCTGGCAGGAGCCCGTGGCCGAGCTGATCGCCGACATGCTGGCCTGGGATCCGACCCAGCGCCCCGACGCCCGCACGGTCGAGCGGCGGGCGCTGTCGCTGCGCGGGCAGATCGAGGGCGAGCCGCTGCGCTTCTGGGCCGAGGACCACATCCCCAAGGCGATGGCCGTTCGCACCAGCGTCGGCGGGCCCTCGCGGACGGGCTCCATCCTGATCGAGCGGCGCGAGGCCAACACCTCGGCCGAGCCGATCAACGACGGCGAGGCCGCCCGCCCCGAGGTGGACGAGCCCCAAGCGATGGTGACCCTGCCTGCACCTCCCCAGGTGCTGTCGCCGCCGACCGAGCAGGACCTCCCGACCGAGCCGGCGCCCCTCATGCCCGGGCAGATGACCGTCACCCGGCGCGCCTCGGACCCGACCGACGCGCCCTCGATGGCCTTCATGATCGGGCCCCAGGGCAAGGCCCCTCGCCTGCTGAACCTGCTCAGCCTCCCCGACGACGAGGCCGACGAGGCCGCCACCCGGCGCGAGCTCCGCCCCGATCCCGAGGACCACACCCAGCCGGTCCAGCCCCTCGCCGCGCTGGCGGCCGACGAGCTCGTCGAAGGG
>ERZ761602.944-NODE-944-length-57326-cov-5.034241_pt1 | contig 57326 bp, 77 predicted proteins | sample MGYA00512165_ERZ761602 | MGnify/ENA primary metagenome ERZ761602 (study PRJEB28899, sample SAMN02445085) | bioreactor sludge metagenome | biome: EBPR sludge; isolation source: Thorneside wastewater treatment plant | place: Australia: Brisbane, Thorneside Wastewater... | reverse complement strand
AGCCCCCTGAAGAGTCGTTCGAGACCAGGACGTTGATAGGCCGGGTGTGGAAGCGTAGTAATGCGTTGAGCTGACCGGTACTAATTGCTCGTGAGGCTTGACCCTATAACTCTGACGAGACCGCAAGGTCGCGATTCGAGTGTTTGCAGGTTATGCCGAGACGCAATCTGCTGATGAGACTCTATGAATTGGCTGCGGCGTGCATGCACGACGCGGCGACAAGTCAAGCCTGATGACCATAGCAAGGTGGTCCCACTCCTTCCCATCCCGAACAGGACAGTGAAACGCCTTTGCGCCGATGATAGTGCGGATTCCCGTGTGAAAGTAGGACATTGTCAGGCTAATAACGAGAAGGCCCGGTCATTCGACCGGGCCTTTTTCCATTTGCAGCCTGAAATCGACGGGCACGACGGTGCCGTCAAGCGGCGGAGCGTAATTCGCGGCGCAGGATCTTGCCGACGTTGCTCTTGGGCAGCTCGTCCCGGAATTCGATGTACTTGGGCCGCTTGTAGGCCGTGAAGTTGTCGCGACAGTAGCGCGCCACCTCGTCCTCCGACAGCGTCGGGTCGTTCTTGACGACGTACAGCTTCACCGCCTCGCCGGACTTCTCGTCGGGAATGCCGATCGCCGCACATTCCAGCACGCCCGGATGCAGGCTCACGACCTGCTCGATCTCGTTCGGATAGACGTTGAAGCCCGAGACCAGGATCATGTCCTTCTTGCGATCGACGATGCGCACGTAGCCCCGCGCGTCCATCACGCCGACGTCCCCCGACTTGAAGTAGCCATCCGGGGTCATGACCCTCGCGGTCTCGTCGGGCCGGTTCCAGTAGCCCGCCATCACCTGCGGCCCGCGGATGCAGATCTCGCCCGGTTGACCGGTCGGCACGTCACGACCGTCGTCGTCGCGGATCGCGATCTCGGTGGAGGGGATGGGCAGGCCAATGGTGCCCGTGAACTCCTGCAGGTCCAGCCGGTTCGAGGTCGCCACAGGCGAAGTCTCGGACAGGCCATAACCTTCGACCACCGGGCAGCCGGTGACCTTCAGCCAGCGTTCCGCGGTGGCCTGCTGCACCGCCATGCCGCCGCCATTGCTCACCACGAGCCCGGAGAAGTCCAGGCGCGCGAAGTCCGCATCGTTCGCCAGCGCATTGAACAGCGTATTGACCGCCGGGAACATGTTGATGCGGTATTGCGCCAGGGTACGCACGAGCCCCGGGATGTCGCGCGGATTGGGGATCAGGATATTCATCGCGCCGAAGTGCGCGCCCATCAGCGCGCAGATCGTCAGCGCGAAGATGTGATACAGCGGCAGTGCGCAGACGGTGGTCAGTTGCTGGTCGCCGACCTTGTCCAGCATCGGCTTGAACCAGGCCTCGCACTGCATGATGTTGGCGACCACGTTGCGGTGCAGCAGCGTCGCGCCCTTAGACACGCCGGTCGTGCCGCCGGTGTACTGCAGGAAGGCCACGTCGTCCGGCCGGCAGGCCACCCGGCGCAGGCTGATGCGCGACCCGTCCTCCAGCACGTCGACGAAGCGTTGCGCCGTGCGTCCGCCGTCCAGCGGCAGCCGGAACTCGGGCACCATGCGCGCCAGGTGGCGGACCGCGAAATTGATCCAGCGCCCGCGCCAGAAGCCGAGCAGGTCGCCCATCGCGGCCAGCACCACGTGCCGCACCGGCGTGTGCTCGATCACCTCCTCGAGCGTGTGCGCGAAATTCTCGAGGACGACGATGGCTTCGGCGCCCGAATCCTTGAGCTGGTGCTCCAGTTCGCGCGCCGTATACAGCGGGTTGACGTTGACCACCACATACCCGGCGCGCAGGATGCCGGCCATGGCTACCAGGTACTGCGGCACGTTGGGCATCATCACCGCGACCCGCGCGCCGCGCTCCAGGCCGGTGGACTGCAGCCAGGCCCCGAAAGCCTGCGACAGCTCGTCCAGCTCGCGGTAGGTCATGCGGCTGTCCATGCATGCGGTCGCGTCGCGCTTGGCGAAGCGCCGGAACGCCGCCTCCAGCAGGTCGGTCAGGCTCTCGTAGGCGTCGACGTTCGCCTGGGCTGGAACGCCGCTCGGGTAATGCGCAAGCCAGGGATGGGACACGGGTCGGGTCGTCGGCAGCGTTGAACACGACATCGTCGCGACACGCCGGGCCCCGCGCTACGGGAATTCTCCTGACGGAGCCGGCGTAACGCCGGCGGCAGGCCGGTGGCCGCCTCAGCCGCCGGCTGTCGCGCCCGCGACACCGCCGGCGAACAGCCGCGCCGCCAGTTCGCGCTCCCGCGTCGCGATCGTGTCGAGAAATTCGCGCGCGCCGCGCATCTCTCGGAAGGTGTCGAAGCCGTTCTCCAGGAAGGCCTGCAGCGCACCCAGCCCGGCCGCCTGCGCCGGCGTGCGCATCAGCCGCAGGCTGTGGCGAAGCAGCGGGTTGCGCGTATAGCGTTCCAGCGCCCCGCCCACCTGCAGCATCAGCTGGATCTGGCGCTCGCGCTGCGCCGGTTGGCCGACCGCACGCCAGGCCTGGGCGTAGGCCTCGCCATCCGGCGGCGAGGACGGCAGCGCCAGCGCCATCGCGCTGTCCATGCGCTCGGACAGCACGTGCAGTTCGGCCAGCGCCATGACGGTGGAGATGATCTCGTGCGGGAACAGGCGCACCAGCGCCGGCACGATGCGCGCAAACTGGTCGTCGCGCCGCGTGAAGTCCTCCGGACCGTACAGGTCCTCGAGGAAGAAGCGCGCCGCCTTGGCATAGCGCGGATGCGCCAGCATGTCGGCATAGGTCTGCTCGAAACGCTGGTGCTGGTAGTGCTTGACCGCCTGCACGCGTTCGCCCAGCGCCGGGTCCGCGCTGCGGCGCGCACGTTCGGCGGCCACGCCTTCCAGGCACTCGAGGATCCGTCGTCCCTGCTCGTTCACGGCATGCGATGCAGCGTCCGCCGCTGCGCCGGTTAGTCGGCCGCCTCTAGGGCGGGGCCTGCCAATGATGCAACACTGCCGCGCATGCCTGTCCTGCGCCGCCGCACGCTGATGACCGCCGGCCTGGCTGCCGGCGCGGTGCTGGCAGTCGCCGGCGGCACGCTGGCCTCGCTGCGGCCCGGCCTGACGGCGGACGGCCGCCTGACCCCGGCCGGGCGCGAGGTCTTCGACGCCGTCGCGCGGGCGGTGCTGGACGGCCTGCTTCCTGCGCCGCCGGCCCAGGCGACCGCGCTGGCGGCGCTGCTCGAGCGCATGGACGCCACGCTGCAGGGGCTGCCGCCGTCGCTGCAGGACGAAGTCGGCGAGATGCTCGCGCTGCTTGCCAGCGCGCCCGGCCGTCTGCTGCTCACCGGCCTGGGCAGCGACTGGGCCGACGCCGAGACGGCCGAGCTGACGGACATGCTGAACCGCTTGCGTGGGTCCTCCCTGGCGTTGCGCCAGCAGCTCTACCGTGCGCTGCGCGACCTGGTCAATGCGGCCTGGTTTGCCGACCCGTCGGCCTGGCCGCGCATCGGCTACCCGGGGCCGATGAAGATATGAGCCCCCGACGATGAACCCCGTGCCCGATCCCGTCGCCGACGGCCTGGCCCGCGGCTGGAAGGTCCGCGGCGGCCCGTACGGTGCGCTGCCGAAGGCGATGGACTGCGACGTCGCCATCGTCGGCAGCGGCGCCGGGGCCGGCATCAGCGCCGAACTGCTCACGGCCGCGGGCCTGTCGGTGGTCATCGTCGAGGAAGGTCCGCTCAGGAGCAGCCGCGACTTCCACCAGCTCGAGAGCGAGGCCTACCCGCAGCTGTACCAGGACAGCGCCAACCGGCAGACGGCGGACAAGGCGATCAGCATCCTGCAGGGCCGCTGCGTCGGCGGCTCGACCACCGTCAACTGGACGAGCTCGTTCCGCACGCCGTCCGAGACGCTGGCCTTCTGGCGCCAGCGTTTCGACCTGCCGGAGATGACCGACGACGCGATGGCGCCCTGGTTCGCGCAGGCCGAGCGCCGGCTGCACATCGGCCCCTGGCTGGTGCCGCCGAATGCCAACAACGAGCGGCTGAAGACCGGCGCGGCGCGGCTGGGCATCCCGGCCGCGGCGATCCTGCGCAACGTCAAGGCCTGCTGGAACCTGGGCTCCTGCGGTCTGGGCTGCCCGACCAACGCCAAGCAGTCGATGCTGGTGACGACGATCCCGGCGGCGCTGGACCGCGGCGCGACGCTGCTGGTGCAGGCGCGCGTGCAGCGGCTGGTGATCGAAGGTGAGGCCGTGCGCGGCCTGCGCGTGCTGCCGGTGGCGGTCAACGCCCGCGTGCTGGAAGGCGAGGGCACGCTGGTGCGCGCGCGCCACGTGGTGGTCGCCGGCGGCGCGATCAATTCGCCGGCGCTGCTGCTGCGCTCGGGCGCGCCGGACCCGCACGGGCGGCTCGGCGCGCGCACCTTCCTGCACCCGGTGGTCGTCTCCACCGCGCTGTTCGACGAGCCCATCGAGGGCTGGCAGGGCGCGCCGCAGACGATGTACACGGACCACTTCCTGGGCATCGATGCGATCGACGGCCCGCTGGGCTTCAAGCTCGAGGCGCCGCCGCTGCACCCGCTGATCGCCGCGCTGACGATGCCCGGCTTCGGCGCCGGGCAGGCGGCGGCGATGCAGCGCTTCCCGAATACCCAGGCGCTGCTGGCGCTGCTGCGCGACGGCTTCCACGAGGCCTCACCCGGCGGCCGTGTCACGCTGCGCCGCGACGGCACGCCGGTGCTGGACTATCCGTTGAACGAGGTCCTGTTCGACGGCGCGCGCCGCGCGCTGCTGGCGATGGCCGAGATCCAGTTCGCCGCAGGCGCGCGCGAAGTGACGCCGGTGCACGAGCATGCCGCGCCCAGCCGCAGCTGGGCCGAAGCGAAGCGCCAGATCGCCGCACTGCCGATGAAGCCCTACCTGCTGCGCCTGCTCAGCGCCCACGTGATGGGCGGCTGCGGCATGGCCGGCCGGCCCGAGCTCGGCGTCGTGCAGCCCGACGGCCGGCACTGGCAGCTCGACAATCTGTCGGTGCACGACGGTTCGCTGTTCCCCACCAGCATCGGCGCCAACCCGCAGCTCTCGGTCTATGGCCTGGCCGCGCGCCTGGCCGCCGGGCTGGCCCGCGAGTTGAACGGGCGCGACGTGGCGCTGGCCTGATGCTGGCCCGGCTGTTTCGCGCGCTGATCGGCGCCGGCCTGCTGCTGATGGCCGCGCTGCTGGCCTGGGGCTGGTCCAGCGGCCGGCCCGGGCTCGGCCTGCTGCTGGCGCTGGGCGTGCTGGCGCTGCACCCGGTGATGCTGGCGCTGGAGTTCGTGCTCGCGGCGGCCGCGCGCGGCGACGACCCGACGTCGCGGCCGACGCTGCGCCAGTGGATCGCCGCGTGGTGGGGCGAGGTGCGGCAGGTGCCGCGCGTCTTCTTCTGGCGCCAGCCCTTCCTCTCGGCCCGCGTCGCGGACCACCTGCCGCCGGACGCCGCGGGCCGCCGCGGCGTGCTGCTGCTGCATGGCTTCATCTGCAACCGCGGCCTCTGGAACCCCTGGCTGCTGCGCCTGCGGGCGCTGGGGGTGCCGGTGGTCGCGCTGAACCTCGATCCGGTCTTCGGCTCGATCGACGGCTGCATCGCCGCCGTGGAAGCCGGCGTGCGCCGCATCGAGCAAGCCACCGGGCTGGCGCCGGTGGTCGTCGCGCACAGCATGGGCGGCCTGGTGCTGCGCCGCTGGTGGGCCGAGCTGGGCGACGATGCGCGCGTGCACCACGCCATCACCATCGGCACGCCGCACCAGGGCACCTGGCTCGCGCGCTTCGCGTTCTCGGCCAACGGGCGCCAGATGCAGCGCGGTTCGGGCTGGCTGCAGGCGCTGGCCACGCGCGAGCCGGCGGGCCGCAGCGCGCGCTTCACCTGCTTCTACGGCCATTGCGACAACATCGTCTTCCCGCCGGCCACGGCCACGCTGCCGGGCGCCGACAACCGCCACCTGGCGGGCACGGCGCACGTGGACCTGGTCGACCGGCCGGAGCCGTGGGACGAACTGCTGCACCGGCTGGGCCTTCCCGGCCCGGCAGGCCTGGCGACGGTCAGGCCGGCAGCGGCGTCACGCTGAACTGGCGTTCGCCCGGCAGCACCGCACCGGCCTCGATCTCGCCGCTGCTTGCGATCGTCTCGCGCACCTCGGCATAGATCGGCGTGAAGTCCGGCGCCGTGGCCTCGAACAGCTGGTCGAACGAGTCGATCACGAAATAGGTGGCCTGGAAGGTGTCGATGCGGTAGCGACTGCGCATCAGCCGCTTCAGGTCGAAGGCCACGCGCCGCGGCTCGGGGCTCTCGACGCTGTAGCGCAGCTCGCCGGCGCTGCTCAGGATGCCGGCGCCGTAGGCGCGCAGTCCGGCCGGCGTGCGGATGAGCCCGAATTCCACCGTATACCAGTACAGCCGCGCCAGCAGCTCGCAGGCGTCGAGCCGGCTCGCCTTCAGGCCGCCGGCGCCGTAGGCCTGCATGTAGTCGGCGAAGACCGGGTCGAAGAGCAGCGGCACATGGCCGAACAGGTCGTGGAAGACGTCGGGCTCGACGACGTAGTCGAATTCCTCGGGCTTGCGGATCCAGTCGGTGACCGGAAACCTGCGCGCCGCCAGCAGCGCGAAGAAGGCCTCCTCCGGGATCAGCCCCGGCACGCCGACGACCTGCCAGCCGGTGGCCTTCATCAGCCGTTCGCTGACCTCGTCGAAGCGCGGGATGCGCTCCGGCGCGCCGAGCTGCTGCACGGCGCGGACGAATTCGTCGCAGGCGCGGCCCGGCAACTGCTGCAGCTGGCGCGCGTACAGGCGCCGGTAGGTGTCGTGGTCGGCCTCGCTGTACTGCGCCCAGTCCTGCTCGCAGGTGTAGTCCGCGCGCGCCTTGGCATAGTCGCCGCGCGGCGGGCGGTCGCCGGTGCCGTAGGTGACGGGCGCCACGCCCTGGTTGACGCCCTTGGCAGAACGACGGTCCATTCAGCGCCTCGTGATCGAGCGAGAAGGCCAAGCCGCTGGCGCGGAACCGGCTCTGCCGGTCCGCTGCCAGAACCCCCTCGGGGGGTGGCGACCAGAGGGAGCCTGGGGGCTCACAACACGCCGCGGCGCATCTGGTCGAGCTCCATGCTCTCGAACAGCGCCTTGAAGTTGCCCTCGCCGAAGCCCTGGTCGCCCTTGCGCTGGATGAACTCGAAGAAGATGGGCCCGAGCTGGTTCTCGCTGAAGATCTGCAGCAGCAGCTCGCCGGCCTTGCCGTCGATCAGGATCTTGCGCTTGTGCAGCTCGGCGACGTTCTCGCCATGGCCGGGGATGCGCTTGTCGACCAGCTCGTAGTAGGTGTCGATGGTGTCCAGCAGCTTGATGCCGTTGCCGCGCAGCGCGTCCACCGTGGCCGGCAGGTCGGTGGAACCCAGCGCGATGTGCTGGATGCCTTCGCCGTGGTACTTGTCCAGGTACTCCTGGATCTGGCCCGCCTTCTCGTTGCCTTCCTCGTTGATAGGGATGCGGATGCGGCCGCAGGGGCTGGTCATGGCCTTGCTCTTGACGCCGGTGACCTGGCCCTCGATGTCGAAGTAGCGGATCTCGCGGAAGTTGAACAGCCGCTCGTAGAACTCGGCCCACTCGCCCATGCGGCCGCGATGCACGTTGTGCGTCAGGTGGTCCACGTAGGTCAGGCCGATGCCCGCCGGGTTCAGCCCCGCCTTCGCGGCCCCGGGCAGCGGCTCGAAGTCGACGTCGTAGAAGCCGATGTTGCCGATCTCGCCGACCTTCGCGCCGTTCTTGCCGCGCCACTTGTCGACCAGGTAGATCAGGCTGTCGCCGATGCCCTTGATGGCCGGTATGTTCAGCTCGCCCGGGCCGGCGCTGCCGGCATAGCCCCAGGCGCCCAGCGACAGCGCCCGCTCGTAGGCCGCCTTGGCGTCCTGCACGCGGAAGGCGATCGCGCAGATGCTCGGCCCGTGCAGGCGCGCGAAGCGCTGCGCGAAGCTGTCGGGCTCGGCATTGACGATGAAGTTGATCTCGCCCTGCCGGTACAGCAGCACGTTCTTGTGGCGGTGCTTGGCGACGGCGGTGAAGCCCATGCGCTCGAAGAGCGCGCCCATCGCGGCCGGGTCGGGCGCGGCGTACTCGATGAACTCGAAGCCGTCGGTGCCCATCGGGTTGTCCCAGGGGGTGAATTGCATGTGCCGCCTCGTGCCGCCGAAGAAAAGCCGCACTGTAGGACGGTGACGGCGCAGGGTGGCTGCAAAGATGGGCGCCGGGCCGCCATCGGACGCAGGATTCCTGCGATGATGTCGTCATGTCCGAAGAGTCCGGTCTCGATGCGATCGACAGGCGCATCCTTCAGGCGATGCAGGCCCAGGGTCGCATCACCTACGACGATCTGGCGTCGCTGGTGGGGTTATCGGGCAGCGCGGCGCTGCGCCGCGTGCGCCGGCTGGAGGACGCCGGGGTCATCACCGGCTATGGCGCGCGCGTGGACCCGCAGCGTGTCGGCCTCGCGCTCACCGCCTACCTCAGCGTGCGACTGGCCAAGCACACGCCCGGGGACCACCGTAGCCCGATGGACGCCTTCGCTGCCGCGGTGCAGAGCTGGCCCGAAGTGGTCGAGTGCGCCGCGCTGACCGGCGAGATGGACTACCTGCTGCGCGTGATGGTGCGCGACATCGAGCATTGCTCGCGCTTCATCATGGACACGCTGCTGCGCCACCCCGCGGTGCAGGACTGCAAGACCAGCTTCGTGCTGCGCCAGTTCAAGGGGCCGCAGGCGCTGCCGCTGTGAAGGGCGCGCCGCCGCCGTGACGCCTGCCGCGCGCTGCGGGCCGGCGCCGCCGGGGCCAGCAGCGACAATCGCGCCCCATGTTCGAATGGATCAACGAGTTCGCGGCCTGGCTGCAGTCCTGGATGAGCGCCGGCGCCGGGCTGTGGGGCCTGTTCTTCTCGGCCTTCGTCTCGGCGACCATCCTGCCCGGCAGCAGCGAGGTCGTGATGACGGCGCTGATCACCGCCTACCCCGACCTCGCCTGGAAGGCGCTGGGCGTGGCCACGCTGGGCAACGTCATCGGCTGCCTGCTGACCTTCGGCATGGGCTGGGCCGGGCGCCAGGGCTACGAGCGCTTCCAGCGCGTGGGCGCCAAGGTGGACCTGGAGCATCCGCGTGTGCAGCGGCTGCGCCGCTGGGGCCCGCCGGCGCTGTTCCTGTCCTTCCTGCCGCTGGTCGGCGACGCGCTGGTGCTGGCCGCCGGCTTCCTGAAGATGCCCTTCTGGCAGAGCATCGCCTGGATCGCGCTCGGCAAGGCGGCGCGCTACCTGGCGCTGGTGCTGGGGCTGCTGGGCCTGCTGTCCTTCGCCTGAGCGACGCCGGGCCGGTCCGCGCGCGGCGTCAAGCCGGCACGGTCTTCAGGATCTGCGTCGGCGTCGGCGCCGGCCAGCCGGCCTCGCGGCACACGCGCACGATGGCCTCGTTGGTGTCGAAGTAGACCTGCCAGTAGTGGTCGGTGTGACAGTAGGGCCGCACCGCGATCACCGTGCCGACCAGGTTGATGTCCAGCAGGTCGACCTCCGGCGCCGGGTCCTTGGCCACGTTCGGGATCTCGGCCAGCGCCTCGCGGAAGCGCGCGATGGCCTCCAGCGGGTCCACCGCGCCGGCCAGCTGCGCCGTGCGGTCGACGCGGCGCACCGGGCGCGCCGAGTAGTTCAGGATCGTGTCGCCGAAGACCTTGCTGTTGCCGACCAGCGTGTGCACGTTGTCCGGCGTGATGATCGTGGTGCCGAACAGGCCCAGCTCGTGGATGGTGCCGGTGATGCCGCCGATCTGCACGAAGTCGCCGACCTTGAACGGCCGCAGCACCAGCATGAAGGCGCCGGCCGCGAAGTTGCCCAGCATGCCGCTCCAGGCGGCGCCGATGGCCACGCCGGCGCCGGCCAGCATGGCCGCGAACGAGGTCGTCTGGATCCCGAAGTAGCCCAGGATGCCCAGCACCAGCGCGATATTCAGCGCGATGCTGACGACCGAGCCGAGATACTTGGTCAGCGTCGGGTCGACCTGGTTGCGGCCCATCGCCGCCTGCATCAGCCCGATCACGCGCGCGATCAGCCAGCGGCCGACCAGCCAGAAGGCGATCGCGGCCAGGACCTTCAGGCCGACATCGGCCAGCGTGGTGGCGACGAAGTTCTGCACGCTGTCCATGTCCATGGCCCGCCCTCCGGCGACTCGACGGCGCCCACTGTTGCACGGGCGGCGGCCGCGCTCAAGGGCGCGGCATAGCCGCACGGTCAATCGGCGTCGATCTCGCGCAGCAGGCGCGCCGTCGGTTCCGGTGCCAGGAGCAGCAGTTCGCCGACCTCGCGCAGGTCGTCGGGCAGCGCGGCGTTGTCCCAGCCGTCGGCGCTGTGGCGCGCGACGCGGATCGCCAGCTGCACGGTGCGCACCTGCGAATTCGCCGCGCCGCCATGGTCGTCGGCAAGCCGCACCAGCAGCGCCGGCAGCCGCCAGGCCGTCATCAGCGCCTGCTGCAGCTCGGCCAGCGTCACGTGCAGCAGCTCGCGCTGCACTGCGGCCGAGCGCAGTGCGGGGTCGGCGCGCTGGCGTTCGGCGATCGCCAGCGCGAGCGCCGGCGCCCGCAGCCACAGCAGCAGCTCGGCGAAGTCGTGCAGCAGCGCGGCCTCGTGGATGACCGGCGCGTCGTGGTCCATGCGGTGCACCGCGAAGCCGATCGCGAAGCGCGCGGCGCGGTGCGCGCGCCGCAGCACGCGCTGGAAGCCCTCGAGCGCCGCCGGCTGCCCGGCCAGCAGCTCCTCGGCCGCGGTCTGCGGCCCGAAGGCGCGGAAGAAGGGCGGGATGCCCAGCATCACCAGCGCCTCGGTCACCGTCTCGGTCTCGCCGCCCTCGCGGCCGCGGCGCAGCGCGGCGACATGGGCCAGCAGCTTGACCGTCATCAGCGGGTCGCTGGCGATGGTCTCGGCCAGCAGGTGGGCGTCGACCGCGTCCTCGTTGGGGCGCAGTTCCTCCAGGGCGTCGGCGCTGCTGGCCAGCACCGGCAGCGCGGCCGGATCGAACAACGCCACCCAGCCCGCCAGGTCGCGCGGCGGCGTGCTGATGAACGGCGAGGCTTCGGCCATCGGGCCTCCGGAGGGACTCGTACCGGCGATATCGGCCTTTTCGGCGGCCGCCTTGAGCGCGTTCAGCCCGCGAGCGAGCCGATCGTGCCTTCGCTCGCGTCGACGCGGCCGGCCAGTTGGTCGGCCCAGGCGCGCAGCAGGGCTTCGCCGCCCGGGCGCCGCACGACCTGCAGCCACGGACGCGAACCGCCGGCCGTGGCCTCGACGAAGCCACCCCAGGCCTGGCCGAGGCGCTGCTGCAGCCCGTCGCGGCCCCAGCCTTCGGGCGGCGGCGCTGCGCGTTTGGCGGCCTGCGCCGGCGCGAAGAAGAGCACCGGCCGCGGCCCCGGCAGGCCCTGGCCGCCACCCAGCGCCTGCCAGTGCGTGCCGCCGATGGCGCAGCTGTAGGCCAGCGTGCCGTCGAAGTGGCGGTGCACGGCGGCGCGCAGCGCGGCGTCGCCGGCGAAGTCCACGTACAGCGTGGGCACGGCGGCGTCCAGCCGCGGCAGCTCGTCGTAGGCCCGCACCTCGTCGTAGAGGCCCAGCGCGGCGACGAAGTCCCGGCGCGCCGGCGAGGTGAGCCCGACGATCGCCGGCCGCTCGCCGCGCGGCCGCTGCTGCAGGCAGTGGGCCGTGGCGATCGCGGTCTTGCTGCTGGCGCTGGACAGCAGCAGCCGGCGCGCGCCGAAGAAGGCCTCGCCGGCCAGGAAGTCGTCGAGCAGGAAGGAGGTGGTGAACAGCGGGCGCAGCAGCGACTGCAAGTCCTCGCGGTCGGCGCGCCAGGTCGGGTCGGCGTCGCAGAAGCTGTATTGCGCGTAGATCGGCGCCAGCCCTTCGCGGTGCGGCGACGCGTCGGCGAAGCCGGCGCCGCCGATGCGCGCCGGCCGCACCACGAGATGGCTGCCCGCCGGCAGGCAGCCCCAGACCCGGCGGCCGGGCGCGACGCCGTCGGCGCGCGACTCGGTCACGGTGGCGAAGCCCCATACCGGCAGGCAGCCCAGCGCCGGGTCGGCGGCCGGGAAGAACTGCCAGTACTTCATCGCCTCGCCGAAGGCAGCGTAGGTGACGTTGTTGGCGGTCAGCGCGAAGCGCTCGATCGCCAGGCGCACCTCGCCGTCGGCCAGCGGGCGAGCGGCATCGGGGTCCGGTGCCAGCCGGGTGTCGCCCAGGTCCTGGCGGCGGATGAACAGTCGCTGCGATGGCATCGTGGTTCGCGGCCGGGCCGAAAAGGGCACGGGCCCCGCGGCGGCGATTGTGCGCCGCTGCGGGGCCCGTGAGAGGAGGCGTTGCCGGTCTACAGCCGGTTCACACCCAGCACATGACCGACCAGCTGGCCGTTCACGTACAGCGCGCCCTCGGGCGCGGCGGCGTCGCCGTGGAACTCCAGCTGGGGTTCGGCCGGCGCGGCGGGGGCCTCGACCAGCGCCAGCCGGCGGGCCAGCGCGTCGAGGGCACGGCTGGCCGACTGCAGCAAGGCAGCGACCAGGACGCGGACGCGGGGCGGCTCGGGGGCCACGGCGTCGAAGGGCAGTTCTCGCATGATCTTTCTCCAGGGGCGGGAAGCGCCTTCGCAGCACGGGCGGTCGGCGGTTCTCCGGGGGTGGCGGACTCAGGGACTCGGTCGCAGGCGTTCGATCTCGCGGCGCAGTTCGCGCCCGGCCTGCTGGCGCAGCGCGGCGTGGCCGCTGCGGTGTGCGCCGGCGCGGCGCAGGCGCGCCGCGGTGGCGAACGGGTTGCGCGGCTTGCGCGGGGACAGGATCAGCTTCATCGGGGCTCCTTCTTGGCGTGGATCGGTGGGGGGCAACGGCCGCTGGCGCTCCAGAACGCCGACGGCCCGGGCTGCTGGTGCAACCCGGGCCGTCGGAGAGCCTGCTTTCAGGCCCCGCGCTGCGTGGCCTGGTTCAGCTCACCGGTGCCCCGGGCGGAGCACCATCGACATCTGCGCCAGCGACGGCCAGACCTCGTGCGAAGACACGCAGCACACCGGCCGCGATGCGGCGGGCGGGCCGGGACTCGACAAGGACGACGGCAGTGAACATGGCGCTCCAGCGTGGGTTGATCGGAAGTGGCGGCGGACCGTGCTGGGGGACCGCTGTCACTGGCTTGCGCAAATGATAAACACGTGATTATCAATGTGCAAGCGATCGATGCCCCCGGGACATCCCTAGGCCATGGGGGATGTCGCATCGGCTGAAGCGCCGCGAGAAAAGTCGGCCGATTCCCTGAGATATTTGAAGCGCCCCGCGACTTTCGCGGTGCGATCAAAAATTGCGCAGTAGGAAAAGCCGCCCGGCGGCGGACTGTCAGCGGTGGCGGTCGTGGCGCCTGCGGGGGCGGTCGCGGTGGTGGCTGCTGACCGCCTCCAGGCCGCCGTCGCGCAGGTAGACGTAGCGCCGCGAGCCGTCGGCGCCCCGGTACACCAGCTGGTCGCGCGATCCGTGCACGCTGGCGCTGCGGTTGACCGCGCTGGGGGTGCCCATCACCTGGCGGACCTCCTGCTCCGTCATGCCCGCCACCAGCTCGCCGCGGGCGATGGCGCGGCGAACGTGCATGTCGCGCATCACCTCAGGGCTGGGCATCTGGCTCTGGATGACGTTGAGCGTGCCCACCTCGACCAGCTGGCCGCCGGTGCAGGGCATCTGCTGGAAGACCGCGACGCCGCTGGCGCTGGGGCAGCGGTAGATCTCCTGCGCGCCGGTCAGGTCGGCCAGCAGAAGGGCCAGCAACGCCAGCGCGATGGCTCGCAGCCAGCGCGCGTGCTTGCCGGCGGGGCCGGTGGTCAGGGTCATCATGGCCGAGTGCCTCCAGAATGGCTTGTCGGGCGTCTGTCGGTGCCGCTGCACGGTAGCACCTCAGATCTCGATCGTGAAGGCCACCAATGAGGGGGCCAGCCCTTCGATGATCCCCGCCCTGACGAAGGCGGGTTGCCCCACTGCCACGATGGTGCCGCGCACGCGCTGCTGGCTGCCGTCGGGAAACTCCACGGTCGACGTGTTGTCGGAGTGCACCGCCAGCACCTCGGCGATCAGCACGGCCGGCTGCGGCACCAGCACCCGCAGGTTCTCGAGCAGCCGACTCACAGGTGCCGCTCCACCGTCAGGGTCTGCATCACGTCGCCGCCGTTGCCTTCCACCCGCACGGCCCGCACCAGGCCCCTCCAGGCGCCGGCCGGGTCGGGCACCTCCACCAGCTCCAGCGGGTCGATGACGCCCGGCTCGCCTGGCCCGGTGGCCACGATCATCCGCAGTGTCATCGTCGCCCGCTTCCCTGCCGCGCCCAGCAGGCTCTCGCCGCGCTGCCGGCTGGCCTCCAGATCGGTGAGCAGCGGATCGGTCACCAGCGGCAGCATCAGGTCGGGGTCCGGCGCAGTGCCCTGCCGCTTCACCAGCGCGAGCACGCCCTGCTGTTGTCCGCTCAGGTACACGCCCTCGTATGGGGGGCTCTCGTCTTCCTCCATCCCCTCGACCTCGACGGCGTCCAGCGCCACCACCACGTCGGGCGTCGCTGCTGACCATTCCCAGGGCAGCAGCGGGTACAGCGGCGCGACGATCAGCTGGTCCCCGGTGCGCGGGCTGGCCAGGACCGCGCCGATGGCGTCCGCCACACGTCGCACGGCGGCCAGGGGCGTCCCGGTGAAGCTCCACACCCCGGCCGGCACCAGCCAGTCGTCGACGCGCCAATCCAGGCCCACGCCGGTGAACTGCAGCACGTCCTCCACGATCTGCTGCGCCGTCATCGGCACGGTGTTGAGCCAAGCGCGCTGCGCCTGGCGGCGGTCGCCGAGCAGCACGCCGGCGCTGCGCGCAGTGACGGTGCAGCTCGTATTGGCGAACGCGCGGTTGCGCCGGAGCTTTTGCACCACGAAGTCGAATTGCAGCCCGTCCAGCGTCAGCCGCACCTGTGCGGGCACGCCCGCCACCGGCGCCAGCTGCGTCATCAGCTCCACCGGGCCGGTGAACTGGAGGGTCCGGCCGAAGCTCGCGTCCGAGGCATCGAACGACCAGTCCCACACGTCCAGCGGCAGCGGCCCCGCGAGGCGGACAAACTGGATGTCGTGAACTTGCATGTAGGTCGTCGCCGGCAGGATTACGCCGCGCGTGGCGCGCACGAGCGGCAGGCAGTGGTCCACGCCCAGCCGCAAATGCAGCCGGAAGGGGTCCAGCGGCCCGCAGATGCGCAGGTTGACCCACCGCACCACGCCGCTGGGCGGGCGCAGCGCCGGCGGGCGCGGGAGGGGCCGGTTGGGGGCGATGACCAGCAGCGCAGCGCCCCACGGCAGCCGCGCGGTGCGGGTCGCGGCACCGGCGCGCTGCCAAGGCAGGCGGGCCTGGCGGTGCGCGCTGCCACCACGCTGCCAAGGCAGCCGGGCCCATTGCTGCGCGCCCTCGCCGCGCTGCCACGGCAGTCGTGGCCCCGCCAGCGCGGGCTGCGCAGCGCCCCAGGGCAGCCGCGGCGCACGACGTGCGGGGCTGGCGTCGCCCCACGGCAGGCGCGGGCCGTTGCCCCGCGTGTTGATGTTGCGGCCCCACCCCGCGCCGGCGAAGCCACTGCCCGCCTCGGCGGCATCGGCCCACGGCAGCACGGCATGGCCGGCGCGCGCAGCGCTGGCGACTCCCCAGCGCGCGGCGACGGTGCTGCCCAGCGGCGTGCCCGGGGCGATGAAGCCTCCCCCACCCAGCACGAGGTGGATGGCGTCGGCGGGCGGCGGCGTATACGCCCCGCCGCTGCCCAACAGGAGGTTGACGACAGTGGCCACACGTCGGTCTTCGTCAGGTGGGGGTCACGGCGTCGGCGATCGCGGCCGACTCCGGGTTGGGCAGGTTGTCCAGCGCGACCACGTAGTACAGCCGCGTGTCGGTCAGGTCCGGGAACGCATACAGCCCGGCCAGCGAGGTGCGCGTCTCGCGCACCAGGCGCCCGCTGGCCCGGTCGTAAAGCCGCACCACGCGGTCGGGCGCCGGCGTGGTGATGACGTCCACCTGCCCAGCGAAGCCGAAGCGGCCGCGCATGAGCCGGGGAGCGGCCTGCAAGACCTGCCGAACCACACGGTTCGGGGCGGGGCCCAGCGCACGATTGCGGCCGGCCAGGCGCTGCACGAGCAGGTCGCCGAACGGGAACGAGGGTTGCGGCATGGATCAGTCGTCCCAGCTGTCGCCCACGTCGAAGGCGATCTGCGCGAGGCCGGAGGCGCTGAAGCGGCACACCGCCAGGCGCCGCACGTCGCCGTTGATGGTGACGTCGTCGAGCATCTGGATGTTGTTGACGAAGCTGTCGGACAGCAGCCGCGTCGCGGGGAGGTACGCGCCGCGCGCCACGCCGCGCAGGCGGTACGCGGTGCCGTTGAACTCGGTCATGACCAGCGGCGCGACGGCAATCGAGTCGTCCACGACTGGCGGGTTCACCAGCGACTGCCAGCGGTCGATCGTCATCGTGGCGGAAGAGACGTAGGTCACCGTGGGGAATACTGGCGTGCCCTCGACGTGCGCCCCGATCTGCGATGAGCCCCGCAGCCAGCTGGCGCCCCGGTTGACCGAAGAGTCAGCGTTCGCGTACATGATGGCGGGGAACACGCGCCCCGTCACCGCAGTGGTGCCGAAGACGCTTGCCGACGCCGAAGCATTCTCTCCGCGGCTTTGAAAGAAGGCGTACTGATCCCCGGACAGGTACGGCTGCGCCTCGCCGAACATGAAGGTGTCCGAGGCCGACATGACGATGTAGCAGCTGCGCCCGTCCGCCACCAGCACCCAGCCGGTGCTGCTGCCCTTCTGGATGCGGCACTGCTCCCCCAGCTGGTCCGCGGTGTCCAGCCCGGTCAGGTTGACCGCCATGCGCGTGCGCGCGCCCACGTTGCTGTCGGCGTAGGGGTTGTCGTCCTCCACCTGCAGCCAGTGCCCTTCGCTGCCCGGCACGATGGAGCGGTAGGCCACCCGATTGGTGCCCAGCACGTTCTTCGTCCAGCCGGCGCCGGGCATCTTCGCGGTGATCGTGCCGGTGGCGGGCGTGGCGGGGCTGCCGCTGACCTCGAAGCTCACCGTGCTGTCGGTGCGCGCGGTCACGCGCTGGCGGCCGTTGTACGCCGCCTGGTCGGCCCCGGCGAGCTCGATCACGCCGCCGATCTGCCACGGGTTGCTGCCGTCGATCGTGGCCGTCGCGGTGGTGCCGCTGCGCACGATGCCGGTGATGTCGCGGACATTGAACCCGTCCACCAGGCAGGCGTTGAGCAGATCCGTCAGGCCGCCGGCCACGCGGAGGTTCGCGCCGGGCGCGCCGGACATGCCGGAGTGGTACAGGAGGACGTCGATGGCCATGATGGGTCAGGCTTTCAGGTGTTGACGAAGCCGCGCAGCTGCGGCGTGACGGAGTCGTCGCCGCCAGGCGCCGCGGGCGCCACGCAGCGGCCGATCCACACCGGCGCGTTGGCCCCGGCGGTGTTGAAGCGCAGCACGTTGCCGTTGGACCAGCCACCGCCCCAGCCCGCCGCGGCCACGCTGAAGTAGGGCTCGCCGGTGGCCGGGTTCAGGGGCTCGCAGTCGGCGCCGGTGGTGCCGGTGCCCACCTCGCCGAGCTGCTCGCCGACGATGCGGAAGCTGGTGGTGTTCGTGAAGATCAGTGCCCAGCGCTCGGTCACCGCGCCGGCGTTGGTGCACTGGATCGGGTGGCCGGCGATGTTGAAGTCCGCCAGCGGCTCGCCGCCGATGCGGCTGTCGGACCAGACGCCCGTCCACGCCTGCTGCGCGAAGGCCACGTTGGTGGGCCGGCCCTGCAGGTCGCCCAGCATCAGGATGCTGCTGATCTTCGTGCCAGCCGGGTACGTGCGGCCCAGGCCGCGGTTGAGGCCCACCACGCCCGTACCCAGGTTGACGGAGGACGCGACCGCCATCTCTTCGATGCGGTGCTCGATCGTCACCGGCTGGCTGAGCCCGCTCACGTCGCTGAAGGTCACGGTGCCGGCGGCCAGGTCGCAGCTGATGCCCGGCACCGCGGGGTCGGGCTGGCCGGCAACGTAGCGCGCATGCTCGGTTCCGTTGTTGCCGATGACGCGCAGCCGCGCCAGGTTGGTCCGGCCCACGTCCACCGTCTGCGCGTTGCTGACGGTCTGCGGCGCTTCCGGGTCGGTGTGGTGCACCAGGAGCAGGTCGCCGGGCAGGAAGACCGGCACAAAGCCGGCCGAGACGTCGTAGGGTGCGAGCAGGCCGAAGCCAGGCAGTGTCACCGCGCCGGGGCCTGCGATGCCGCCGTCCGGCAGCGGCGCCACCCGCACCAGCAGCGAGGTGGCGGTGACGCTGGTGTCGTCCTCGGCCGCGCCGGAAGGCAGCACGGCCAGCCCGTACACCCGGCTGTCGGCGGTGGCGTTCGGAAACTGGTTGACCCGGCTGACTGCCGTGGTGCCGGACCACGGCGGGGCAGCGTTGAACGTCAGGTCGTTGGTGTCGCGCGAGATCAGCCGGCGCAGCGCCACCCGATCGTTGCCGGCATCGGTGTGCTGCAGCAGGAACCACTGGCCGATCCCGCTGTCCAGCAGCCCGGTGTCGCTGATCGTGAAGCCGGTGATGACGGCGCTGCTGGAAGACGCGGTGCCGCCGATGGCGCCATAGACCGCCGCAGACAGGGCCGACGAGGTGTTGCGCAGCGCCGCCAGCGCAGCCGACCGCTCGCCCGTCACCCCGCCGTGCGCGAAGACGAACGCGCTGACCGGCGCATAGTCGGGCTCGTCGTCCAGCAGCACGTGCGCGCTCAGGTAGGCGGCCTGGTCGGCGTTGAGCGCGGCGCCGAAGATCTTGCGCAGGCTCAGCTTGCCGGTGAGGTACTCCAGGTCCGTCACGTCGTCGAAGACGTTGTTGTCCTGGCCGTCGACGATGACCACGTCGCTCATGCGGCCGCCGCCGTCGTCGAAGTCGGTCATGCGCTGGCTGGCGCGGAACCGGATGTCGTCTTGGGTGATGGGCATGGCAGTGGTCTAGTCTTTGGTGGTCAGACGGTGAAGAAGCGCAGCCGCACGCGGTACAGCTCGCCGTCTTCAGGGAAGGCCCAGGGCTGCACCATGTCGGCCTGCAGCGCGCCGCCCTTGGTGTCCCACGTCACCGACATCGGCGTGCCGCCGCGCGGGCTCACCTGCAGCACCAGGCCGGGCTGCTCGCGCCAGGCCTGCAGCTGCAGCAGCTGGCTGCGGCGCACCCAGCCGCCGCTGGCCAGCGTCACCGGCCGGCCGGCCAGCATCGCCTGCGCCTGAACGTTCTGCGCGCCGGTCACCGTGGTGCGGCGCGTCTGGACCACGGGCTCCCAGCCGAATTCGTCCTCCCACAGCAGCGGGTGGTCCAGGGTCAGCACGGTGGCGCCGACGGTGATGGTGGTCGTGCTCATCCGCCCCGGCGCTCCATCTCTTCGCGCAACAGCGCGGCCAGCTCGTCGGCCGCCTGCTGCGAACTCACGACCGCTGGCACGTAGCTGCCGTCGCCGCGCGTGAAGCGGATCTCCACCACGCTCGTCGGCGCCGGCGCTGCACTGGGCTGCGGTGCAGGCGCAGGGGCAGGCACGGGCGCAGAGGCCGGTGCGGCCGCCGACGGTGCGCCGGTGGAAGGTGCACCGCTGGGCTGCACATAGCGCACGGAGCCTGACGGGTCGCGCACCGGCACCAGGCCGCGCGCCTGCTCCTGGTCGGCAAACCGCCGCGCGCTCGCCTCCGGCGTCAGCACCCACTCGCCGCCCGGCCTGGCGGCGGTGGCCATCCACACCCAGTCGCCGCTGTTGTCCGGGGGCGGAGTGAAGGTGCTGCCGCCGCTACTGCCCACGAAGGTGCGGTCCAGGTTGCCGGCGGCGTCGCGGCCTTCCCAGGTGAGCGTGCTCTGCACGGCGGCGTTGCGCGCGCGCAGGGCCTTTTCCCAGCCAGCGGTGAGGTTGCCAACCTGGCTTGTAAGGGTCGCCACCTCGGCCCCCAGCTTGCGTGCCTGTTCGGCCGCGGTGCGAAAGCCCCCGCTCAGCTGGTCGCTGGCCAAGGCGCCCTCGCCCATCGCCCTGACGACCGCCTTGCCGGTCTTGTCCACCTCCACGGCCAGCTTGAAGGCCTGCGCCTGGCTGCGGATCTGGCTGTCGATCACGCCGCCGTTGGCCGCGATCGCGGCGTTCGCGTACTGCACGAAGGCCTGGCGCTTCTGGTCCAGCGTGACGGTGGAGTTCTCCCGGATGCGGTCCCAGGCCTGCTTGAAGTTGTCGGCCGTCTTCTTCAGCTCGGCCTGGGTCGTGATGCCGAATGTCTTGAGCGCCTCGTCGATGAGGCTCACGCTGCTGGCCGCCTCGGCCGCCTTGGCGGTGATGGTGTCCATGAGCCGCACGACCTGCTCGCGGCTCAGCTCTCCGGCCTTGCCCAGCGCCTCGATGCGCGTGCGCAGTGCGTCCAGCTCGGCCTGGCTCCTGGCGCCGTCCACCATCTTGGCCAGCGCGTCGGCCACCACGCGGGCGGTGTCGACGCCGGTGCGCTCGAGCACGGGCAGGGCCCGTATCAGCGCTGACAGCGCATCCATCTGCTGCGCGAACTGCCGGGTCACCGTGGCGCTGGCTCCTGCCAGATCCACGCCCAGCGCCTGCGCGGCGCGACGACCCACCTCCTGCAAGGCGGCCTGCAGCACCTCCGCGCCCTTTGCGGACCCCTGCAGCGCGCGCTCGAGTTCCGCGCGGAACTCCACGAGCTGGGTGCCGTTGAGCTTCTCCAGCGCCGCCGGGATGCCGTCCGCCAGCCGGCGGCGCACTTCCTGCGCCGCAGCCGTCTCGCCCACCTTGGGCAGCGCCGCCGTGGCGCCGGCGACCAGCGCCGCCAGCGCGCCGGCCGCGGTGTCGGCCGCCTGGCCAAGCTGCTGCACTCCGGCGGCACCGGCAGCGCCGGCCCGGCCGAGCTGCAGGCCCACGCCCTGGGCCTGGGCGCCCAGCGCACCCAGGCTCTGCTCGGCGCCGGCGGCCGCCTGCGCCACCGCCTGCGGCGCCCGGCGGGCGTCGGCGTACAGGTCCGCGAAGATGGCCTGCTGCTCCGCCGCGCGCTGCTTGAGCCGCTCGAACGCGGCCCCGATGGTGTCGTCGGTGAAGATGGCCCGGCCGGCCTCCACCACGAACTGCAGGTCGCGGACGATGTTGGTGAAGAACTCCGTCACCGCCACGCCCAGCTGCCTGGCCAGCGCGCTGTTCTCCCGCAGCATCTGGCCGATCTGGAAGCCGACCTCGAAGCCCGTCACCGCGATCGCGATGTTCACCGTGCGCGGGATCTTCTCGATGCTGGTCAGCAGCACGCCGAAGCTGCTCGCGCTGGCCAGCGCCTGGGTGGCCAGGTCGCGCAGGGCCCCGGCCGCCTTGACGGCCAGCGCCGCCACGATCACGGCGCCGGCACGGCCGGCCACCGCCGCCAGCTCGTCCAGGTTGTCGGCGATGAAGCCTATGCCGCTGGCCACCGCCGAGGTGAAGCCGGTCGTGCGGTCCAGGTTGCCCACGAACACCGACCAGGCGGTGTTCAGGTTCTCCACCGCGCGGCCCACGGTCTGCGGCAGCTGGCCGAACTCGCGCTCCAGCACGTCGGCCTGCGACTGCAGCGCCTGGATCACGGTCTCGGCGCTGATCTTCCCGTCCTGGGCCAGGCCGCGCAGCTCGCTGCGCGCCACGCCCATGCCGTCGGCCAGCGCCTGCGCGAGCCGCGGGCTCTGCTCGACGACGCTGTTGAACTCCTCGCCCCGCAGCACACCGCTCTGCAGGCCCTGGATCAGCTGCGTGATGGCCGCGTCGGAGGCGGCCGCGCTGGCGCCGCTGATGGCCACCGCCTGATTGATGCTCTCGGTCAGGCGCAGCGCGTCGGCCTGCGCCAGGCCCATCTCGCGGCCGGCGGAGAGCACGCGCGTGAACAGGGTACCCGTGTTCTCCAGGCTCGCACCCGTGCGCAGCGCGATCTCCTGCACCGACAGCAGTGCCGCATCCAGCGCCGGCCCCTCGCCGGTGACGAGCTGCATGCGCGCGCGCAGGTTGTTGAAGGCGTCGGCGGTGGCCGTGACGCCGCGCAGGAAATTCAGACTGCCCGCACCCAGCACGCCGCCCACCGCCAGCTTGCCGATGGCGCTCAGGCGCTGCTGCACACCCTCCAGGCTGCCGGCCACCTTCTGGCCGGCGGCCGCCTGCTCGTTCGCAGCGCGCGTGCTGGCGCTGCCTGCCTCGGTTGTGGCGCGGGCCAGCTGCGCCTGCTGCTGCGCGCTGAGCTTGGCCTGGCCCTCCGCGGCGCGGTAGCGGTTGGTCAGCTCGGCGACGGCCTGCTGCGTCTCGGTCGTCTGCTTGCGCACCCGCACCTGTGCGGCCGCCAGCTCGTCGCTGCCGATGCCGGCGTCGGAAAGCCCCTTTCTGGCCGTCTGCAGCGCCAGTCCGCTTTCCTGGTAGGCCGTCTTGGCCTTCGTGACCTCGGCGCGCGCCCTGGCCAGGGCCTGCTCCTGGCGCTTGGTGGGCTCCTCGGTGGCCCCGAACTCGCGGCCCAGCTTCTGGGCGGCTTCCTGCGCCTGCTGCAGCGCCTTGGCGGCCTCCTCGGTGGCCGCCTTCTTGCGCTTGAAGCCGTCGATCAGCGCCTGCTGCTGGCCCAGCCTGGTCAGTTCCGCCGAGAGCTCGCCGGCGCGCTTGTCCAGCGCCTCGGCGTCGACGCCCAGGTCCTTCAGGCTCCGGCTTAGCCTGGTGGCTTCCTCCAGGCCGGTGGCACCGACCTTGATGCGGACGCCAACCTCCCGCACGCCGCCGGTGGCCATGAGCAGTGCGGGAGGCTATGCGCGCGCGGCGGCGCGCGTCAGGGCAGCATGCGGGCGCGGTAGAACGCGCTCACGTTCGCGCCCTTGCTGGGGTCCTTCAGCAGCTCGGCGCTGAGCTGCATCTCGCCCAGTTCCAGGCCGATCAGGTTCAGCTCTTCGGCCGGCGGCACGCTCATGCGCCACAGGTTCAGCACCACGGGCTTCTGCGTGTCGGCGTCGTTCAGGCCCTCGAACAGCACGTCCAGCACCGTGGCCGTGCCCATGCTGCCCTCCAGCCGCTTCTGCGCGGCGTGGCTGTACGTGACGGTGATGTCGCTGCCGTCCGGGATGGCGCTGCCGGTCGGGATGTAGACGCCCGCCGCGCTGAGCTCGTAGTCGTCGCCCGCGGTGAAGGTCACCGGCGTGGGCGTGGCGCCGTCGGTCACGCTGGTGATGCTGGTGGGCAGGTTCGCCAGCTCGCTGATGCTGCCCCGGTGCGCCTTCACCACCTCCACCACGCCAGTGCCGGCGGCCACGTCGTGCAGCGTGGCGGCCATCGCCACGGCCCAGTTCTCGGGGCTGAAGTGCAGCCAGGTCATGCTGGCCTCCACCGCCTCGATCCGCTCGCGGCGGATGGCCGTGCCGCCGCCCGGGCGGGTGAAGTCCGGCTGGCGCTGGATGTCCAGGGTGTGGCGCAGCACCAGCCCGCTCACGTTGCCCACGTGCCGGCGCGCCGGCACGGAAGGCACGGTCACGCCGAAGGGGCGCACCCACACGCGGCCGATGCCGACATAGCTCTTGGTGACGACTTCGCTCATGGGTTGCTCCGTGCGAAAGAAGGTTTCAGGTCAGGTCAGCGCGGGAAGGCCGGGCTCGCTGCGCGTGGTGAAGGCGGTGCGCAGCAGCAGCGGGTAGGCCGTGAAGTTGCGCGTGAAGTAGGGCCGCGGCGCGCCGGGCACCCAGCTCATGGGCCGCGCGCAGCCGGGCGGCGTCCAGCCGTGCAGCGCGCGCACCGCCTGGCTGATCAGCGGGCCGGCGGCCGCGCGCTGCGCGTCGCGGTCCGCGCGGCGGCTGTCCACCACCAGCACGGCCAGCCAGTCGGCCTCCACCAGGGCCGTGCTCACCCGGCCGTCGCTGCCCTGCGGGCGCAGGTCCTGCAGCATGGCCACCGCGGCGGGCAGCTGCTTCGGGTAGGCGTCCGGGGTCAGGTCGTCCATCACCTCGGCCGTGCGCAGCGCCGGCAGCTGTTCGCGCAGCCGCGCGGCGATCGCCGGGCCCAGCCACAGCGCGTCGGTGCTCCACGTCACCAGGCCCCCCGTGCGAAGTCCTTCGCGCCGGCGTTCAGCACGGCCAGGTCCTGCGGGCGCTCGGCCACGCTGGTGCCGGCCGCGTCCGCGCCCAGGTGCTTGCGCCCGGTGCCCAGCTCGCGCAGCGTCTCGCGCGCCGCGTCGAAGCGCGCCTGCACGATCTTCGGCGGCTCGCGGTCGTAGAGGTAGAAGCGCGCCAGGTCCAGCGCCAGGTAGCGCAGCAGCTCGGGCACCGTCTGCAGCGGCAGGCTGTAGCGGCCGGCCAGCGCGGCGTTGATCTCCGCGGTGGCGCGGTCGCACGCCTGCTGGGCCACCACGAAGTCCACCTCGTTCGCGCGCGGGGTGGCGCGGTCGGTCAGCTCCACCAGCTCGGCTTCGCCGAAGGCGTCGACGAGCGCCTGCGGCTCGGTGTAGGGCGTGGCGCTCATGGTGGGGTGGCGGTGGGTGCGTTGGCTCTTCGGAGAGCCCCGCCGGCACCTGGCCGGCGGGGACACTCACGGGCCCTTGCGGGCCCCTGCCTTCCGCGTGGGTTGTGCGGTCAGCCCTCGGCCTTGGCCGGCTCGATCTCGGTCTCGGTCACGTCCAGCAGCGCCGTCGCCCTGATGGCCCGCACCTGCTCGGCGCTCAGCTCGGCCAGCGGGATGACCGTGGGCTCGGCGGTGAAGGTGTAGCCCGCGCGGCGGAAGGCGCCCATCGGGCTCTTGCTCACCACGCGCAGCGCTGCAGCCTTGCCGGAGGGGGTCTGCGGGTTCTTGGCCATGTTCAGGTCTCCTCGGGGTTCAGCGGCGGGTCACAGCAGCTCGTGCGCCACCACCACGCGCAGGCGGTTGCGCAGGGTGTTGGTCACGCCCGCGCCGCCGCTGGCGATGAGCTCGCGGCTGAACAGGTCGCGCGCCAGCTCGCCCTGCTCGGGGTGCACCACGATGGTGGTCGCGGACGCGCCGATGGGCTTGCCCTGGTGGTTGCGCTGCTTGTTCATGGCCACCATCGCGGCCTTGACGTTGGTCTCGTCCAGCGCCTGGCGGCTGCGCATGGCCAGCTGCCAGAAGGGGCTGAAGCCGAAGGCCGCGCGGCCGTCCACGCCCCAGATGTACTTCTTGAGGAAGAAGACGTTGTGGTCGTCCGGGTTGAACATGCGCACCAGGTTGAAGGACTGGCGCAGCTGGTAGATCACCGGCTTGAACACGCGGCTCTCGTCGATGAGGTACCAGGCCTGCTCCACGGGCAGCGTGGTGCCGCCCATGTCGTTGCTGCCCACGCCGCTGGCCAGCGGGTGGTCGGTGTCGAAGAAGAACTGGCCGTCCGGGCCCAGCGTCTCGTGGCCGACGCGCAGCAGGCCGTAGGCCTTCTCGCTGGGGAAGCTGGCCACCTCCTGGCCGGCCATCTCGAACATCGGCGCCAGGGTGCCGAAGCTGTCGTCCAGAATGTGGTTGCGGTCGATGCCCCAGGTGGCCTCCCAGTCGCGGTTGACCAGCCGGAAGCCATCGCGCTCCACGTTCTGGACCACGCGGTCGCCCAGCCACTCGCGGATGCCGCCCAGCTCCTTGAACAGCGGGTACAGGTTCTCCGCCGCGTTGCTGCTGGACTGCAGGGCGATGCTCTGCCACGGCGTCACCGTGCGCTGCAGCCCGCGGTTGAAGAGGAGCTGCACCTGGGTGTCCAGCTCGCGCAGGTTGGTGGAGTTGATCAGCATGGGGCTCTCCGGTCGGTGTGCTGGGTGTGGGTGCGGGCGGTCAGTTGAACTTGACCCAGACGCCCTCGGCGGTGACGTCCCACACGACGCCGGCCACGCTGCGGGTGTTGGTGCCGTTGGTCTTGGCCACCGTCTCGTCGTCCACGATGAAGCAGTTGGCGTTGACGTCGGCCAGCACGATCTCGTCGCCGGCGGCGCTGTTCTTGAAGGGGCCGAAGACGCCGGTCTCGACCTCGCCGCGGATGGCGCTGGCCGCACCGCTGGCGTTGTCGATGCGCCTGGGCGCCACGCCCACGGCCTTCAGCGTGGTGCTGACGGCGCCCTTGGTGAGCAGGCCGCTGGCGTTGAGGCAGGCGATGGTGCCGGCATGGATGAGGGTGCTGGCCGCCACCGGGAAGGCGCGGCGCAGGCCCGCGACCTGGCGGGTGTTGATGTCTTTGGTGGCGGCCATGTGAGGCTCCGGTGCGGGGGTTGGCGTTGCGTCGGCGCGGCCCGGTCAGGCGGTGGCGCCCTGGGCCTTGGCCTGGTCGGCCTTGAACTTCAGGTACTCGGCCTCGGTGATGCCCATCAGCGCGGCGATCTGGCGCGCCTCGGGCGTCATCTGCGGGGCGGCGCCGCCGGCGGCCGCGGCGGCCGCGGCGCGGGTGGCCTGCAGGTTGGTGCCGGCCAGTGCCGCGATGGGCACGGCGCTGGCGATCAGGCCCTGCAGCAGCGCGCGGTCCTTGCGGCCGGTGGCCAGCAGCTGGTCGCGCTGCGCGTTCGCGAACTTGCCGGCGGCGATGGCGTCGTCGACCAGGCGCGCGATCTCGGTCTCGGCCTGCGCGGTGCGCATCTGGGCCAGCTCGCCCTGCAGCGTGGCGAGCTCGCCCTGCAGGGCCGTGAGCTGCCGCACCGCGTCGCCGGCGCCGCCGGCGGCCGTCTTGAGCGTGGCCACGGCGCTCAGCGCGGCGGCCTCGTCGGCGGTCGCCGCCACGCCCAGCGCGGTGGCCAGCGCCTCGGTGAGCAGCGGGCGCTTGCGCAGCTGCTCGAGCTCGCCCTGCAGGGCGGTGACGCGGGCCACGGCTTCGTCTTCGGTGGCGCTGGCGCCCAGGCCGATCAGCGGCAGCAGCGCGGCAAGGGCGATGGTCTTGGACATGGCGGGGTCTCCGTGGGTGCCGGCCTCGCGGCCGGGCGGCTTGGTTGACGAGGAAGCGAACCCGGACAGGGCCGCCTGCACGGCGTCCATGCCCAGCAGCGCGGGGTAGTTGACGAGGGAGGCCATCAGCACGCCGGTGACCTCGCCGGTGTCCTCGTCGTATTCGATGACGGGGCTCGAGTAGCGGTATTCCTTGGCCTCGATCAGCTTCCTGGCGCGCTCGGTCCACTCGACCTTGGCCATGAGGCCCTGGCCTTCGACCCAGCTCACGCTCTTGATCCAGCCTGCAGCGGGCGCCAGGTTGCCGGTGCCGCGCGTCGTCATCGTCGCGTGGTCGTAGTCGTAGACGATGGGCGTCAGCGACGCGACCAGGTTCAGCCGCTCGGCGAGCAGCCGCCCCTGTGCATCGGTGATCTTCCAGGTCAGGCCGTTGCCGGGCCGCCCGTCACGCGCCGTGAATTCGCCCACAGGCAGCAGCTGCGCGGTGCCGTCCGCGGCCACCGGCATGGTGGCGGCGAGCAGGGCGATGAGGGGCAGCGGCCGGGGCATGGCGTGCACTGTGGCGGCGCCCCGGCCTGCTGGGCAGCCAAACCGGTTTGCGACGCGCGCGGCGCCGGTCCAACCCTGCGTTGGACCTGACGCCTGCGGCGCAGGTCAACTATCCGTTGGGCGTCTTGCTGTCGTCGAAGCCGTGCTCCACGGCCCGCCAGTCGCCGCGCCTCGCGTCACGCATGTCCAGCGCACGGAACTCGGCCGTGCGTTGGCGGCGGAACTTGCGAGCCTTGTGCACGTCGGCGGTCAGGGTCATGTTCACTTGGCACGCCATATAGAGCCCGGTGGAATGCCCTTCGGCAGTGAAGTTCTCAACGAGCCACCAGTACTTCATGCGTCAATTCCTTCCACCCACCACGTATGGCCGCAGTGGTGGCACTTGTACTGGTAGTCCTCCCAGCCGCCGCACGAGCTTTCCCACTCGCGCATGCTCACCGCGTGCACGCCGCACTTGCGGCAAGGCACGTCGGGCTGGGTCTTGAACTCGGCGAACTCGCCTTGGCTGTCTGACATCGGTGCTGTGTGCATAGTCTTCCTCGCTCCGGGCGGCAGCCGCCCAACAGATCGGTCGAGGCGAGCCACAAGGGCTCGCCGGCTCGTTGTCCTCAGAGGTCGCTGCGCCCTTGTGGCCGCCTCACCTCTGCGTTGGACCTCAAGTCCGTATCCGGGTCATCTGCCCGCAGTGCTGGCACCTGCAGCGCACGCGCGCATCCAGCGCCTGGTGCAGCTCGCGCAGCCGTTCGGCCTCGCGCTGCCAGCGGCTTTCCTCGCGTGCGAAGCGCGTCAGCACCGCCACCGGGTTCAGCTTCGCGCCGCAGTCGTCGCACGTCACCTCGCTCAGTTCCTCGTCCACGGTCATGTGCTTGTGCTGGCACCTGTCCGCGCGGAACCTGTTGCGCGCCTCCTGCAGGCTGATCACCTTGGTCGGCACCGGCAGGGTGCTGATGGGCGGCAGGTCCACGACCGCCCTGTCAGAACGTCGTCGGCTGCGCCACGCCGCGCGTCAGCGCCATCAGCCCGGTCTGCAGGTCGGTGGCTCCGATGCTGATCCAGCGCTGGTCCAGGCCTGGGGCGCCGCGCAGCTTCGCCACCAGCTCGCCGAGCTGCACGCCGTGCGCCTTGATCTCGTTCATCAGCGCGGCCTCGGCCTCGGTGAGCTGGCGATAGCCGGTGATCTTGGGTTGAACGAAGCTGTCCATGCGGCTGCCTCTCTCAGTCGGTAGCCGGGCCCGACGCGGCGGGGGCGCGGAGCAGGTCGCCGGCATCACCGACGCCGGCGCTGTCGATGACCTGCAGCTCCTCGAACCGCGCCCCCGGACCCGGGTCGACGAAGGGCCCCGTCTCGCTGATCTTCAGGGCCTGGTCACCGTGGATGGGGATGTCGCCCACCCACCGCCCCGGCGGCAGCACCATGCGGCCCCTGGGCGTCTCGATCGCCACTTCCTTGTTGCCGCGCACGGCAATCATCACGGTCGTCGTCATCGGTCTTCGCTTTCTGTGGATCCGCGGCCTTTGAGGGGAGCCGCCTTGCCCCGGTCCGCTGCGTTCCACCAGCGGTAGAAGGCCGAGGGTCCGGCCTCGCAATGCCACGCGCCGTGGCGGCGCATCACGGCCAGCAGCCGCTTGCCGGTGGCGCGCTCGAAGTCGAAGCTGTCCCAGCACCAGTTGCCGTGCCAGGTGCGGTGCGCCTTGAACGGGAACCACACGCGGTGGATGCGCAGCTTCAGCCGCGCGTGGTCCACCGTCAGCGCCACGCCGCGGCCCCAGTCGTCGTGCACGAGCTCGGCGTCCCAGGGGTGCCGGCCCACGCGGTACAGGCTCTCCGGATGCGCCGCCCAGGCGCGGCCAGCGAAGTTGCCCCGCTCGTCGTTGCAGGCAAAGCTCACGCGGATGCGGGTCAGCTGCTGCTGCGATCTGGCCGCACCCATCACGCGCCCCCGAACACGTCGTCCAGGAACGCCTGGATCTCCTCGGTCAGCAGGGCCTCGTCCTGCTGCCCCAGCGTGCCCGCGTCGGGGTCGGCCAGGAAGATGCCGCGGCGCGGCATGCGGCGCGTGCCGGTCTCGTGCAGCAGCGGGATGCTCCACTCGCCGCCGTCGGAGAGCCGGCTCATGCCCACCTCGGCGAAGTCCGCGCCCGCCGCGCTGGTGAGGCTGGCGCGCATCTGCCCCGTGCGCTGCAGCAGGCTGCCCTGGCGGCGGCCCTTGTCCTCGTCGGCGTACTTCTCCAGCGTAGCCGGCGCCAGCGGCGCCCAGGCGGCTCCGGTGGGGTCCACCTTGCGGTCGAAGCGCTCCTGCACGCTGGCCTCAAGCCGCGCGGCCAGGGCCTCCATCAGCTCGGCCGGCCGCTGCAGGCGGCGCACCGCCTGCTGCAGGAAGGCCTGCAGCTCGGCGCTGCCGTCGACCTCGATGCGCAGGAAGCGGGCCACGGGTCAGTCCCCGCTGCGGCGGCGCGCCAGGCGGTCCAGCCGGGCGTCGATGCCGCTGTCCAGCGCGCCGGCCTTGCGCAGCAGCTGCTGCGCCTCGGGGTCGGCCGCGGCGTCGCCGAACAGCATGACGCGCATGCTGTGCACGCGCAGCACGCTGGCGCCGGCCGCGTCGCGCACGGTCTCCACCTGCAGCAGCAGCACCAGGTCGCCGGGCAGCTCGAGCACGTAGGCGCGGCGGCCACCCGGTGCGCGCACGCTGATGCCGCGGTCCAGCGCGGCCTGCGCCTGGCTGTTCCAGTCGGCTGCGGTGCGCAGCACGTCCATCGTGGCGTTTGCCTCGGCGTCGCGCCTGAAGGCCCGCACGGCCAGGGCATCCAGCATCAGCGGCTTGCCCAGGCGCACGGCCACGGGCACGCGCTCGCCCTCGGCCGGCGCTTCCAGGAAGCGCTCAACCTGCCCGCCCGGGCGCGCGGCCTGGCGCACCAGCGCCTGGGCATCCAGCGGCGGCGCGGCTGCCAGCGCGCGGCGCTGCAGGCCGGCGGCGTTGTCCAGGAAGGCCTGCCCGGGGTTGTACGCGAAGGCCGGGTCCACGCCCAGCGGCGCGGTGCGCTCCTCGCCGGTGCGCGGGTCGGTGTAGGGCACCTGCACGTCGCGCGGCGGGTCGGTGCGGAATCGCTCGCCACCCTGTTGCCTGCGCTGCAAGTCGTTTTCGCCCATCGCAAACGCGGTGCAGCGGCAGCGCCACGCGTTCGGCGGGTAGTGCTGCTGCCAGAAGGGGTGCCCCACCGGCAGCACCAGGTTGTCCCATGCGGCGTGGCTGGCGCGCACGCGCTCGTCGCGCATGGTGCGGTAGCACAGCAGCGGCAGCCGGCGCGCGTTGCGCACGGCGCGCGCGTAGCGGCCGGCGGCATAGCTCTGGCGGAGGTTGGTGTCGTAGATCAGGCGCAGCCGGCGCTCGTCGAAGCGCGTGATGCGCGTCTCGCCGGTGGCGGGGTCGGTGACCTCCACGTCGCCCCACCAGCCGGCCTTCACCAGCTCGGGCCTGATGGCGCGGCTGAAGTCCGCCGGGCTGAGACCGGTGCGCGCGACGTCGGCCAGGCGCTCGCGGAACAGGCGCAGCACGTCGGCCTGTGCCACGCCGGCCACCATGAACTTGGCCGCCTGCTCCTCCTGCCACACGTCCGTCCAGCGGAAGGTGGGCGCCAGGTCGCCGCGGGCCTGGAACGCCGCCACCGCATCGGCGGGCTCGGCGGTGCCCAGGCGCACGCCGGGCGGCAGGGTGCGGGCCATGAAGCCGCCGGGTCAGCTGTCGCGGCCCTGCAGGCCGATGTCGGCCTCGCCGGCCAGGCGGGCCACGAAGCCGGCGCGCGCCAGGTGCGCGGCCAGCGGGCCGGTGTCCAGCCGCTGCACCAGCTCGGGCAGCCGCGCGGCGAAGGCCTCCAGGCTCTCGCCCGCGGCAGCGGCGCGGTCCAGCTCGGCCAGCAGCGGCTCCACCATCGGGCCCAGCAGCGGGCGCCACTGCGCGGCGGCCTCGTCGACCAGGTCGTCCAGCGGGTCGCGCGGGGGCACGGCGCCGGCCAGCGCGGCCGTGCCATGCACCGGGCAGCCGCCGGCGGCCGCGGCGCGGCGGGCGGCGCGGCCGCGATCGTCGGCGCGGCCCATGTTGTCGGGGTCGTGGTCGTCCCCGCCTGGCTCTGCGCCGGCCGGCGCGCCCTGCATGGCCAGCACCGGCTCGCCCTCCTTGGCGGTCGGGATGCGCAGCTTCTCCCGCGCCCAGGCCTCCGGGATCTTCACGCCCACGCTCACCAGTCTGGGCAGGGCCTCGCTCATGAGCTTCAGGTCCTCGGTGTCGCCGAAGTCCAGCTTCAGGTGCGGTGCGCGGCCGGGGTCGAAGCCGGGGATGTTGATCAGCCCCATCGGCACCACCAGCTGGCGGGTGATGCTGCCCTCCACCTGGCGGGCGTCGCTGGCGCGGATCTCGTGGCGCACGCGCTCGTGCACCATGCCCAGGGCCATCGTGCCGGTGTTGCCCTCGCCGCTGCTGAGCGTCTGGCCCAGGATGACCTTGCTCTCCACGGCGTCCATGTACCTGAACATGCTCTCGAAGGGCACCTGCGTGCCCTGCGCGGCGTGCTGGAAGTCGATGGCCATGCCCTCGGGCACGATGCCGGCGGCGTTGTGCCCGATGTCGGTGACGGCGCGCAGCAGCGTGAGCTTCTCGTCCTCGGTCGCTCCGCTGGGGTATTTCCCCAGGCGCAGCGGCAGGCCGTAGATCTCCAGGAACTCGGCGAAGTCGCGCACGCTGTAGTGCTTGAACAGGTACGGCCAGGCCAGCACTCTCACCAGGGCGCTGCGCGCCAGGTAGCCGTTGCGGCTGGCGGGCGTGTGCACCAGCCACTGCATGGGCGCCAGCGGCTCGCCCATCACCGGCGCCAGCTCCTCCAGGCCCGGCGGGGTGGGTGCCAGCTGCGTCTGGCTCCGCAGCAGCACGCCGCGGCGCGCGGCGTCGGGCACGAACCAGCGCTGCGGGCAGAACTCCAGCTCCGGCAGCCGCACGCGGCCCTGCGGCCGCCAGGTGATGGCGTGCGCGGCCAGGCCGTACAGCACGCCATCCATCACCTGCAGCAGCAGGTCTTCGAAGTCGGGCAGCGCCTCCATCCACTCCAGCAGCTGCGCGGTGTGCGCCTTCTCCAGCGCGCTCGCACCCTTGGGCGGTACCAGCGTCCACTCCAGTGCGGCGATGCTCTGCTTGCGCTTGCTCAGCTCGGCGTAGGCGTGCCCGTCGCGCTCCTCGATGTCGCTGGCCAGGTCCAGCTGGGCGAGCCAGTCGCCCTGCTCGCCACGCAGCAGCACGCCGGCCAGGCGCTCGGGCGTCAGGCCCTTGGCGGGGTGGGTGTCGAATTCCCGGCGCAGCCAGGCGGTGTTGGCCGTCTGCGGCTCGGCCAGGCGGCCGAGATCGATGGGGTTGCCGTGGATGTCGACGATGCGTGTCATGCGGGGCTCCTGCAGTGGGGCGGCGGGCGCTTCAGCGGGCCCCGGCGCCGCGGCGCGCAGGAGCCCGCGCGGGCGCCGTGCCGCACCGTGGGTAGCGGGTCGCCCCCAGAAACGCCCCAGAAACGTTCCGGAACGGGTGCACGGGCCATCCGCGGGCCCGGGTCTCCCCCCGCCCGCTCACCATTCACCCCCGGCGCCGGCCGATCGGGGCATGTCCCGCATGGGGTCCGGGCGCATGCGCAGCCGGCCGTCGCCGCCCTCCGGCCGCTCCGCGAAGCGCCCGGCGATCGCGGGCACCGCCGTCCAGGCGATCTCGCTGCCGCCGTGCAGGCTGGCGTACAGGCCCAGGAACAGGCTCACCGCGAAGTCGCCGTGGCGCTTGACCTTGCCGCCGCCTTCGGCCGCCGCGGCGCGCGCGGCGGCGCTTCGCGTGGTGTCGCCGCCGGCGATCTGCGGCACGCCGTCGATGACGACGATGGCGCGCAGGTCGTCGCGCAGCTGCTCGTCGCGCGGGATGTCGGTGAGCGTGGCGTCCTCGAGCGCGGCCTTCAGCCTGGGCATGTGCTCCAGGTAGAAGGCCCGCGTGAGCATGATGCGCGCCACGCGCTGCGTGCCGTAGCGCTGGGCGGTGGCCTCGGCCAGCGCGCTGCCGTTGCCGCCGGCGTCCATCGCGCCGGCGCGCAGGCGTGGCACGTGGTCCAGCAGCCAGAACAGGATCTGCTGCTGCGCGCTGAAGGGGCAGTTGAACAGCTCCAGCTGCAGCACCACGCGGCGCACCAGGTCCACGCCCTCCTCCAGCAGCGTGATGCTGGTGAGGTTCATGCTGCGCGCGAAGTCCTCGCCGAAGCTGTGGCGGCGCAGCGGGCTGAGCTGGCGCACCAGCGGCGCCAGGTTCTCCTCGATCCACGCCTGCACCGCGCCGACGCGCACGTGCTCGGGCTGGAAGGCGAAGTCGTCGGCCCAGCGCCCGCGCACGATGCTCGGCAGCACGCCCGGCACCCAGGGCACCATGCGCTGCTCGATCAGGACCAGGCTGAGGTAGGCGCCGGCGCTGGCGCTGGGCACGGCGTCCAGCTCCTCGGGGGCGTCGTCGCCGTAGAAGGCATAGGTCTCGGCGACCCAGGCGTCCTCGGCGGCCTGGGTCCAGGTCCTGCCCTTGCGCAGGCACACGCGCCGGAACAGGCCGTCGGCCACCGCGTCGCGGAACGGGATCCGGTGCACCGTGGCCGCGCCGCGCTTGCCGGCGCGCACCTCCTGGATGAGCTGGTTGAAGCGGTTCTCCGCGCCGTTGTGGGTGCTGATGATGCGCACCTTGTCGCCCCACATCAGCATGGCCAGCGCCGCCTTCAGCAGCCCGGGCAGGTCCGGCGCGAAGGCGGCCTCGTCGATGACGATCACGCCCTGCTTGCCCCGCAGGTTGGCCGGCCGGCTGCTCAGCGCCAGCACGCGCTTGCCGCTGCGCGGGAAGGTCACCTCGTAGGTCTTGATGTGGCGTTCGGCGCCGTCCTTCCCCTCGTCGGCATAGATGCCTTCGCTGATGGCACCGGCGGCCGAGTCGAAGGCGCGCGCCCACATGGCCACCGCCTCGATGTACTCCCGCGCCATGTCCTGCGTGGCCGAGATGTAGAACACGTTCGATCCGCCTTCGGCCGCGGCGATGAGCGCGTCGTCGGCGGCCTCGGCCCAGGTCAGGCCCACGCGGCGCCCCTTCTCGGCGATCTTGAGCTGCGCCTGGTCGGCCACCCAGCGCTGCTGGTAGCCCAGCAGCACCGGCGGTGGGGCATTCGGCGCTGCCTGCGGGGTGAGCAGCGCCAGCGGGTTGGCGGCGCTCACGCCGGGCTCCTGGCCGCGATGCCCAGGATGCTGGCGCGGATCTCGGCCTCGGTGGCCTTGTCCATGCCGCGCTGCGCCAGGAGCTTGCCCACCTTGTCGGCCGCGGCCCTGGCGCGCGCGTCCACCTCGGTGGCCCAGCGGCTCTGGTTCACGCGGGCGCGGCTGAGGCGGCTCATGGCCAGCGCGGCTTCGCCCATCACGCCCAGGCGCTCCACGTCGTCCTTGATGCTCTCGCTCTCGCGCACGCGCAGCAGCAGCTCGAAGACCTCGCTCTGCACCAGCGCCATCGCCGCGGCGCTGCGGTGGTCGCCGTCGTCGGGCGCCGTCTCGGCGATCAGCCGCGCGGCCTCGGTGGTGGCGCGCACGGCCTCCTGGGCGCGGCGCACGCGCTGGCTTTCCTCGCCCACCGCCGTCTTGCCCACGGTGATGCCCAGGCCCAGCTCGGCCAGCTGGGCGTTGAGCTCGGCGGTGACGGCCTCGATGTCGCCGAAGCCGCGGCGCGCCAGCTCCGCGCGCAGCCAGGCGCGCGTGTCCTCGGGCAGGGTGTCGATCTTGCGGCGGCGCGGCATGGCGCGCCCCTTCACCAGCCGGGTGCCGGGCGCTGCACGCCGGGCACCGTGGCGCGGCCGGTGGCCACGTCGGCCCCGCGCGGGGTGAGCGTGGCCACCTTCAGGCCCTGCGCGTCGGCCAGCTGCAGCAGCCCCTGCTCGGCCAGCCAGGCCAGGTCCTGCGCCAGGCGGTCGGCGCTGACGGCGTGACCCACCGCTTCCAGGAAGCGGCCGAGCAGCAGCGCGTTCACGGTGTAGGCCGCGGCGCTCTCCAGTGCGCGCAGGATGGCCAGGCGGCGGTCTGCGGCCTGGAACTCGGCGAAGGTGACGGAGCTCATGTGTCAGCGGCCGCCTGCCTGCAGCAGGAACGCCTCGATGCGGTTCACGGCGGCGCTGGTGGCGGTGCTGCTGCTCTTCATGGCCTCCAGCGTGGCCTGGATGGCGACTACGCTGCCCTCCAACCGCGTGAGCTCGTCGCGCAGCGGCATGTGGTTCAGCCGCTCACGCAGCACGCTCACCTCGCTGGCCAGCGCGTCGACGCGCTCGCCGGCCTCCTTGCCCGGGCGGCGCAGCCACAGCAGCACGATGACGAAGGTCTGCAGCAGGTCGAAAAGGAACCGCGCGTCCAGCAGGCCGGTTATGTTGCTCATGGGGCCGTGCCTCTGATGCGGTGGATGGCAGCGTTCAGCTCCGCCAGGCGCGCGCGGTCCACCGCGCACAGGGCAGCATTCACGGTGTGGTTCTCCAGCGCGTCAGCCAGCGTCACTGCGGTTTCAGCAGCACAGGCTGGTGAGGCGGGCTCAGTGGCAGAGCATCCAGCGCGGGGCAGGTGCTCACCCGCGAGGGCGCTGTCCCACAGGCGGACAGCATGAGCAGTGAGCAGCACAGCAGGAGCGGCATCGACAGCAGGCGCCGCGCCGGGCTGGGGCGGTGGCTCGACGGGCGGCAGCATGGCCGGGGCAGCGGCAGGCGCCGGCCGCGCGGCGACGGGCCTGCAGGCGGCAAGGGGCGGGCGTTGGACATGGCGGACCTCCTGCGCAAGCTGCGCCTGGTGCGATGCGGCGGCGGCCTCCGCGGCGCGCAGCTGCTGCTGCCCGGTGGCCAGGGCGCGCTGCAGCTCACGCACCCGGTCGGCCTGGTCGTGCTGCTGCTGCAGCTGCCGGGCGGCGCAGTCGCGCGCGCCGGCGGCGCGGCCCGCCAGATGCGCGAGCGTGAGCGCGGAGCCGGCCAGGAAGATGGCGAGCGGCACCAGCCACCAGGTGAGCGGGCGCACGCCGATCACGGCCTTTCCCCGTCCCAGGATGAGGGCTGCGGCTCCCGCAGCGTGAGCGCCTGCGTGGTGAGCACGCGCAGCACGGCGTTGCCCAGCGCCAGCGTGAAGGCCAGCAGCGCATAGCGGTATTCGCCCAGCAGCGGCTGCAGCAGTCCCAGCGCGGCCTCGGCCGCGGCCAGCGCGGCCACCAGCACGTTGAACCACAGCATGCGGCTATGCCAGAAGGGCTTGGCGGGCGGCGTGCTCATGAGGCCCACACGTGCTGCGGCAGCGGCCGCATGTCGTTGGACAGCCAGGCGGCGACGTCGAAGCCGGGGCAGGTCTTGAGCCAGTCGTGCCGGTCGACGCGGCCGTCGCCGTTGCGGTCGGGGAACAGGTCGCGGTGGCCCAGCACCCCGGCGGCAGGCGCGACGAAGCGCAGCAGCGTCACGAGGTTGGCCAGCGTGGCCCACTGCGCCGCGGTGTAGCGCGCCTGCGGCTCGCTGCCGCCAACCAGGCAGATGCCCACGCTGCCGGTGTTGTGGCCGGCGACGTGCGCGCCCAGCTCCTTCAGGTGGCGGCCTTGCTGCAGCCTGCCGTCGACGTCCACCACGTAGTGATAGCCGATGTGGCCCAGGTGCGGCTGGTGGGCGTGCCGCACCGGGTGCGTGCGGCGGAACCCGCGGACGCGATGCCAGCCGTCGATGACGCGCGCCGCATCCGCGCCGATGGACTGCCCGCTGGCCGTGGCCGAGCAGTGCACCACCAGCGCGTGCAGCGGGCGCGCGCAGTACGTGGGCACGAGGGGGCGGATGTCCTGCATGGCCCGCATGGTCCGGCGGGGTGCGCCGGGCGGGAAGCCAAACCGGTTTGCGTGGCGCTCGTTGGGTGGCGCTACGCGGGCGGAGCGGCCTGCCAGGCGCCGGCGGCGATGGTGAGGCGGCGGTCGCCAGGCGATGCCGTGGTCTTGGCCAGCAGCTGGCCGCTGCCGCCCAGGAAGAGCTTGCGGTCCGTCGGGGACGCAGTCGGGTTGTGGATGATCTGGCCGGAGGGGTCGAGCACGAGAGCGTCTACAGCCGACGCACCCGCCGGCATCCACACCCGCCGGGGCTTAAACAGCTGCCAGGGGTTGCGTGTCAGCGCAAGCCCCTCCCGGTCCGTCAAGGCGCGCTGCCAGATGGCCGCCAGCGCCACCGCTCCAGCCTGCACCCGGGCTCGCACGTTGGAGTAGCTGAACGCCCCGTAGCTGATCGTCCCCGTGCAGGCGGCAGAGTGCATCAACTCGCCGTCGATGAAGGTCTTGGCCGTCGCTCCATCCCACACCAGAAGAGCGTGGTTCGGTCTCGTCAGCGACCAGGTGCTGTTCTCGTAGGAATAGCTCGTCCCGGACGTGCTGATGGTGAAGTAGCGCACCCCGAAGTTGCTGTATCGCGATTGAATGAAGAACCGATCGTTGACCTCGAGATGCGCTCCGGTAGCGGTCAAGTGCTGCGTGGGCGCAAAGACCGTGAGCCAGGAGGCCGGCGCCTGCAGTGCCCAGTTGGGCGTCGGGTTGGTCGTGTGGCCGGCTGACTGGATCTGCGCCGCTCCGCGAAGCCCGTTGGCAATGAGCAGCCCGGTGTTCGCCCAGCCACTGCCGCCGACGATCTGGTCCCCGCCTCCGTCGCACGTGATCAGGCCGGCCAGACCGTGCGCATACGGTTCAGCAACGGGCAGCAGGAGCCGCGGGGGCTGCTGAAACCACGGCTTGCGGCCGATCAACATCACGGGCTGGCGAAGCTATGTGGGCGCCAGCTGGCCGAGTTGCCGGACGCGCCTGTGCTGACGTTCCCACGGTTGCGGAAGCCCCAGCGGAACTTGCCGTTGGGCAGCGCTACGTCCCGCAGCACCATGCGCTGCGCAGCGGTCGTGCCAGTCGTCGGACAGAACCCGACAAAGTGCGGCGTGTTCTCCTGCTCATCAGCGGTGCCGTTGCCAGTCCACGTCGGGTAGTTCGTACCGTCCTGGCTCGGCACGAGGTAGACCTCGATCCCGCTGTCGGTGCCGCTGAAGGCCGCGGACGCGAGCACGATCTCCACGTCCGCATAGGCGTACTTGGTGCTGCTGTTGTCCAGCTCGTTGCTGAGGTCGGTGAACTCGTTGTCGACCAGGCTGTTGAGCGTCTGACCGGAACTCCAGGCGATGCTCTGCGCCGCTGCGAGGTAGCCGCTGAGGGTCAGGTTTCCCACGTCACACCTCGGCCAGCGCGCGCGTCACGTCGGTTTCGGACAGATCGCCCTGCACGACCATCATTCCCGGCGACGCATCGCTGCCGGTGCCGGTGGCGAACAACCGCTCGAGCCTGTTCGCCGGCCGCTTGCAGTGTGCATAGACCGCTGCGCGAACGGCCAGATCGGCCGCCGTGCCCTTCCACACAGCTTCGATGCCGGCCCGGACGTTGACCTTGCTCGGATCGATGCTTCGCGCCTCGTTGTTGAACATCCACTCCCAGACGCGCGCCGCTCCGTTGGCGAGGTTGTCCACCCGCGTCCAGTCGAAGCCGTTCTGCATGATTTCGTCCTGCGTCACACTCGTGCGCCAGACGATGAACTGCGGAGAAGACTCCCCGCGATACCACTGCGCGATCATCGTGGCCTGGCCGTTGGTGCGGTAGCCGACGAGATCGGGGTCGTTCTCGGCGAACAGCGCGGTCCGGAAGGCTTGAAGCTGGGCGTCGGTCAGCATGGTTTCACTCCTCGAATTGCTCGGGCGCAGGCTCGCGCGTCACCTGCACGAGCCCGCTGTCCAGTGTTCGCCGGCAGTAGCGGATGCCGGCCTTCTTGAACTCGGCGATGAGCGAGGCCGCCGGCGTGGGGCCCAGTTCCACCGAGCCGGTCGCAGGCATGCGGTTCATCAGCTCTCGGAACCGGTTGCGATACATGCGCCGCGGATCGGGGATCTTGGCGCCGACCTTGATCCGCACCGCAGCAGGGTCGAAGCTGTCCGGCGTGCGCTCGCGCGCGCCATTCAGTCGCGCCACCGACTCGCCGACCACCTGCGACGCACGGCTCTCGGAGTAGCCGCGTGCTGCGCCTATCGCCGCCAGCGTTCTGCCCTCCAGCACTTCTGACACGATGCCGCGCTGGCCGGCCGTCAGCGAGCGCAGACGCTGCTGCGCGGCCTCTTGGCGCTCCAGCACATCCGCGTGGTCGGCACCCTGGTCAGGAAGTTCGGGCATGCCGGAGTTCCCATCCGCGTCGGTTTCGTCAAGGCTCACGAATTGCACCTCGGGCCCGCCTCTGCCTGCGGGGTGCTCCTGCCGCAGGTGGTCCAGCATGGCGCCGCTGATGCGCCGTGCGGCCCATCCGGTCAGCGAGCCACGGCCGTCGTAGCGCTCCACGGCCTGCCACGCCCCCACCATGCCGGCCTGCACGAGATCGTCCAGCTCGATGTTCGCGGGCAACCTCAAGCGCCGCTGCAGCTTGACAGCGATGCTGCGGCATAGCGGTTTGAGCTCACGCAGCCGGGAATCGCTGGCGGAAGGCATCTGCCCTCTTGATGGCCAGGTCGACCAGTCCCAGGTCGGTGAGCCCGGTGACCTCGGGCATGGCCTTCAAGATCTCGAAGGCCAACGCTTCCCGGCTCATCGGCCGGGGGGGGGCGTTCATGGCGGTGAGCAGCTCGCGTTGGGCGGCAGCGGCATCGCGCATGGCGACCGCGGTGTCGGCCTGGGCGGCGGCGTGGGCTTCCATCGCGGCAACCCGGCGCTCCTCCAGCGTCGGCGCTGGCGAGCCGGGCACGGCCGTGTCGATCGAGCCGCCGGGATTGGTTCCCGTGGCTGGCGGCGGCGGATTGGCCTCGCCGACGGGCGGCGGGGTCGGGATCGATCCGATGCTCATGGGGTGCTCCTCTCTGGTCGCGTCACGCCAGCGTGATCGGCTCGCCACGCTCGAAGACGTAGCTCGTGGCGCTCAGCGCCTTGCCCAGGCGCTGGTGCACCTGGCCGGCGCCGGTGAGCGCGGTCTGCGTCACCAGACCCGCGGTGGTGCCCAGGTACACGTCCTGGCCGGCCGTCAGGCCGCTGGCCTGCGTGTTGATGCCGTCGGTGTACACCGTGGCGTCCTGGCCGCTGGTGACGGCCGCGAGCACGAAGCCGTCCGCGGGCTTGCCGGCGCTGCTGCCGTCCGCCTTGCGGGCGCGCATGGTGCCGGCGTCGTTCCACAGGTTCACCGAGTCGCCGGCGGCCAGGTTCTCGCTGGCGGGGGCGATCTGCGTCTCGGCGCCGATGCCCACCGGCATCATGCTGTTGTCCAGCCGCCCGGTGGCGTCCAGCGCGGGGATCTTGTCGGCGTCGGCCGCGCCGGTGCTGGCCTGCACCCCGCGGATCTCTTGCAGCAGGCCGCCTACGCGGCGAAGGAAGGTCTGACCGGGCATGGTGGTTCTCCGTTGGTGATGGAGTCAGGGGCGGGGGAGCGGGGTATGGGTGGTGCGGCCCGGTGTCAGGCCGCGATGTCGATGGGGGGCTGGATGGCCACCAGCAGCCGCGTGGCGGCCACGGCCAGGCCCAGCACCTGGCTGAACACGGCGCCGGGCGGCAGGGCCTGCACCAGCTGGCCGTCTTCGCCCAGGTAGACCGGCCCGGGCGTGAACGACCAGCCCGCATGCACGACGAGGCCGGCGCTCTGCACCGTGACCAGGTCGCCCGCGCCGGCCGCCCCCAGCGTGATGCCGGCCACGCGCAGCCTGTCGCCGGCCTGCAGCGCGCTGGCGTACACGGCCTGGCCGGCGGCGTCCAGCGCGGCCACGCGGTGGCCGCCCAGGGCCACCGCGGCGGTGTATTCGGCGCCGGCGCCCGCGCTGGGGCCCGGCGGGCCCTGGATGCCGGGCGGGCCCTGCGTGGCCAGCTCCAGCAGCTCCGTGGCGCCGGGCACCTCCACCAGCAGCTGGTCGCTCACCGCGTCACCTCGGGGTTGAGCTTGACCTGGCCGCTGGCCAGGCGGCGCACCTGGCCGCCGGGGTGCACGATCTCGAGGTCGTAGACCGCGGCCACGAAGGCCAGAGGGGCGGTCTCCGAAGGCGTCAGCTGCAGCTGCACGGTGCCTGCGGGGCCGCCCAGCAGGATGCGCCCGTTGTCGGTGGTCAGCTCCAGCAGCACGGTGGCGCTGGCCACCTGCGGGCGCACCTGCATGCGCGCGCTGCAGCCCGTCAGGTCTACGGGCTGGGGCGGCTTGCCCACCTTCCAGGTGAGCGTCTTCTGGAAGGTGGCGCCCTGGAAGATGGTCAGCGGTACGCGGAACGGCGGTGCTGCCATGCCCGCACTGTGGCGGGCACGGTCAGCGGGGGCGAGCTATACCGGTTTGCGAGGCGTGCGCGGCGCCGCGGCGGCCTTGGCGAACCGCTTTCGGCGCTTCTCGACGAGCGCGTCGCAGTGCGCCAGCGCCCTCTCGTCCAGGTAGCCGGCGTCCACGGCCTCGCGGTATGCGGCACGGGCGCCTTCGTAGTCGCCGGCCTCGCACAGGGCCATCGTCAGATGATCCACCGTGGGCACGTGCGGCGGCGAGTATTCGATGGGTGACCCACCGCGGGCGGCGCGGTTCTCTCGGTCGTTGCGTTCCAGCTCTGGCAGCAGCAGCGGCAGCTCGGCCAGATGCATGCGACCGTACCTGACGAGCAGCGCTGCGATCTGTGGCGACTCGTGCCGCCGGCGGTACAGCTCGGTGCAGATGCTCAGGAGCAGGAAGTGCCTCTCCACCGGGTTGCAGGGCTCGCGCACCGCGGCCAGCTTCTCGCTCAGCGTGCCCTGGGTCCACGCCAGGAATGCCGCACACGCAGGCACGCTCTTGCCGAAGCGCGTCACCTTCATCACGTCGGCAGCCAAGGCGTCACGCCTCAATCACCGCCTGCCGCGGCGCGCCGCTGAGAGGCCGCCACACGCACCATAGCGTCGCTCAGGTCGGCCAGCATCAGCGCGAGCTCGCGGCCCACCATCACGGCCACCAGGACGGCAGCGCCGACACCGGCGCCCACGGCGCCGGCCAGGAAGCTGCCGGTGAACAGCTGCACCAGCGCGGCCAGCAGCAGCAGCACGGCCAGCACCATGCCCACGACGTAAGCCACCTGAGTCAGCCTGCGGAACGCCGGGTACAGGCTGCCCTGGCGCATGTCGGCAACGAAGCCCGCGCGCGGGTCGCCATCCTCCGCCCTGGCAAGGCGGCTGGCAGCGGGACGCGACGGCTGAAAGTCCGAAGGCCGCGCGCCGGCGGGGTAGGTGATGGGCGAAGGTGTCACACGCCCGCGCGGCAGCGGGGGCTGCGCCTTGGCGTAGATCACGCCGCAGTTGGGGCACTCCTCATCGGCAGCGCCCGTGGCGTTGCGGTTGACGTGGTCGCACTTCGGGCAGGTCTTGATCATCGTCTTCTCCCTTGACCTTGCTAGCGGATGCGAGGCCAAACCACTCGGCCCAAGAGGTTGAGCTGCGCCGCCGATTCAGCCTTGACGACTTCTGGCGGGTACGCAGGGTTGTCGCTCCACACCTCCAAGTCACCGTCGATCCTGCGACGCAGCCGCTTCACGCGCAAGTCCCCATCTAGGGCGAAGACGTAGACCCCATCGCGCATGTCTGCCATGCGGGTGTCAATGACTATCTCGTCCCCGTCACGCAGGGTCGGCTCCATGCTGTCGCCCGCGACCAGCACAGCTGCGAAGCCGTCGCCCTCACGTCCAAGCGTGCGCCCCATCGCTTCACGACGGAAAGCGATGTCGCCCTTGAGCTCCAGCTCGTACATCCGAGCGCCGGTACCGGCGCTGGCCCGAAGCTCGTAACGCGGGATGAGCACCAGCCAATCGGGGACGCGCTCCTCCTGCGACTGGTCGGTCGAAGAACCGACCATCTCGTACCGGGGTGCAGATTCCTGCACCCTGTCCTGACGCCGACCGGTGACGACGTAGGCGGCGTCGAGTCCGACCTGGGCCATCACCTCGAGCAGGTGGCCCTTGGGCGACGACGCATTCTTCTCCCACTCGATGACCGTCCGCTCCGCGGCGCCGACGAGTGCACCCAGCCTGGCCTGGGTGAGGCCAAGACGCTCCCTCTCCTCCTTCAGGCGGCTGCCCAAGGTCACGCAGAAATCCTCATGTTCCTCTTGCGACTGCGGAAATCTGCATGCATACTGTCATCGACACGCACAAAACAGCACCCCTACTCATTGGGGCCTGTGAATGCAAACAGTAAGGCACGAGCCGACCCGCAAGCACATGCAAACAGTATGAAGCACAAAGCGCAGCTCAAGACCCCCGAGCAGGTGCGCGCCGAGTTCGACCGGCTCGGCATCTCCGTGGCCGAGTGGTCGCGTGTGCATGCCGTCAACCGGCAGCTGGTCTACGAAATCCTCTCCGGCCGTCGCCGCGTCTTTCGCCGCGGCCAGACGCACCGCATCGCCGTGCTGCTCGGCCTGAAGCACGGCGAGCTGGCGGCCAACCTGGCCGCCGTCAATGCGGTGCAGGCGCGCAAGGCGGCCTGAGCGCCGCACCACCCACCACCGGCCCACCGGCCACCACCAGGAGCCACCCATGCTGTACCGAGCCTTCGTGAACACCGACGACGGTCGCCCCTCGCAGGAGATGACCGTCTTCTTCGAGGTGCCCCCGGGCGCCGACGCCTACACCCGGCTGGTGCAGGTGCTGAGCGCCGCCTGGTGCGTGCGCGCCGAGCAGCTGGAGGCCTACAACGTGCTGTCCGAGCGCGAGCTGCGCACCTGGCACGGCGCGGAGCTGACCGTGCGCGACGCCGACCACGACACGCACCTGCTGCAGGTGGGCGACGGCCCCGATGGCCCCGTGTACTGCCTGCCCGACCGCACGCAGTGCCTGGTGACGCCGCGCTGGCAGCAGCGCCTGGCGCACGCCCGCCACCGCGTGGAAGCGCTGCAGCAGCGCCGCCGCCTGCAGGCGCTGCAGCAGCGCCTGGCCGGCATGCCGCCGCCGGTGTGGGTGCTGGGCCAGCCGGCCGCCACCGGCTCCACGGGCAACGTGGCGGGCGCCTGAAGGTGAGCGCCGCCGCCACCCCCGCCCTGCCGGCCCACGTGCGCCTGCTGGAGCAGGCACTGGACCGCGCCGAGCGCCGCGCCGTGGCCCTGCTGCTCACGCACGCGGCGCCGGCGGCCGGCACCGCGCCCTGGCCCTTCGGCGTGCTGGAGGACCACCGCGTGGAGGTGCTCGGCGACGTCGCCGACGCGCTGGAGTGCCTGCTGCCCGGCGCCGGCCGCAGGCTGATGCAGATCGTCTACCCCGAGCACACGCACATGGACGGCGACGACCTGCCGCCGCCCGAGGCGCTGGCCGCGCTGCTGGCACACCTGGGCGACCCCGAGCTGCCGGGCACGCCGCTGGCCGCCCACCCCGCACCGGAGCGCACCCAGTGACCGCCGGCGCGCAGCCCGACTACACGAACGAGGCCCAGCAGCGCCTCATGCGCCTGGTGCTGCTGCTGGCCGGGCACGAGGTGCACGGCCTGGCACCGACGGCGATCGCGCGCGACCTGGGCGCCAACCCCAGCGTGGTGACGCGCGACATGGCCAACCTGGCCGCCGCCGGCTGGGCCGAGAAGGTGCCCGCCACCGGGCACTGGCGGCTGGGGCCTACGCCGGTGCAGCTGGGGCTGCGGCACATGGCCGCCATGACCCGTGCCCGCGACCAGCTCGAGGCGGTGGCCAACCGCTACAGCCGAAACACCTGACCACTCTCGCACCAAGCCAAGACCATGACCAGAGGACGCAAACCGCTGCCCGCCAGCGAAGTGATCGAGATTCCCGGCTCGGTGGCCGTCGTCGCCGCGGAGAACAGCGCCGCCGCGAACCAGCTGGCCGCGCTGGACCTGCAGGCGCAACAGCGCACCACGGAGCTGGCACAGCAGCTGGCCTACGAGGGGCCGCTGGAGCCCGACATGCTGGAGTTCACCGTGGCGCAGCACATGCGCCGCACGGTGGAAGCCTGCCTGGACGCCGGCCGGGCGCTGCTGCTGCTCAAGGAGCGCGTGCCGCATGGCGACTTCCACGCACGCCTGGAGCGCCTGGGCATGGCACCGCGGGCCGCCCAGAAGCTGATGCAGGCCTGCCTGAAGTTCTCGAATGCGCCGTCAACGGCGCATTTGGTGCGCGCCGCCGGCAACGCCACCAAGCTGCTGGAGCTGCTGGTGCTGGACGACGACGAGGTGCAGCAGCTCGCCGACGAGGGGTCGGTGCTGGGCATCGACCTGGACGACATCGCGTCCATGAGCGCCCGCGAGCTCCGCGAGAAGCTGCGCGAAGCCCGCGAGGACCTGGCCGCCAAGGACGACCTGATCGGCGCCAAGAACAAGAAGATCGACGACCTGCTGGCCAGGAAGCGCTTCAAGCCCGGCCCCGACGACATCGCCCGCACCGAGCGCGAGAAGGCCGCGCTGGACCAGTGGACGCTGGTGCTGGCCGGGGTGGACGCGCAGTTCGCGCAGATCGACGCCGTGGTGCGCGCCCTGTACGAGCAGGACCCCAGCCCGGCCATCCAGCTGCGCGTGCGGCAGGGCCTGGAGTACGTGGTGGCGCGGCTGGCCCAGCACGTGGACGAGCTGGGCCTGGAGGTGGATCTCGCCAGCCTGAGCCCGCAGCCGCCGGACTGGCTGGCCAGCGCCACAGGCCAGGGCACGCAGGGCTGAGCGCCGATGGCTGCCGGACTCACGCCGCAGGCCGTGATCAGGCTGGACGCGCTGCAGCAGCAGCTGCTGGCCGCCGGGCACGGCCGCAAGGGCGCGCTGGTGCAGCGCGCGGCGGCCGAGCTGGGCGTCAGCGTGCCCACGGTGCACCGCTGGCTGTCCGAGCGCATGCCGCAGCGCATCGTGCGCGCCCGGCAGCGCGACCACGCGCGCCAGCGCCGCGCAGACGCGGGCCGCGCAGACATCAGCCTGGCGGAGCTGCAGGCCATCAGCGCAGCGCTGCTGGCGAGCTACCGCAAGAGCGGGCAGCGCATCCTGACCTTCGACGCGGCGGTGCAGATGCTGCGCGACAACGGCATGGTGAGCAGCGAGCTCAGCACCAGCCGCATCGCCACCCTTCTGCAGGAACGCAACCTGCACCCGGCGCAGCTGACGCGCCCCACGCCGGCGGTGGAGCAGCGCAGCCTGCACCCGAACCACGTGTGGCAGGTCGACGCCTCGGTCTGCGTGGCGTACTACCTCAGCAACGCCACCGGGCTGCAGGTGATGGACGCCGAGAAGTTCTACAAGAACAAGCCGGCGAACCTGACCCGCATCCAGGAGGAGCGGCTGATCCGCTACGCGCTGGCCGACCACTACGAGCACGAGGTGCTGGCGCGCTACTACCTGGGCAGCGAGTGCGCGGCGCACCTGGCGGACTTCCTGATCTGGTCGTTCGCGCCAAAGGAAGGGCACCCCGTGCACGGCGTGCCGTTCATCCTGCAGATGGACATGGGCAGCGCCAACACCAGCCAGCAGGTGCTGAACATGCTGGAGCGGCTGAGCGTGCGCTGGATGGTCCACGAGCGGCACAACAGCCGCGCCAACGGCGCGGTGGAGAAGGCGCACCACCTGGTGGAGGTGCACTTCGAGAGCGCGCTGCGATTCCAGCGCGTGAAGGACCTCGAGGACCTCAACGACAAGGCGCTGGTGTGGGCCAACCACTTCGGGGCCACGCACGTGCACAGCCGCTACGGGCGCACGCGCCACGAGGTGTGGATGCGCATCAAGCCGCAGGAACTGCGCCTGGCGCCGCCCGTGGAGCTGATGCGCGCGCTGCCCACCACGCACCCCGAAGAGCGGCGCGTGGACAACAACCTGCACATCAGCTACGCGGTGCGCGGCTTCGGCCGGCGCGACTACGACCTGCGCTTCGTGCCGGGGGTGGCCCCGGGCCGCAAGGTCAATGTGGTGGTCAACGGCCTGCAGGCGCCCGCCGTGGAGGTGGAGTGCCGCTGCCCCGAGACCGGGCGCCTCATGTGGGTGACGGTCAAGCCCGTGGAGCGCGACGAGGTCGGTTTCAGGGCCGACGCGCCCGTGATCGGCGAGGAGCTGCGCACCGGCGCCCGCAGCGTGGTGGACGCCAACCGCGCCGCGGCGCTGGTGCAGGCCTTCGGCGGCGAGGACGAGGCCGCGGCCAAGGCCAACGCCGAGAAGGGCGCGCTGGCCTTCGGCGGCGAGGTGGACCCCTTCAAGCGCGCGCGAGAGGCCGTGCTGCCGGCCTACATGCCGCGCCGCGGCACGCCGCTGGAGGTGGCCCACCGCGAAGTGGCCGCGCCACGCATCAGCACCGTGGAGGCCGCCAAGCGCGTGCGCGAGGCGCTGGCCCGGCTGGGCCGGCCGCAGGCCTTCGGCCCGCAGGTGTACGCGGACCTGCAGCAGCGCTTCGGCGCCGAGGGCGTGCCCGAGGACGCGCTGGAGGCGCTGGTGCAGCAGCTGGCCGGCCCGGCGCCGGCGGCGGCGGCGCCGCTGCGCGCGGCAGGAGGTGCGGCATGACGCTGCAAGTGCGCCCCACCATCGACGGCACCAACCCGCCGCCGGGCGTGCGGCTGAACGCGGGCGCCGTGGCTGCGGCGCTGGAGGTGAGCTTCAGCGACCTGCAGGTGGCCACCGGGGTGAGCCGCGCCTCGCTGTGGCGCATCTTCTCCGAGAACCACTGGCCCGCCGGCTACGACGCCCAGGAGATCCGCCGCCAGGTGGCCGAGCTGCTGCGCGAGCGCGGCGCCAGCGAGCTGCAGCTGGCCACGCTGTGGCACGCGTACCGGCGCTGCGAGGCGCGCAGCGTGCCCACCACGACCAATGCGCGCGGCCAGCCGCTGCAGGGCCCGCCGCGGCCCGTGCAGCCGGCCGGACCACGCCTGCTGCCCGAGCCACCGAAGCCCGCACGCCCGGCCGGCGCCGGCCGATCGCGCCCCTCCCCATCCACCCCACAGGAAACCGACATGCTGCTGGCCAAACAGACGCTCACTCCCGCGGCGCGCAAGCACTTCGCGCTGTTCACCAATCCCTTCGAGAACGAGGTGACCTGCAGCGAGGAGATGTACACGAACGCCGAGATCCGCTTCGTGCGCGAGGCGTGCTGGCAGGCGGCCATCGGCGGGCGCTTCGTGGCCGTGGCGGGCGAAAGCGGCAGCGGCAAGACCACGCTGCTGGCCGACCTGAAGGAGCGCATCCACACAGACCGCAAGCCTGTAACGGTGATCGAGCCCAGTGTGGTGGGCATGGCAGAGACCGACACCGAAGGCAAGGTGCTGAAGGCCGGCGACATCCTCACGGCCATCGTGTTGACGCTGGCACCGCAGGCCGCCGTGGCGCAGACCAGCGAGAAGCGCACCCGCCAGGCCGAGCAGCTGCTGGCCGGCAGCACGACGGCGGGGAACTCGCATCTGCTGCTGATCGAGGAGGCGCACGCGCTGCCGATCGCCACGCTCAAGCACCTGAAGCGGCTGCACGAGCGCATGCGGCTGAACGGGCGCAAGCCGATGCTGGGCATCCTGCTGCTGGCGCAGCCCGAGCTGCTGGCCAAGCTGAGCGAGAGCCGCCACGAGGTGCGCGAGGTGGCGCAGCGCGTGGAGATCGTTCAGCTGCAGCCGCTGGACCACGAGCTGGCGGGCTACCTGGGCTTCCGCTGCCGCGCCGCCGGGCGCGAGCTGGGCACGCTGATGGACAGCGAGGCGGTGGACGCGCTGCGCGCGCGGCTGACGGTGTTGCGCCAGGGCGTGCGCAACAGCGCGGTGAGCATGGTCTACCCGCTGGCGGTGAACAACCTGGTGACGGCGGCGCTGAACACGGCGGCCGAACTGGGCGTGCCGCTGGTCACCCGCGACGTGGTGCAGGCCATCTGAAGGGGCGCGGCATGAACAAGTCGAGACTGCTCTTCCGCGAGACGGGGCACGTGATCCGCACCCGCCGCGAGTGGAACTGGTGGACGGTGGGCCTGGCCGTGGCGCTGCTGCTGGCGGTGTACGCCGCCGCGGCCATCCTGGACGGCCACGCCGACGACGGCCTGGTGCTGCAGGAGCGCGCGCGCAAGCAGGCCTTCGAGGCGGGCCGCCGTGCCGGCCACGCCGACATGATCGCCACCGCCGAGGCCGCCTGGCAGGCGGCGCACATGGTGGCCGGCGCGAGCTGCGCGAGAGGCGAACCGTGAGCCGCGCGGCCATCAAGGCCAACCCCTTCAGCCAGCTGCTGGGCATGCAGCCGCTGCGGTTGCCCAAGGCGACCACCGCCTACGTGGTGGTGGAGGGCAAGCGCGTCACGGACGTGCGCGAGATCGCCCGCGTGCTGCGCGTGCATCCGAGCGACCCGCTGGTGCTGAAGCTGCGCCGCGAGCTGGAGCAGGCGCGCTCGCGCGCGCGCTACCAGCGCCAGCGCCAGGACCCGGAGCAGATGGCCAAGCGCCGCGAGTGGTACGAGCGCAACCGCGACCAGGTGCGCGAGTACCGGCGCATCTACGACGAGGAGAACCGCGAGCGCATCAACCAGCAGCAGGCCGACTGGGCGCGCGCGAAGTACCGGGCCGACCCGGAACCGCTGCGCGCGAAGTCGCGCGCGTACTACCAGCGCAACCGCGAGGCCATCCTGCAGCGGCTGCGCGAGAAGAAGGCTGCAGCGAAGGCCGCTGCCAGCGAGGCCGCCGAATGAGCCGCGCACTGGACGCCCTGATCGTGGCGCGCGTGCAGGCACGCCGCGGCCACTGGGTGCGCGTGGCGGAGCTGGCCACCGAACTGCGCATGGACGCGCAGATCGTCGCCGACAGGCTGCTGAAGGCCGCGCCGTGGTTCGACCTGGTGCTGGGCGAGCAGAACGGCCAGGTCGTCGAGGCGATGGCGCTGCCCAAGGCGCTGAGCTGACCGCAACGCAAGGAGGCAAGCCACATGACCACCGCCACCACCACCGACCTGATCAACGCGATGGCGCGCCACCAGGGCGCCGCCCGGGGCGTGTCGGCCACGGTGCTGGCCGCACGGCTGGGCATCGGGCCGCGGCAGCTGCGCAAGCTGGTCAGCGCCGCGCGCGAGGACGGCGTGGCCATCTGCGGCCGGCCGAGCACGGGCTACTACATGCCCAGCACGCCGCAGGAGCTGGAGGCGGCCTGCGAATTCCTGCGCCGGCGCGCGATGCACAGCCTGCGCGCGCTGAGCCAGATGAAGCGCGTGAGCCTGCCGGTGCTGTGCGGGCAGCTGCTGCTCAGCCAAGGCTGAAGACCACTCAACCCACCGGAGCACGAGATGCCCACCATGAACGAGATCGAGGCCCGCACCAAGGCCTATGCCGAGGCCCGCACCGCGCTGAAGGCGATGGTGACCGAGCTGGAGGAGGCGCGCCAGGCCTTCCTGCGCAGCAACCTGCCCAAGGTGCGCCGCAAGCTGCAGCGCCTGGCCGAGCTGGAGGCGCAGCTCAAGGCCGACATCGAGGCCGCGCCCGAGCTCTTCGTCAAGCCGCGCACGGTGGTGCTGCACGGCGTGAAGGTGGGCCTGGAGAAGGGCGCCGGGAAGATCGTCTTCGACGACCCGGACCAGGTGGTGCAGCTGATCGACAGGAAGCTGCCCGACCTGGCCGAGGTGCTGGTGATCACCGAGCGCAAGCCCAACAAGAAGGCGCTGGCGCAGCTGACGGTGCAGCAGCTGCGCGCGATCGGCGCCACGGTGGACGAAGCCGGCGACCGCGTGGTGGTGCGCGCCGTGGACAGCGAGGTGGACCGCCTGGTGATCGCGCTGCTGAAGGGCCTGAACGACAGCGACATGGAGGCCGCCGCCGCAGCGTAGGCCTGCAACGCGGGCCCGGCGGCGAGGGCCGCGTGAGCCGGGCGGGTTGTAGGCGGGGGGTGGACCCACCCAGAAAGCAACTCCCGCAGCCGCGGATCAGCGCAGCGACGGTGCGTACCCGGATCTGCGCCGAAGCCTGCCTCCTACAGGTCGAGGCCGCGGCCGCTTCAGCCGGTGTGCGCAACACCGGCACCTTTCAAACGCGATGCACGCCATGACCACAGCCACCGCCCCCGCAGCCCCGCACGCCAGGCCCAGGACGCGCCAGCGCCAGCCGCTGAGCGCGCGGCAGCACGACCTGGCGCAGATCCACCAGCTGGCCAAGGCGCTGGCGCTGGACGACGACGCCTACCGCGACCTGATGGCCACCGTGTGCGGCGGCGTGCGCAGCGCGGCGCTGCTGGACGTGAGCGGGCGGCGCCGCTTCATAGACCACCTGCGGCGCTGCCTGGGCAAGCCGCAGGCGCCCCAGGCAGGCCGCCAGATAGCGCGGCCGCTGGAGCCCAAGGAGAAGCTGCTCTGGGCGCTGTGGATGCAGCTGGCCGACGCCGGCCTGGTGCAGACCCGCACCATGCAGGCCCTGAGCGCCTATGCGCACCGCCAGACGGGCGTCAGCCGCGTGGAGTGGCTGACCGGCGCCCAGGCCGACCTGGTGGCGGAGAGCATGAAGCAGTGGCTCAAGCGCGGGGGGGCCCGATGACGCGCCGGGGCGAGGACAAGCTGTCCATCTTCGTCGACGCGCTGGTGGCCACCGGCACGCAGGAGCTGACGGGCACGCTGGAGGTGGAGGAAACGCTGGCGCGCGAGGTGATGCGCACGGTGGCGCACCGCATCTGCAGCCAGTTCCAGCGCACCTACATCTACGTGCCGGTGGACCTGCAGTACGAGCTGAGCCACCGCGACCGCGACATCTGGGCGAAGTACGGCACCGACAGCGCCACGGCGCGCAAGTTCAGCGCCGCCCGCATGGCCGAGCTGAGCCAGGAGTACGGGCTGACCACGGTGCAGCTGTACTGCATCGTGCGGCTGATGCGCGAGCGCGAGCGCGCCGAGCGCGCGCGCGAGATCGCGGAGCGGCAGGGCGTCATTCCCGGGCTGGAGCCCGCCAACCAGAAGGAGGCCGCCTGATGGGCACCACCGCAAGCGCCACCGCAAGCACCGCGGCCTTGGGCGCGATGGCCATGATGGCCGACGCGCTGACGCGCCCGCCCGCCCCACCGCCTGCCCCGCCGGAGCCGTGCCGTCCGGGCCTGAATGGCAGCTGGCCTTCGGCCAGGATGCTGCGCCACCTGACGCTGCACAAGCGCGCGACGGCGCGCGAGCTGGCCCAGGTGGCAGGCGTGCGCAGCAGTGCGGTGGGCGGACTGCTGCAGCATCACGTGCAGAAGGCGCGCGTGGTGGTCGACCGCACGCTGCTGCCCGTGGTGTACGTGCTGCAGGAGGACACGCGCAAGCACGTGCCGCTGAAGCGCCGCGGCCGCTACGACTGGCCGACGGTGAGCCGCGCCGAGCTGCTGGAGTGGCACGACGCGAAGCTGACGAAGCCCGACAGCGACATCACGGTGCTGTGCTGGGGCAGCGAAGGCTTCTTCTGCGGCTGGTGGGACGACGGCATGGGCTGCTGGATCGGCTGCGAGAGCGGCGGCACGGTGCTGGGGGTGACGCACTGGGCGCAGCCGGAGGGGCCGCCGGGGCTCGAGCGCGACGATCAATCGCAATCCACTGGAGATGCAGCTTGAAGGTCTATCTCTCCGGCCCTATGGCGGGCCTGCCCGAGCACAACTTCCCCGCGTTCCACGCCCATGCCGAGCTGCTGCGAGGCGCCGGCTTCGAGGTGGTGAACCCGGCCGACCTGAACCCGGACCCGGGCAAGAGCTGGGAAGAGTGCCTGCGCACCGACCTGCGCGAGCTCTGCGGGTGCGATGCGATCGCGCTGATGCCGGGCTGGGAGCGCAGCAAGGGTGCCAACCTCGAGCTGCACGTGGCGCACCGGCTCGGCCTCGAGGTCCTGCACCTGCCGCTGCAGTTCGACCTGGTGGCGCACCTGCGGCGGCAGATCGCGTTCAGCCAGCGCACGTTCGGGCCCGGTCCGCGCGTGGCCGGCGTCTGCGACCACATCCGCAAGGAGCTGATCGAGGTGCAAGACGCCGCCGGCGACGGGCTGCCCACGCTGACCGAGTGGGTGGACGTGATCATCCTCGGCCTGGATGGCGCCTGGCGCAGCGGCGCCACGCCCGAGCAGATAGCCGCCGCGATCGCGGCGAAGCAGGCGAAGAACGAGAGCCGGCGCTGGCCAGACTGGCGCACGGCGGACCCGGAGAAGGCGATCGAGCACGTGCGGACGGCGGACCTCGCTGCAAGCTGACTGTCGACGACAGACCATAGGAGCACCTGATCATGGACGAGGAACGAGACCACTTCGAGCACCGCTTGGTGCCGGCCACCGAGACGCAGGCCAAGAAGACGGGGCCGGCCAGCGTGTTCGACCACGGCGTGGCCGCGGCCGCCGGCCCGGGCGACAACGCCGACGCGGTCGCCAACGACCTGACGCTGAAGGAACGTGCGCGCAAGACCATCGCGGCCTGCGGCCCGATCTCGCGCGGGGAGTTGATGGAGACGCTGCAGTGCGCCTACAGCACCGCCGGGCGCCTGATCAGCGAGCTGCGCGATGAGGGCGCGGTGATCGTCGCGGACAAGACAGGCGTCACGCCGCGGTACGTGGCCGCCAAAGCCGCTTCAGACGCCCCTGCAACCGGCTTCAAAGGCTGGCTGGCCAGGAAGGCCAACGCGGCGCCGGCGCCGGCGCCGAAGAAGGGCCGCAAGGGAGCGAGCACGCAGCGCGCGGTGGCCACCGTGCCGGCGCAGGCACCGGCCCTCACGCCGGTGACGCTGATTGCCGGCGTGGGGGGCGTCCCGCCGGCACCGGCCGTCGACGAGTTGCGGCTGGGCGTCTTCAGCGACGGCCAGGTCACGATCGCCGCCGGCGGCGTGGTGCTGCAGCTCAACGCGGCGCAGGCGCAGCGCGCGGCCGACTGGCTGCAGCGCATGAGCGTCGTCGCCGCGATCGACGCGAGGGGCATCTGATGGCCCGCCTGCAGCGCAACAACACCAGCGGCGTGCACGGCATGCGGCTGCGCCTGCGCGAGACGCCCACGCGCCGGCGCCTGGTCATCGACTACTACTGGCGCACCGACGGTCAGCTGTACGCCGGCAGCGTTGACGTGGGCGCCAGCCCCGTGCAGGCCGTGGAGGCGGCCCAGCGCAAGCGCTACGAATACACCGGCGACCGCCCCGAACTGACACCGCGACAGGCGTGGCTGCGGATGCGGCGCAGCCTGGAGAAGCGCGGCGGCTCGCTGGGAGCCTGACGATGGCGGCGCACGAGAGCACCATCTTCGTGAAGTTCACCTGCGGCGCTTACGTGACCAGCACCGTGCACGGCCGGCGCGCCAGCAGCACCACCAGCGCCCTGCAGGCGGCCCAGCCCCTGGCCGCGAAGCTGTACGGCGCCGGCCTGGAGAGCGTGTCCGAGGTCGAGGAAGGGTGCCAGTACGTGCGGCGCTTCTGCGCGCGCGGGAGCGCGCTGGTGCAGCTCGGCGGCCGCCGGTGAGCCGCAAGCCCGCGGCGCCCCGACCCCGGGTTCGCCCCGGCGTGGCCGTCGTCGAGGTCGTGGTGCGCATGCCAGACGGCGTCCGCCTGGTGGTCCGGCAAGAGGTCCCGGTCGACACGGCCCGCCGACTCTGGAGCGACCTCACGAGCGCCCGCAAGCCAGGGTAGTCCCGCCTGGAGTTGGGCCGCTAGCCGGCGAGACCGATCCCGCTCAGGAACCTCGCGGCCCAATTTTCCCCAGGCGCAAGCCGCTTTCACTCTACCGCCGCTCTCCCCCGCCCTCGTCCGGCTTCTTCCGCCATTTTTCTCACCGACGGCGGTCGAATATCTCAGGGCGGATCAATCGGCACCGCATGCAGCGCCGCGCGGCCCGGTCCCGATGCGGCGCCTCAGGGCTTGCGCTTGAGCGGCGCGACACCGGCCTGCGAGCGCTGCCACAGCGCCTGCTCGTCGTCGACCGGGGTCGCGGCAGGGCCGGCCGGCGGGCGGCGCGCGACGACCGGCGCGGCCGCGGCGGCCGGCGGCACCGGCGCGCCGGGCGTCAGCACCTCGCCCAGCAGGTCCAGCAGGCGCACGCGGGCGCGCTGGGGGTGGCGCCGGTAGTAGGTCAGCACCAGGCCGACGATGAAGCGCTCGTCGTCGTCACGCGGTGCGAGGGCATCGTGGTCGTCGGCCGGCGCGCCGACGGGCGTTGCCGCTGCTGCGGCCGCCGCCCCTGCCGCGCCCGCGGTGTGCGGCACGTCCATCCAGCCGCGCGGCTTGTGGCACAGGTGCTCGAACTGGCGCGCCAGCCGCTCGCCGATCTGCCGCGAGCGCCCCTTGATCTGGCTCCAGTAGCTGGGCTGGATCTGCACGCGTTCGGCAAATCGCCGCTCCAGGCCCCGCAGCGTGGCCGCGTCGGCATGGCGGGCGGTGGCGCGCACGAACTCCTCGAACAGCGCCAGCGCGTTGTCCAGGCGGACCTGCGCGAGATCGGGAGGAGCGCCTTGCATCGACCACGATGATAAAGCCGCGTTGAGCAGGCTTGGTGGGCCCGCCGGGTTGGCCACAGAATGCACCATGGACGCGCAGGCAGCCGCCGGCCCCGAGGTCACGTTCCCCAGCGGCGAGGAGCGGCCGGCGCTGGGCCTGGGCACCTGGCGGCTGGGCGAGGACGCCGCGCGCCGCGCCGCCGAGGTGCGCACGCTGCGGCTGGCGCTGGACATCGGCTACCGCGTCTTCGACACCGCCGAGATGTACGGCGACGGCGGCGCCGAGGCGGTGCTCGGCGAGGCGCTGGCCGACGCGCTGCGCGGCGGCCTGCCGCGCGAGCAGGTCTTCGTCGTCAGCAAGGTGCTGCCGCACCACGCCAGCGAGGAAGGCGTGCTCGCCGCCTGCGAGCGCAGCCTGCGCGCGCTGCGCCTGGACCACATCGACCTGTACCTGCTGCACTGGCGCGGCGGGTTGCCTCTGGCCGACACGGTGCGCGGCTTCGAGGCGCTGCTGCGCCGGGGCTGGATCCGCCTGTGGGGCGTCAGCAACTTCGACGTCGCCGACCTGCGCGAGCTGGCCGCGGTGCCCGGCGGCAAGGCCTGCGCGGCCAACCAGGTCTATTTCTCGCTGACGCAGCGCGGCGTCGAGCGCGACCTGCTGCCTTGGCAGCGCGTGCAGCAGATGCCGCTGATGGCCTACAGCCCGCTGGACCAGGGTGAACTCGCCGACCACCCGGCGCTGCGCGAGGTCGCGGCGCGCCACCAGGCCACGCCGTCGCAGGTGGCGCTGGCCTGGGTGCTGCGCCACCCGGGCGTGATGGCCATCCCCAAGGCCGGCAACGCCGTGCACCTGCGCCACAACTGGACCGCGCAGCAGCTGGTGCTGGGCGACGAGGACCTGGCGCTGCTGGACCGACGCTTCCCCGCGCCGCGCGGGCCGGTGCCGCTGGCGATGCGCTGAGCGGCCGCGCGGTGTTCGCGCAGGGCCCGGCGCGACCTCACGCCACGGCCAGCCGCACCCAGTGGTTGTCCGGCGCCAGCGCCGCCGGCCAGGCTATCATGCGTGGCGCCAGCCTGGCGTGCCAGCGCGCCACGCCGCGGCCGGCGCTGATGCTGACGCCGGCGCCGTCCGGCGCGGCGGCCAGCGCGCAGGGCTCGCGCAGTTCGGCGACCAGCGTCAGCGCCTCGGGCGCGCCGGGGTGCCACCACAGGCAGCGGCCCTGCTTCTGCGCGCTGAGCACGAAGCCGCCGCCGGGTGCCGCGGCGATGTCGCCGGCATAGCCGCCGCCGCGGCCATCGGCCGTGGGCAGTCGCAGACGCTCGCCGTCCCAGACCGCGAGCACCGGTGCGGCGGCGCGTTCGGCAGCCTGCGCATGCCCGCCCTGCAGCGCGATGCCCAATAGCGGCTCGTCGTCGGCGGCCCAGGCC